>SXGU01261112.1_pt1 | contig 15923 bp, 6 predicted proteins | sample 3174531 | NCBI WGS metagenome assembly SXGU01 (sample SAMN11356863, study PRJNA531348) | freshwater metagenome | isolation source: freshwater sample F1-140 | place: China: Fuxian Lake, Yuxi | collected 2017-12-25
ACAAAACGCGCGGGAGTGGGGCCCCTGCGCGTTTTGGCATTCCGACTCAAGCATGGAGAGCCGGAATGGTTTGGAAAGAACGACATCCGCCGGAAGACCTAAGGAATCGGTTCGGACGTTGACCCCGATGTGGAATCATCAGTTTGTGCCGGAATCTCATCCGGGGAGCTAGAGGCATCTATGGTGTCAGGTGTCGGGTTTTGGGGTTCTGATTCCGGTGTGGGCTCAACGAGTTCTTCCACACTTACTTCTGTTGATGATTCATCTACTGAATCATCAACAACCGTTTCTTCTGTGGACTCGTCACTGGGTTCCTCCACCGGCTCGAAATCTTTGCGATAGGCCGTCACCATCCAGTCGAACTCAATACCCGTATCTGAACCATCCACTTGGCGAACACCAAAACCGTTATGGTTCTTCTCCGTCACATAAAGCGACACGGGGCCGTTCGGTGTCACAATGACACGGATAGGCGCAGACGTAGATGTGATGTCGTTGAATTCAGGATTGACGTCTTCGAACGTGATAACCGCTTCTCCGTTTTGCAACACACCCGTTCCGACCAAGGTAATGGATACGTCCGGTGAAGTAACGGCGGTCGTTTCCACCTCTGCCCCCTGATACGATTGAATGACGGTCTTCACGGTTGCGTTTGTTTTTACCGTTCCATCTTCTTCCACACTCCACAAGTCTGAAACACCAGCAAGGCGGCCAATGTTCACAATGGAATTTCCTCCCATGTAGATGTGGCCCTGCATGTTGAGCGCCGTGAGGTTGTTGGCGTTGCTCTGTTGAATGTAGGTGTTGTTTACAATCGATGCTGTGTTTTCCGTTCCTGGAAGCACCGATGTTTCGTCGCCACTCCAGTAACTCACGTTAACGAATGCCACAATGAGATCGTCTTCACTTGAACCATCAAAAGGCTCCATGGCGTAACCAACAATCGGCCCGGCGTGTGTTGCTTTCATGGCGTATCCTTCCTTTGATGAGGTTGCAAGCGGATCGCCGATGGCAATATCACCACCCTCGAGCGTCACCTTTGTTGGAACACGTCCGGCAAGAGCCACGGGGAAGTCACCTTCACGATTTTCACCCGCCAAGAACCCTGGACGTGTGGAAACGATACCGGCTGTGGCCAAATCGTATGGAGTCGTCGACTTACGCACGGACTCGTTTTCTTGAGCGAACGATACGACATCACCTGGTTCAAGCTCGTCGGTGGAAGGGAACATCTCGGCGAAGTCGTACGAGCCTGTTGCCCAACCGGACGCGTTAGTTCGCATGAAATCTCCACCCATGCCGGCACTGCCGTCATAATAAATGTATTTGGAGGTTTGAAGCGTTCCGCGGTCAGAAGGATAGAAACGTCCTGCGAGCGCGAGGTCGCCTGCCTGACTAATGTAAGCTACTTCGCTGCCGGTGGTGTTTTTGATTGACAGTCGATAATCCGTCGCGTTCGTTACGTCAGTAACAAAAGCCATCGAAATTTCCTGCGCTTCTACTCCATCCCAACCAGACCCACGCAGTGACAACATGGACGAATCAACGCCCGGGGTCACAGCGTCCGCTTCCGCAAGCGTGGCAACAACCACATCATCCGTCACGACGGTCGAAAGACCATCATGTCCGATCACATTTCCCACATAGTAACTTGGGCTAACGAACACACTGATCGAACCTGTCCCTGGGCCAGCAAACGCCTCGAGCGCATATCCAACAATCGTTCCGGCCTCTGTAGCCTTCATTCCAACTCCGGCCATGGAGCTAGAGGTAATTGGGTCACCAACTTCGATCGAACCATTCTCATTCGTAACATTCGTAGGCACACGGCCGGACAGAGCGATCATAAACCCATCAACCTCTGAACCAAGCAACACACCCGGGCTTGTGGAAACAATGCCGGTCAAGCCACTTGCGTAGGTAGACGTTGAACGGAGAACACCGGTTCCTGCCGGATCAAACGACACTAGTTCTCCGGCTGTGAGCACATCGGTTGACGGATATTTTTCCGCCACGTCGGCCGCACCTGCTCCGTAGTTACCATCAGCCCAAACGTCACCGTCGGCGTCCACACGGAACCGAGTATCTGCTCCTCCTCCAACGTTTTCACGGAGCAAAATCATTGCCTCAGACAAGATGTTGTCTGCAGCAGGTGCATTGAAGTTCGTGTCGATAATCAGCGCTTGGGTTCCAACAGCGTTTGCTCCTGGCGCATCTACGTCATTTTGCATGATGTGCAATGCAGAGCCGTTCGCAGATACACCAGCTCCTGTGTTTGCGGTGATTTCGACTACGTAGTCATCAAACGAAGTATTTTCGCTGAAAAACTCCACCAATGGATTGTCGGACGCAGCGTTATCCGTGTGAACCGTCAAACCGTAGTCAGCGTTTCCTGTGTTGGAAATATGAACGGCACCACCGGATGCGCCATTCACCGTGTTCCCTGTGTCTCCATTGGCATCCACAAACATGGCCATGCCTGTTCCGTCATGGTTCAAACGCATGAGCGTCCCGGTGGAGCCAGCATCTGTGATGGTGAAATTCACCAAACCACTCGTTGTGTTGGTAAAGTCTGAACCACTTGTGGAGCGCTGCACATTCAAACCAATTCCTGTGGTCAATGCACTGGAGTTCACGTCAGCTATCGTCGTATTTGTTACCGAATCTCCGTCAATTTCCAATTGACTCTCCACGTACAAGTCTCCCGCTCCTGTGGCAACCGTAGGAGTTCCAGGGCTGACATCGGTGGCCACTTGCACGCCAGCACTGTGGAAATATCCAGCGTAGTTGTTCGCGCCACCCGATGCAGTGCCGACCACACCGTAACGTGTTGTACCAGCAGAAATATTTTCAAAGTATCCTCCCATGCCCGTTGTTATGGTGCCTACACCTGTCAAAATTTGACCATACACACCGGAAGCCGAAGTAATGGTTCCACCCGCATTCGTATTTGTCGCTGTTCCGTACACACCACGTGCTGTTGGAACCGTCGCGGCGGCGGCATTGATGGATTCACCGGCCAAACCAGCCAACAAAGTCTGCACAGCGGAAGCATCCGTCGAGTTATTTGTACCCACTCCACGGACACCAACAACCCGCGTTGACTGCCCAACCGCTGTGGAGACAGACGCTGAACCAACAACACCAAACACATTGTGGTCCGTACCACCCGCCTCGCTCACCTGTACATCCGCATCAAAATCTCCTCCTTTAAAGCCCACATCGGCCAACGCACCTGCCGGAGCAGCATTAAACGTAGACTTTGAAGCAAAACCCATGGAAACACCGTTTACTCCCGTGGGGGCAAGACCTAGACCGGAATGCGAAATATTTCCTCCGGTAAAGTTCCACAAGTCGTTCGTTGTATAGGCAATGTTACCGGTGTCACCATCGGAAGCGTACATGTCGATGTTTCCGTTTGTTCCCGCTCCGTCTCCGACACGGACTTTATCTGTTGCCGTTGTAACCGAGAACGATGCGACCAAGGAGTTTGTTCCCACAGCCAGGTTGTCGCCGCCGACAGTATAGACAAGCCCAGAGCCCGAATCGAGTGCCAATGCGTTGGCTCCACCCGTCGAGGCAACCGTTCCGGCTCCGACAAACGTCAGACTAGTCATGTTCAGCACACTTCCTTCGACCGTGACAGAACCCGCATTACCATTATCATCTATGGTGATGGCACCCGTCGCTCCCGCAACATCAAACTCACCCGTATTGATGTTTAACGTGTCGTTTTGTGTACCAATATTAATTGTGTCACTCGCAACGTTATTGCTCCCAACCGCAATCGTATTTCCACCGTTTCCGTTACCGATTTCGATAGTCATCGCTGTATTTGTGTTTCCAAGTGACAGAGTTCCCCCCTGTTTTGGTGCAATATCCAAGTTTTGCCCAATGGCCGAATTGATAATGAAGGCACCGGTCGACTCTAAATTTGTATCATCCAAGAAAAGAGTCCCGTTACTGTTGAGAGCGAGTCCGTCTCCACCGTCACCAATAGTTGTATTACGCGTAAATCCAAGAATCCCTGTCGAAATATTCAGGTTGAGGTTTCCATCTGTCTTTTCGATTTCCCCATCCTTATACTTGGTAGAAAACGCTCCGGCAGAGAACCCGATGTCAGAGAATACTTCTCCGTCAGCTTCAATACGGAACACATTGTTGTTCCCGGCGGAATAATCCGTTTGGATCATGACGATATCGGCGGTTTCGGTTGTCTCAGCAGAGTCGATGTAAAAAGCGTATCCAGAGTCGTCTGTCGGGTTATTTGTCAAAACTTGGAGCCCTCGTCCTGTGGTGAGTGCATCTGCTTCGATAGAGACTATGGTTCCCGTTGTGGCTGACGAGTTGATTTCCATCGCACCAGCAGCCGTTGCAACGGTGTTTAACTGTACTGCCGGAGCCGTTGAACTAGCGTTCGTCTGATCGAGCAATAACAAGTTTGTCGTGTCCACAACCGTCCCTCCGTTTGCTGTTGCAACCGTGTTGGAGATTTTCGTGACTGGTCCGCTGAGCGTCAACGTAACGGCTGCTCCGTCGGCCGTTAGGTTTCGTGCGAACTCAGCCACGTTGCCGGATACGTTGGTCGTCGCCGTGTAGCTCGTCTGATGAACCGCTGTCAGAACATCCGCCGATGTCGCCACCGATGAACTCATGCTTAACAACAGTCCATTTCCTGTTGTCAGACTGTTCGCGGTCACGCCAAGAACAGGGGCTGCGGCTTTGTTGCTGGTGATGCTGACCCCTTGAGTATCATCAAACACAGCGAATGGCGAACCTCCATCTTGCACAGAGAAATCTCCTACGTTGGTGAGGTTCACGACCACGTCTCCGGTTGAAGCACTGCTGAACGTGTACGACTCAGCACCATCTAAGGCAACAGACGTGGACGCATCAAGCGCCATGGCGTCTACAAAGTCGCCGTAGTCCAAACAATCTGTACAGGAAAAGTCCGCAGCCGTGAGTGTTCCAGTCACGTTCATGTTACCCGTGGCACCCATGTCGTTTACCGTAAACATGTCGTTTCCGGCCAAGTCCTCAAACGTGAAGTTCACGCCGTTGTTGAAAAAACGAAGCCCATCCATGAGCTCAAAGTTCTGCCCAAGGTTGATGGCGTTGGTGATGTTGATATTTGAGACGTCTACACCGTCAGTGACAGAGCCATCAATGCCGCCGGCTTCGACAAGCAGCGCGTCCGTGACAGCACCAACCGTGTCTTCGTTGTTTTGCAGAGTCAGCAACGATTGGTACGAACCGGCCCCGGCGTTCGCTGTTGCATCGGCACGAACAAGGATACCGAATAAGTCGGCATCAGCATCGTTGGCAACAAGGTCGAATGTATCTGCTGTAAAATCGTCTCCGGCTCCAGCTCCATCCAACACCGTCATTCGTGCATACTTTTCCATGAACCCTCCACCGACGAGAGTACTGATGTCCATGTAGTCAACACCTGTGTTCACCGTGGAGTTTCCACCGACCATGACGGACTGAGAGCCATCGTTCAACGTGTAAAACAGATCATCCGTCGGGAAGAAATTGATGTCACCGGTTCCGGAGTTAATGTTCGTGTACCCATCTCCGGCTACCGTGCCAATACTGGTATACCGAATACCATTTCCACCGATCATGATGGTGTTTGTCTCCGGTCCGTCACCGATGGAAATCGTGTCGTCCGCGCGCAAGTAAATACCTGCGTTTAATCCTCCATTGTTTGCTGAGATTCCAAAGTCACTATCAGCACGAATGGATGTACCGATATAGTCGACAAATCCTCCGCCCGCTTCCAACTCAAGGTTTGAAACACCTATCGTAGTGATCTGACCTGGACCCGCCGTGTCAAACGTTAGGCTATTTTCGTTTAGGATGGTTCCTTCGATGTTGATTTGTCCTGCATCCAGGTCATCATCGATCGTGATGGAACCGGTAGCATTATCCACATCAAAAAACTGCGAATCGATCCCAAAAACATCCGTACTCGAACCAATTGCAATGATATCGACATCTGCATCGTTACTTCCAATCGTAACCGTATCTGAACCAGCCGCAGGTGCAATCAGCACCCCCTGGTTCCCCATGCTCGCCAAAACAATATTGGCGCCGATCGCGTTTAAGGCCATGCCGCCATTAGCGTCGATGATAAGGTCACCCGTTCCAACGATATTTGTATCATCAATATTCAGAGTTCCACCACTGTTGATGGTAAGGACATCAACCCCATCTCCAATTGTTGCTGCCGCTCCAGCGCCAAACGTGAGACTATCTGTATCCAAAATGGCACCTGCGACGTTTACAGCAATATCGGAATACAGTGTACCTTCTAAACCGATGTCGCCAACCACAAACAAGTCGTCTCCGGAGAGGCTAAACCCTGCCGCGTCAACCGTCTCATCTCCTGCCGTGCCAATGATCACATCGTCATCGTCCTCGTATGTGCCGAAGACGTTGTCTTCCCAGAGAGACGAGCCTGCGGGAATGTCCGTCAACAATGCGACGGTTCCCGAGGCATCCTGAAACGTAATGGTTCGGTCGTCTGTTGGATCAGCGACCGCAAAAACGGACTCAAACGCGTTTCCTGTGGCGCCTTCAAACACAAAGGGGGAGGCGCCAGAAAATACGGCTCCGGTGAAGTCGTAATCACCTATTCCCGCATCACCCGTGCTCGACAAAAATGCGGTGGAGTCGAGACCATCGAGGGATTGAGCGTTCAAGGCGTACGGAGCGGCAACAACGCGTTTACGTGGAGCGAGCGTTTCTCCCTCCACTTCGACTTCGAGATACACTCCCGCATTGTCACCAAACACCGTGCTTGGAATCGCTGCGTAAGGCGCACCGAGGGTTGTATCCCCAAGGTTTTCGGAGAACAACCCGTCGGTGAGAGTAACGGAACGAGCGACGGTGGCCGCTGGCGTATTGGCGTCACAATCGTCATCCGAGTTGGACCAAAGACACGTGCCGCCCGCGACGTCGTCAAAGAAACGAAACTCTACGTCCACATTGGCGTCCGCAACCGGAACACCATTGGTATCGAGCAGGCGACCCTGATAACTGATGATGTTATCGGGCGCCACCGCACGCAGAGGCGAGGCGACAAGTCCCACAACGCCAATGACGGCCACCAGAATGGCCGCCACGACAGAGTAGTCGCGTCGCGTTCGATTTTCCCCCTGACCGTGCTCCATAGTCTAAAGACCTGCTTGATTCTCACCAGACGTCGTCCGTTTACCAGATGTCTCCGACGTTCCCTGAGGCATCCCGGCAGCCGGTTCTTGTGAGAGTTCGATGTCCTGCGCAAACGCCGTCACATCCTTCTCATTGCGCAAATCAATGGGACGGATTTCTTGCGTTGCAAAACCAGGTTTTTCAAAGACAGTGTAATACTCGTTTGGACCGAGCATGAACGCATAGCGTCCTTTGGCGTCGGTCACTGTGGTTTCGAGGAGTTTGTTGTACTTTGGTTCGAAGACGCGGGCGACCACGTTCGAGAGAGGGCGACCGGTATCGTCGCTGGTAACAATGCCCCAGTTGCGAGGCTTTGGCGTGCGAGCCAAACGACGCACGAGGAAGTACACAGCCACTTGAACGGTTGCCACACAAATGGTGAGCGTGGTTAGACGAATGATCGCCACCACAACCGCCACCATCACTCCGAGGACAGACACCGCTTCCTGTACGCGGCGCATGCGGCGGCGGCGAATCACGGCTTTAGGCTCGTGGAACTCCGCTGCCTGCGATGGATCCATCGGAATATTCGCCGTAATGACCGCATTCTCGTCTTCCACTTCGACCGGTTCTCCGTGGTAGACATCGAGATACGCTCCATCGTCCTTTACGCTTACCAAGTAGTCCGATGGGAAGGTGTACCCGACCTTCAAAGCAGATAACCGATAGCGTCCAGGTTTCGGAACGAAGTAATAGCGGCCTTCCTTATCTGTGACGCGACTCTGAATGAGTCGGCCCGGCACAGAGGTGTCACCCTGCCAATCGTCCGGCATCTTGTAGAGACGGACGGTCGCAAGGTCGAGCGGACGCTTGGAGATGGCGTTATACACCACTCCATACCCCTTACGCTTCCGACCCCAAAGGAAGAGGAACGGTGACGTGAAGAGATATTGAAGGAACGGGAGAAGATCAAAGAACGAGGCGAGAAGAATCGTGGAGGTCACGGCCCCAATGGCCACGGCAGCAACCGCAACACTTGTTGTCGCTTGCACCACTTCTTCTGCACGTATCACTTCCAGCGTTTCTACGATGGGAGTGAGAACGGAGGGCGCTCCGTCTTGAGCTCGGAGCGCATCAAGAATCATCGTCGGGCGAAGGATGTTGTTTGTAACGGTCACATCGACGGCCGTTTCCCCGTACCCTGGGTACGACACCGTCACGTGCCACGTGCCATCTGGCACATACCATCCGATGAGCCCGCTTGAACTTGTTGTGCTCGGATTGGATTGGCCGAAAGGGGTTGCTGCCCATACCGACCCATCCAGACTCAAGGTAACCGTCGCGCCCTCCAAGGGGGATGTTGTGTCATTTTCTTCGACGAGAATTTCGCCGCGTGACACAACGTCCACTAGAAAGGACAAAGTTTCTGTTGTGCCATCCGCATAATAAATCGTGATGGCAAGAGCGTACGCGTCAGCGGTGGCCGGAGCCGTAACCTCTGCCGTGTATCCGTTTCCGTCCGTCTTCATTTGATAGACGTCGGAACCCAGAACCAGTAGCACTCGGTCAACAGGTTGGGTGAGTTGTAGGGCAGAGAGCAGGATGGAAAACGGTTCGTCCGCCAACACCGTGACGGTATTGGGGTCCGTAATGTCGAGCTCAATCTGTCCGTCACCCGCAAAGAACGATACGTCCGTGTAAGGGACAACGCCTCCTCCAACCGTTGTGGTGGGAGGGATTTCGACCGATGGTGGGCAATCCACTTCGCACAACTCTGACGTTTCTCCGGCGTCGCACTGGTCGTTACCACAGTTGTCAGTGGGGACAACAACCGGGCAGTCGACTTCGCACGAAGTCGTTGTCTCGTCTTCGTCGCAGACAAGATCACCACATGTCCCGCCTGGCGGAGGACAGTCTGCTGGGCACGAATCCGTCGACTCGTCGCTTGCACAAACCGCATCACCGCACGACGGGCCTGTTGGCGGCGGACAATCTATCGGGCACGAATCCGTCGATTCTGTGACCGAACACACGCCGTCGCCGCATGAGCCAACATCTGGGGGAGGGCAGTCTGCAGAACACGAATCCGTCGATTCGGGATCCTCGCAAACACCATCACCACAGGTTGGTCCTGTTGGTGGAACGGAACAATCCAGCGGGCAGGAGTCCGTCGACTCGTCTACCGCACAGATGCCGTCGCCGCACAACTCTTCTTCTGACGCACTTGGCGTACCCGCACCAAGAGCGCCAGAAGCAAATTGTCCGCACGCATCGTAACTAAAAGCTCCGTAGTAGTAGGTCACTCCGTTCTCTAAGCCACTGTCGACGTATGACTCATCTGTTCCGTCGTAGATGGCAGAACAAGCACTATCGTCCTCGCTGGAAGGATAGTCACTCAGACATCGCAGAACGCGCACGCCTTCAAAGTCACTGGAAGGATTGTTCCAGGTAAGCACGTTGCCGCCGTCCGCCGCGTTCACATAGAAGCTAGAGACGTTGGCTGGCGCATCGTCTTCATTAGTTGATAACGATCCGCTTTCTGTGTCTCCATTTCCCGCAGCATCTGATGAACGAATCTCGTACACGTACGACTCGTCTTCGGTGAGACCCGAAAGCGTGAGTTCGTGTGCTGTGACGAAACTCGAATCGGAGGTGGTCTCCTCGTCTGTAGAGATGAGGCCGTATCCAACTTCGCTATCTGCCGCTTCGTCCGTGGTCCACGCAACGGTAGCAACCACATCACACGACAAGGTCACCGATACATCTGAAATGACAGGGGCGGTGTTGTCGAGTGTAGTAAACGTCTCGCCCGAAAATGTCGTGCGGTTCGAACACACATCCGCAGAACGCAGACGATAGTAGTAGGTCGTGCCTTGCGACAGACCTGTGATGGTAACCTCGTGATCGTTCGTCAAACTGGTCGACAACTCTGTGTCGATTTCGTAAGACGTCGTTAACCCCACGGACACTTCTGTATCCGCAACTTCATCGGTTGACCAGGTAAAAACGGCTCCGTCCGATGTTTCTTCAACCTGCACGTCACTAATCACCGGCGCGGTTGAATCCTGACATCCAGGGTCACCGTCGTCGCCTCCGTCTTCCACTTGGTCCACGAGAGCCGTCACATTTGCGTACCCCAATGTATAAATCACATCAGGCACGTTTCCTGTGTCACCAAACGTCCCACCGATAGAAAGGTAGTACGTTCCCGCAGAAGCTGGGTTGACGATCTGGTTGACTCCCACTCCGGAGTTGGTTGCATTCGTTCCAATATCAACGCGCACCGCACTCCCTCCGGCGATGGCTCCACCGTCACCCGCACAAATCATGACGCTGAGGGTGTCGCCAGCTACAGACACAGACGCTTCTTCCGCGCCTGCACAGTCTGCCGCTGTCGTAAGTTGGTTGAGGCCATGTGCCACGTCCACGTCATCTTCGGTGATAGCACCGAGGTCAAAATCCGATGACCACGTAAACGTCATCGTTTCACCCTCAGCCACTCCACCAGCAGTTGTAAAGGACACGTAATGATCTGCTCCCACCCCAGCCGAAGGAACCACGATGGAGTCCCGCGGAGAGGTGAGAACTGCTGCCCATCCTGGAACAGCCGCAACAAGCGCCGTGAAGACAGCGACTGTTACCGCTTTCCAAAAAAGGTTACGAACGAAAGACACACAGGGAGACAAGGTCTTAGAGGGAGGGATAAGGTCTAGGAGGTCTGAGAGGTACGTTTGTGGAGGCGCTTTGCTGTGCGAAGCACGAGGAGGACGATGGCAACAGCCACCAAGCTGGCCACTCCTACCTGCCACGGCCACACCCACACCGCCTGCTGGTCGTGGAGGGTTTGTCCGTCACCGTAGGTTATGGAAAGGATCACCGAGACAGGCCCGAGAGCGAAGTTGCGTACACGCCAACCAAGGGATTCCACAAACTCCGTCGGGATACTGTCGATCGACGTTGTGAACCGTCGTTCAACACCCGGAAGAACACGCCCTTCCTCTTCGTTGAGAATCCGCTCAGCTATCGGACGACCGAGTGCATCCTTTATCGTGACACGAATCTGCGGCACAACAACGACATTTCCATTGTTGCGCACCGACACCACCACGTCTCCATTCAACGCATCCATCCACTCATCAGGCGACGTTCCATCGATCCCCCATGATGTCAAAGTGAGAGACTCCGTGCGCTCGCCTTCAACCGTGACAAACACGAGGATGGCCGACGTTGTATTTACGACAACGTTCTCTCTAACCATCGCACTTGGAGGTATCACATCCATCGTTGTGATAGCTGCGTAGGTTGTTCCTCCTGGCGCTGTCGGTGGGACAAGTACGACAAAAGGAACATCGACGGATGTTCTTGCAGGAACCGTGATTTCGGGAACCGGAAACTTGATCCAGTCCGCTAAACCATCCTCCTGGAGTGGTTGAGAAGGAAACAAAGGAGCATCCGATCCGTCGCTTGCGAGAAAATCACGCGCGGCGAATCGGTACGTTTGCTCGGCATTTCCGGAATTGATCACCGCAAAGGTGTGCGTTTCCGCAGAACCAGGCTTTGCATCGATATCGATGGTGGCTGGCGCTACAGCTGCCGCAAACACACTCTGAGGAATCCATCCCAGAATCACTGAGCACACAATGAGGGCAATCCAACGACGCATACTAAAAACGTCCAGAGACGATGTACGAAAGTGTCTGCTGATACGTACCGTCTTCAGTAAGCGCACTGATGGAAGCCTTCAGTGTAAGAAAAGAACGATCATTCATGGCTCCCGCTGTTTTCTCCGTCACTGGCTGGTAGGTTGTAAGAAAGGCTGTGTCAGCCGTGTCGAACGTAGAGTCGTCGACCGACGCATCGGACGAACGAGCCCCATATTCTTCAGAACCCGCTGAAACCGTTCCATCTCCCACAGGACTAATCGTTGCCGCACCCGCCGTGAGTGGCTCGTCTTGCAGAACCTGAGCCACGTATCCCGTGTCCAAGTCCGCCGAAACCTCCGCCATGACAACGGCTGTACTGACAACACCTGGGTCGAGTTCGCCCAAGCTCGCCGTTGAACCGGTCAGTTCGTAGACGTAGTCGTCAACTCCGTTAATGACCGGAGCAACACCACCATCTGTCCACCCGCTAACCGTTACGTCCCCTGCACCAACAGCGGACACTTTGCCCACAGCAGCAACTTGCATTGCTCCTTCGTCCTGAATCAGAGCAATGTAATCACCGATCGCAAGCCCAGCAGGGTTTGTTGTAACCGTTGTCCCTGCTACAGCCGTCGCTGCTCGGCCGGAACTTCGGCTTTGTGCTAATACCTGCAGAGAGACGAGCTGGTCATATACCCCCTGTCGATATCCAGCACGGAGCTGGTAACTACCACTGGTCCCGTTTCCAATGGCTGTGTTCCCAAGTGTGTCGCGAAGTCGATATGAACCTGACTCCGCAAGGTCAGAACCCCCGTTGCCAACCGTGTCCCATTCGATTTGGTAGCTAGCCGAATCCATCGCGGCATACGAACTGCCGGACAGGATGAGCACCCCCACAATCGATACAACACCAGTAAGCAAACGCATATTCTGACTTCTCTAGTTTATCATGAATACAAATTGTAGTCAATCGATTATTTAGCTTAACACAGCAATATTTAGTATTATCAATATCTTAAACTTCAAGGATTTGACACAGATTTCTGCGAATTACCCATAAGATATCCACTTGTGTATAGTTTTATCCACATGTGTAAAAGTTTGACTACGCTAGTGTAGACAAATACAGTGTTTCACGTGAAACAACTCGAAATATGAATACAAAAATACGTGCCATTTTTTTTGATCTCGACGGTACCCTTGTTGATACCGAGCCCCTCAAGTTCGTTGCACATCATGACGTACTTGAGTCACACGGCGGCCGACTCAACCCAGACGATTACACCAAAGTTATTGGTCAATCACACGACCTGGTTCGAAGTCATTTTCTGAAAATGAACCGGATTGAAATGCCATCAGACGATTACGATCGGTTGTGGGAGAAGCGCTACATTGAACAAGTTCGACTTGCAACCCAAGCTTACCCGGACGGAATTGAGTTTTTGCAACAGACCAAGAACAAACGCCTGAAGTGTGTCCTGGTCACTTCCAGTGACAGAACTTCGATGGAAGCCGTACTTGAAACAACCGGGTTGAAGCAATATTTCGATGCAACCGTTAGTGCAGATGATGTGCAAAACCACAAGCCGGACCCAGAACCATATGAACATGCACTGCAGCTCCTCGAGCTTCTACCTTCTGAGGCAATAGTTGTCGAAGACTCACCAACCGGCTACGCTTCAGCCATAGCTGCTAAAATTCCGGTTGTGATTCACAGACACAAGGCAAATCAACAGGATTTGTTTCCTCTAGCCATCCGGGAGTTCGAGAACTTCAGCGAAATCATAGACTTGTTACTGTAAGAGATTGTTTCACGTGAAACAAAAAAGTGATTAACAAAAAATCCCGACACAATCGGGATTTTTTGGTGGACCTGTGGGGATTCGAACCCCAGACCTTCGCAATGCGAATGCGACGCTCTACCAACTGAGCTACAGGCCCATGCTTGAATGCAGCCAATATTCAAGGCCTAAGAGAGTAATCGCTCAGAATACTTGCTTTTTTGTCTAAACTTATCAAAAGTCACGACCTTTGTTTGACCACTCCAGCGTGGACAAACAATAGAACTCCTAGTTGTTTCTGATGAAACAATTTTCATTCGCTCAAATTCGACCTGTCCAACTCTTATGGAACGAACGGTGGTACCCCTGGAGGGAATTGAACCCCCGTCGTATTCTTAGGACGAATCCGCTCTATCCGTTGAGCTACAGGGGCAAATCCCCTTATGTGTCGTAAAATACTAGAACGATCACAACTCCAAGATTAGGGGCGCCTCCGTGATATACTGATCACAAATCACGCTTTGGCAACACAATAATACGCCTTGCTGTACATTGGGTCAATTTATGGATACATCGCTTGTTATCTCCCTTATTTCTCTCGCTGGTATCGTCGTTCTCGCCATTCTCTTACTTCGTAAATCCACACCGGTTACCCAAGGAGACACCAATGTTGTCCTGAACATTCTCAACGATCTCCGCCGCGACATGCAGGATGTCACGCACAAAAATCGCACTGAAATGCAGCAGCGACTGGATGTTATGAGTGACCAACTCATGAAGGGTCTCTCAGAGTCCTCAAGCACCCTTCAAAAGCACTTTTCACAAAGTCTTGGTACATTCAAGGACGTCACCGAACGTTTGACCAAGATAGACGAGACAAATAAACAAGTACTTGAGTTCTCCAACCAACTCCAAAGTTTGGAGAACATTCTCAAAAACCCAAAACAACGAGGCATTCTCGGTGAATACTGGCTCGAAACACTTCTTGGACAAGTACTCCAACCAGGTCAGTATAAAATGCAATACGATTTAGGCATCGACGATGAAACGGGTGCGAAACTCATTCCGGACTCAGTGATTTTTGTAAAAGACCTCGTGATTCCGATCGACGCAAAATTTTCGTTAGAAAACTACAACAAAGTTTCACAGGAAACTGACCCGGTTCGACGAGAAGTGCTTGAGAAAGAATTCAAGAGTGATGTAAAAAAACGCATCGACGAAACTTCCAAGTACATCAAAACCGACCGAGGTACAACCAACTTTGCTTTCATGTTCGTTCCAGCAGAGGGTGTGTACCACAGCCTCATTGGTGCCTCCGTGGGAGCTGTGCAAGTGAATGCACGCAATTTAATTGAGTATGCGTTCGAAAAGGGAGTCATGATTGTGTCACCGACATCCTTCTACGCATACCTTCAGACCGTTCTACTCGGTTTGAAAGCACTTCAGATCGAAGAAAGTGTCAAAGAGATGCAACAGTTTACAGAACAACTCGCTCGTCACCTCAAGGCATACGAGGAATTCCATAATAAAATGGGGCGGAATCTCGAGACAACATACCGTGCGTACGCCGACTCCACGAAGGAGTTTAAAAAGATCGACAAGGATATCTTCAAGATTACCGCTGGGGTTGCAGGAAAGAACCTAGATTTGGCAGAAATTGAGAGACCAGTTATAGAATAGGTATGATTTCTCAGACGAAATATCTCCCACCGAAGACCAAATCACCGTAACTCCCACTGTTGCGTGTGAGTTACGTTTAACCGTTTGCGTTTGCAGACGGTTTTAAAATTCTTGATATGGAAACATGGCAACGTGAGCTGCAACAGTGTATTCGATCCCTCGATCAACTCGAGGTATTCGTGCCACAGGAAAATCGAGAGAAGATGCGCGAAGTTTTGAAAAACATGCGCTTGTCTATCACACCGCACACTGCGCGGCTTATAGATTTTACGAACCCAAACGATCCAATGTTCTTGATGAGTGTTCCACAGGAGCGCGAACTCACCATAACTCCGGAAGAACTCGTCGACCCAATCGGAGACGAAGCGAAATCACCAATTCCGTTTCTCACGCATCGATATCGCGATCGTGTTCTTATCTACGCCACGTTTTCGTGTTCGCACTATTGTCGCTTTTGCTTTCGTCGATTTAAAACAGGCCAGGCAAACCCAGGACCAGCCACACCAGACATAGATCATATTTGTGCGTATCTGGTCTCGCATCCCGAAATCGATGAGGTAATCCTTACAGGAGGCGATCCTCTCACGTTACTTGATTCCCAGATCGAGGAGTGGTTGCGACGTCTGCGGCAAATTCCAACGATAGCTCGCATTCGTTTTCA
>SXGU01322721.1_pt1 | contig 15903 bp, 11 predicted proteins | sample 3174531 | NCBI WGS metagenome assembly SXGU01 (sample SAMN11356863, study PRJNA531348) | freshwater metagenome | isolation source: freshwater sample F1-140 | place: China: Fuxian Lake, Yuxi | collected 2017-12-25
GAAGATGAAGATGAAGAAAGTCCCATTGATTTCTTTGTTCAACCGATGAATGCAGATTCACTTGATCAGATGAAAGTGAAAACGCCTGACGGTTCTACTGTCTTTCTTGAGTTTGAAGATATCTCAGAGGAGAAGACTGTTGATGCCCTCTTGGATGAAGGAAACGTTATAATTGAAGGAATTTTAAAGGTTGCTGTCACAGATAATGCCGTTTCTCTATATGACGGAGAAGAATGGCATGACTTTAAGATCGTAAAGCTTCCCAAGTCGTGGAAGAAAGTCTTTCCTTTAGGCAAAATTGTTGGTTTTTCAAAAGGCGAAGTATGAACATCACTTTCACTCCACACGAACTTCTACACACCTTCGAAGCCCTCACCAAGAACCAGATGATCTTTCCCGAAGACGACATAATGCTCCTGAATAAGTTTAGGACTGCAATCCTCGTCGCCCTAAATAAGATTCATGAGGAAAACGTAAGCACATCGTTTCAGACCTGGGAGGAAACTCAATCGAAGAAGATCAAAGACCTAGAAAAAAAGAACGAAGAAATTCTCAACGTTATTTCTAGACCAATCAGTCAAGATAGTTAATCTAATAATGTAGTTACCCCCATTGTTAGGGGTGGATCGTCCAGGAAGGTGGTGCCTGGACTGGGCGAGGCGAGGTTTATCGGCCCGAGAAAGAAGAATGAAACCACTTTAGACGAGGATCTTGTCGATAAATGTGTTCCAATCTCGACGATTGTGGTGTTTGAAGAAGTGTAGCTCGAGGAGGGGTCGATTCTTCCCACCTCCACCAATTTTGTCATCTCCGCTAAAACGATATATAATTCACAAAGGAGAAATTTATGTCAGCGACTAGAGAGATATTGTGCGAGAAGATAAGCGTGTATGAAGCTGCTCTTGCCGAAGCGGAGCGAAAAGGTGAGCCTACAGATTATATCAGAACTGAACTGGAAATTCTTCGTGCGCAACTTGAAGTTGCCAACAAGACCCTCACAGAGGGTAGATCAATATTAAAAGGGTAGAATGGAAAATAAAGCAAACCTATACCAGCCCGTGTTTTCTTCTATTCAAGGTCCTGCACCTCTCGTGATTAGAGCTGTAATCTCAAACAACAACAACTACATTGGAGGAGGAGTGCCTCAGACCTCTATGGTTGCCGAAGACTACGTTCTCGTCTCGTCGCTTCCAAGAGAACTTCAGGAGAGAATAAAGGTTGCAATTGAGATGCTTGTCGCAGGAATGTGATACTTAGCGCTGATCAGCGTGACGAGATTGACCCCCAGAGCTTCACGGGGTCAATTTTTATTTACACATAACCATACTGTTCACAAAAAGTTAGTATATTTGACACAGGAAATTGATGGATGACGGCCTATAGAGTCATAGATGACCACAAAGAATTAGGCAACATAGGTGTGACAACTCACGATCAACTCGATGAGCATGTCAATAACACGCCCTTTGTTGTCTTGCCAATTGAAGGTGTGGCCATTCCTGCAAATGCTCGTATGCTTACTGCAGGAGACGGAATTACTTTAACAGATCTTGGAGCTGAAGGTTCAATAGTAATTGCTGCTACAGCGGCGGCAGGAAGCCCAATAGGTCCAGCCGAAGACGGGTCTTACGAGGACGGGCTCTTTAAAGATCTAACCCCTGCTACACCTGTAGGTGTTCCTATAGATAGATTCAATGAAATATTGTTAGCACTGGCTCCTCCTCCTGCTCCAAATCTGAGCAATATAAGTTGCGAGAACAGCGCCGGTATAACTGCATATCTTTCTTTTGGAGCTTCAAATGACAGAAGCGGTTATCTTCCTCCTTATATTTCAAGCAATACTGCTGCAGGTTTTTCGGCTGTAGATGTTAACGGGTCTTATGGTCCCTCAACATCAGGTAACAACATAAGAAAAGGAATATACAAGCGCGACATCATAATCAACGGTACGCTAAGCAATAGTGTCGTTTCAAATGTTTTTAACACAGGCGTTGTGAACTATGTTGCAAAAGCATTTGGTAATGCCGATTCAGGTGAACTGAGGCTATATGTCAATAACACTCTCATTCACAGCATAAGTTTATCAGCAGCTGGGATAGGTGCAGGTAATCCTGGATCAGGAACAGGGTCACACCTTAATTTAAATGGGTCGGGATTTGTTAATTTGTCTGCAACAGGTAGCGCATATCTCTCTACATCTGTAGAATTTCCTGCCTTCAAGCACAGAACCGGTAGATATCAAATAGGGATTCTTGATCAACGAAGGGGATGGAACTATGCAAGAGTAGTTCATGTAGTAGGAACAACTCAATATCAGTCTAATTATATTGAATGGATCAATGATGATGATAGTGCATCATTGCTGGCATCTGGTGGTGGATTGTCATTTACAGGGGCCGGATCGACAAAACTTTCAGGTATCGAGTACTACAATTCTGCGAACCTTAATTACACTGTTAAGATCTACAATTCATATAAGTACGTTTATGATCTTAGTAATGTTACTTTAACTACGTCAACTTCCGCCCATTCTGTTGCAAATCTCTCTCATCCTTTTCCTTCACAATCAAAGTCTGTAATAAACACTTTAGCCGGAGAAGACCATGCCAAGATTCTTAATATTTCTTCTCAGAGCAACTTGAATGCCGATTACTTCCTGAATGGTAGCATTGAAGTAGGTGTCAATGTCACGCACCCAATTAAAACTGCTATTGTTAATGGGGGAAGATATTCAGTTTCTCAGATTCTTCTGTACTGTCTGACAAATACATCCACAAATCTGGTGGAAACATTTAGGGCAGAGAACTACAGAGTAAAAGGTGGATCATATGATACGCAGGTAAGTGTTATGGATCCTGACAATGCCTGGGATCCTAACGTTCATATGCTGACTTCTCCCGGTTATTCTGATGGTCTACAGTTCTTCAATCAACTACTTGTGTCTCCCAAGAACACTGTAAATGGCGGAAACTTCTTGGGTTTAGCAAATGGTCCTCCCGGAAATCCAAACTATTCAACTATTACAGGTACAAGAACTCTCTACAGGAGATTTCTCAATACATCTTTTTCTACCCAGTATGATCTTTCAATTTCACTAAATGGATCTTCTACGATTGTAGATTCAACATATTCTCTAAATGCAACTAGAATAAAAGTTTTCGTCAAGATACCTGGTAAAACAGGCTGGATGGATGTAGCGCTTCCTTACGTTCACGGAGAAAGTTACAGCGATGGAGCAGGTTTACACACGAGCAACGGAATACTTTCGTTCAATCCAACGCTCAACAACATTAATTTTCTGAACCTCGGTAATCTTTCGATTGAGAGCGGAGAATATATTGTTGTAAAGATCGAAGCAGATTCATCTTGGACCGGCAATTTGACGTTAATGTCTGTCACTTTCGGCGCCGGCACTGGTACTCTTACTCCCGTCCCAGATCTCTACAATGTAGACTCAGACAATTTAGGTTCTTCTGCCGTTCTCTCATTTGGTGAAACGAAGCCTATAACAACCTATGCAAATCCTGGTGTTACAGCAGGATTCTTGCCAACGGGATTGAACGAAGTCTACGGAGTTGCTTCTTCGGGAAATAATCTACGAAGAGGCATCTTCACGTCTGTTACAACAAAAGAAGGAGACCTAAATGAACCCGTAATTTCTCCTGGAAGAGATTATGTTGATAATGCTTTTTCTGATGCAAACTTGGGCATGCTGTTACTCGAAGTAAACGGTTCCACAGTTCACGCTCTTGATTTGTCCACATATGCGGGCGTAGGACTTCCTGGTGCAGGTAGCGGAACGAGTTTAAATGCAAATGGGTCTGGTTTCATATCTGTCAGTATGTGGTCCCCTGGAATGTTTGACAATGGTGTTCCCAGATATTCAGAGATACAACGCACAGGAAGATATAGAGTCTCTGCGAACGAACAAAGAAACGGCTGGAATTATATTCGTGTAATCCATTCTGTGGGAGGAACGGATAGACAGACAAACTATGTTGAGTGGTTGAATGTTGTTGATTCCACTTCTCTTGTTTCAAGCAATGATAGTCTCGGCATATTCGGAGATGACTCTTTTTCTTATGTGAGCGGAGTCAAGTATTTCAATTCACCGTCTGGTAGCATTCAAACTAAGATCTCTAATTTGTATAGAAATGTGTACACAAACAGTGAAACAGCTGTATCGTTCACATCGCTGTCGAATGCAACGGTTTCAAAAATAGTTCAGTCTGGTGTTGGCTTGACATCAACAAAGACTACGAACGCATCTGTGGCAAGACTTCAGGGACTAAATACACTGATAAACAGCCAGAATGAAGACACAGAATTTTTTGGAACACTAGATTTCACTCAAAACAAGTCTTTGCCTGGGAGCCTTACCGTCTCACACAACTGTGCAGGTTCTATGGTGATCACACATCCTTTTAAAGGAGCTATTACAACACCAGTTCAGACAGCCACGAATTTGCTTGTTTGGACTTCTGTTGACACAAGCACCGAGACCAAAGATGAATACTTTACAGGAGAGGCCTATAGAATAGTAGATGCATTGTATGAAACACAGTCAGTCGTGCCCGCTGCTTATAGAAAATGGAATTCAGAAATTTCAATCAACGAACCGGGAACCAACCCAGAGCACGCCACTGGGCTTCTTGTGTATGATACGTATTTGATTGCACCAAAGAATGCCGGAATTGGCGGAGACTTCAGAAATCACAGAGAGGGAGGATCGATAGAATCACCAGCCGGTAATGTGAATTATAGTTTTCTTTCAAACACAACAAGAACATATTATAGGTATTTTAAAAACAATTTTTCCAATGATGCCACTAGGATTGGAATAATTCTTTACGGAAATGCAAAATTGGTTGCGAAGACACCGGGTCTCAATGCAGATATTCTTGGTGCAAATAATCACATTCACGTTCACGTATGCATCCCAGGTCAATCTGGAATGCTAGATGTTGCAAGCCCAAGTGCAGGTAGTGGAAATCTTGCTGAAGACTCAGGCGGCTTGTTTGGTGACTTAAATGCCAACATCACGACTGCAGGCGTCAAAAACGTATGTAGTTTTAATGGAGCTTTTGTTAGAGGAAACACCACTGGAAGTCCCCAAAGATTTGTTATAAGAATTACAGCTCACAAAGATTGGACGGGTTATCTCGACAGAATATCCATACTTTGGAATGATGCGTGACGGAGCTAATTAATGGCAGCTAAAACCGATACAAGCGCAACTTTTTTTGCTCAGAAAAAACTTCTGGGAAAGGCTCATACATCGAACCTGAAGGTTGACGGAGAAGAGCTAATTGGATCAAATATCCAGTCATCGACCAGTTTAATCTTTGGAGATCGTATTCCTCAGAATCCTTTAAAGACACTCTATCAGGTACAGGGGCTAGGATTACCAAGTGTCGAGTATATTCAGTTTGAGCTTATTCCAATTGATGGTACGTCTTATGATGCAAATGATGTAGGTGGTGGATCCGGTTCTGATACAGGCGAGTCATCACAGGCAGCCGGCTATCATTCATATGCATTTAGGTTCCCAGATAACTACATTTTGCTTACAAACAACACGAAGGCGGGAAATGGTGTTTTTGACAACGGTAAATTTGTCTACGAGACACTTGGTTCGGCACAGATAATACCTCCCTTCTTTTCTCGTACAGCTCCTAATCCCTATACTGTAAAAATATACAAAGATGATGGATCTGGCGGTGTAGGAGACGAGATACCTCTTCTCGATAACATTGACTGGAATGTTGACTATTACAACGGTATTTTATTCGTACAGGATTATAACGCAAGCAAGATTCCCGCTTTTGCGAGAGCCTTTGTCTATGTCGGAAGGATGTCAAATGAAGTTATCGAAGCTGCTTCAAGCACGGGCGATACAACGTACGGAACAAATGTCCTCATTAAGACTTCGTGGATGGAGCGACCAGTTGGTGATACCGATGGCATGAACATGGTTTTCGACCTGGTAGACAAGCCTGAGCCTTTGTCAGCTCTTCTGTTGTATGTGAATGGAGTTCTTCAGCAACAAGGGCTCAATGCTGACTACTCTGTTGTGAACAAACAAATTGTTTTTAATTACGCCCCAAGGACAGGTTCAAATCTTTTTGCAACATATCCTTACCTCTTCTTCCTTCCAACAACAACCATGTGGATGGATACTCCTGTTGGGCTGACAAACGGTGTCAATTATACTTTTGAGATATTGGAGATTCCAAATCCTTCATCCTCTTTGATGTTGTACGTAGACGGAGTTCTGCAACGACAAAGTGAAATTGGAGACTATACTTTGTCAAGCAAGACAGTCACAATGAATTACATTCCTAAGGCAGGTTCCACACTTTTAGCAACGTATCCCTACTAAATCATGTGCAAACTCATGAGCTAATTAATAATTAGCTTGAATCGCTGTCGTCAGCGATTTAGGAGAAAAAGACATGTCACGAACTTTTATTAGACAAGGGACGCAGATTAAAAACTCTGACGTTTATGACGATCAGCAAGAACCAAATGTTTTATGGGAGTCAGCTTCGACACTTGAAGAAGACTTAAATAATCTTCGATCACAAATACAGAACATTCTAAACAGAGACGGCGACACAATGCCAGCTGCCAATTGGTACGATAACATCGTCGCACCAGGAGCATTTGAAAACGGAAGACAACGAGGTGTTGATGCCCTCAACTCTGACCTCCACAGCCTTGAGCGTAAGAGGGTTCTCACAAGCTATGTTAGTGTTGTTGATATTACAGTTCCAAGCGCACAAAACTGGATTGTTCTTGATACAGCGACACAGGCTCCAAATCCATCGGGTATTGGCAAGGTTGTTGCTCTTGGCGCAACACAATTTACAGGATCTGTTGCTGTTCAACACCCAGGAACATTTGGTACTCACTCTCTGGCAGAGGTGCAAGGAGCTACTGCAATCAGCCCAAAGAACCTCATGATGATCGTTACTGGGTCAAACAGAGACCCACTTCTTTATGAGAACAATATAATATACGGTCTTCTTCAAACTGAGGACGGAACAAATGGACATACACTTGATGATATCGATCATAGAGCCCAGATATCTTTCGTGTACGTAGATCCAGTTGCCGGAAACGATCTTATTGCAGCCCCTGTTGCAGCTGTTCAAAACAAGGCAATTAATTACGTTTCGACAGTTAGAAAAGCCCTTGGTGATCTCAATGAGCAAGACTTCCTCCGCGGAGCAGAGATTGACGTTCCATCAACAAGTGCAACGACACGACAGAACGCCTATGATAACCAAGGTGCTTCTCCTGTTGAAGTTGCAAGCAATTCAATTCTTGACATTGGGTCTGGATTCTACTGGGCTCTTAGAGACAGTAACGATGCTACTGTTTTTAATATTAGCGAAGGTCATGTCGGAAACAATACAACTGTTTCTATCTCATCAGACGTTGATTATCTTGACGTTAATGCCGCTGATATAGATTTCTCACAAGGCGCAAAGTTTGATACTGGTGGTACAAGAATTGACATCGGTATGACTGCAGGTGTTATTGAGACAACTTCAGCTTCAGATCTCAAGCTACTTGGAGCAGGAGAGCTTTTGCTTTCTGACGGAAATATTGCAGGATCATCTTGGACAGCCACTAGTATTAAACTCACAGATTCAACAGCTGAGTGGGATAAGTTTGAGACAGCATTTGGTGGCGAAATTTCGGTTATTCAAGGAATTTACCAGGCGAAGCGCCGACCAAAAATATATTCAATTGTTCAGAGCGATGTTGCTGCAGACACAGACGTTTCTCTGGCCGATACAAACCTTAACATTGCTTTGCCTTATATGAATGCTGGAACTTTTGGAGAAGACTATGACGTCTATCTCAACGGTCAAATGCTCTATCCGGGGTCAGGTAATGACTATTACGCAGGTACAGACCTTTCTGTTGGAAAACTCAAGTTTGAGTTCCCTCTCAAGGCCGGTGACGTCATCTGTGTCGTTCCGTATGTTAGATCATAACACAAAGTAGTAAAATTAACGCTCCTGTGAGATAATTGTATAATATCGAAAATCTCACAGGAGTATTATGAGTTTATTAAAGTCTGAAGCAAAATTGTCTGCAGTCAATGAGCTCGGTAATCGTTTGGACGATGCTCTCGATGCCGCAACGAAAGATTTGTATAGAGAAGAAGGTGCTGTTTCTGCACTCAGGAATGCTGCAGTCTCGGTTGAAAATTTTATCAAAGTTGTTCACAAAGAGCTTGATGAAAAAGAGACAGATTTAGAGCTTTCAAAAAAGATAAAATCCTATCTGGAGAGGGCTAGAAATAACATCGTTAATCTTGCAAATATTTCTGAAAATAACAAACAGATGCAAGCAGGAAAACTCAGTGCATATCAGCAAGCTGTAACGATTGCCAAAAAATACAGAGATGAAGAGATTAACAGGCAGCAAATTATGAGGAAAGCGCTCGAGAGAAGTCTCGAAGAAGAACAGAAAAAACCTTTAGAAGAGACTGAGCCTGTTGGTCGCCCTGTTGGAACAAGACCTGCATCTTCGATAAAACTAAGAAGACTCTCGACTGATGCGGCTGAAAAAGAAAAAATCCCAGAACAAGAAACAACAGAAAAAGAGGCAGTTCAAGGTGAAGTTGAAAAAATAGACACAGTAGAGCAAGAACCAAAGACCCGGCTAAAGAAACAAAAGAAGTAAAAGATGGCAAGGACACCAGATAGAAGACCGGGTGAGGCCGATGAAGAGGGCATAGTCCTTGAAAACAGGCCTTCCGGAAGCAACCCTTCAGCTGCTGGTGGCATCAGGTATGTAGATGGAGCGTTTAGCTTCAGAGACTCTTTGGGTCTCTTCAATCCCAGAAGCCCACTTTCTGCTGCAGGATACGATACCGAGATACAGTATAACTATCTCGGTTTTCTTTCTGCGTCCTCTGGGCTCAAGTTTGCGAGAGACAGAAACTCCCTCGTAGCCGACAACATAAGCGGTTCTCTCACCAAGCTTTCCGATGGAACTTCTTTCATAATAGCCGGTGGAAACATGTCTGTTGTTACGGGTTCCAACGGATCAATCTTACTTTCAACTGTAAACAGCGGCACAATAAGCGGTGTAACACCCGGAGCTGGGCTTTTAGGCGGTGGATTATCAGGATCCGTTTCTTTAGGCATCAACGATTCTATCGTTGCAACCATCAGCGGAACCACGTTTACCGGTGCGGTTAAGTTCAATTCAGGGCTCAGCGGTTCTCTCACCCGGCTCGCGGATGGAACACCCTACATTGCTTCGGGCGCAGGAATCAGCGTTGCAACAGGTTCTACGGGTAGAATCACCGTATCTTTGAGCAACACGGGTTCTGCAGGCACTTTTGGAAGCCAAAGCCAGATACCTGTTTTCGCCACAGATGAATATGGAAGAGTTACAGGAGCTACACAGGCGCTTGTTCAGATAGATGAATCACAAGTTACAGGCCTTACAGAAAACCTATCCAGTAAAGCATTAAATGAAACAACAATCATCTCAGGAAACGGCCTCTCTGGTGGCGGAGATCTCAGCTCAAATAGAACTCTCAGCATAAACGATTCAATTGTGGCCACGCTGAGTGGATCTACTTTTTCAGGGATTGTAAATTTCAATGCTGGGCTCACAGGATCTCTTACGCGGCTCACATCCGGAGATCCTTTCATCGTTGGTGGCTCAAATGTTATCGTAACAACAGGTTCCAATGGAACGATTGTAATTGATGCAGTGGGCGGTACGAACGGTGGCAGCCTCGTGGATGGCTATGGAACGCCCAACTATGTTTCAAGATGGCAAGATACGAACACGCTCACTGATAGCATCATATACGATGATGGAACATCCGTAGGAATAGGAAAGATCTCTGGTGGAGATGCACTAAGTGTTTCTGGAAGTGTTTCTATTACAGGTTCACTTCTTCCTGGCGCTGATTCTCTCTATTCATTTGGTTCAGAGGATAAGCGATGGAACGTATTCGCCCTGAACTTAAGAGCTTACGATGAATCTCGTTTCTCCGGCAACATCATCCCAGATATTCACGGAAATTACGATATAGGAACAACAAGCAATAATTGGCGGAATATCTACGCATCCAACATCAGTGGTTCTTTAACGGGTTCTGGGTTGCAGCTGGGCTCTGTTGTTTTTGCCGGCCCTGGTGGCCTCATAACTGGTTCGAACTCACGGCTCTTCTGGGATAACGATAGTGCTCGCCTCGGCATCGGCACGAACTCCCCAGATGCCTCGCTCAAGGTATTCGGAACCTCTGGTTCGCTCTTCACAGTTACGGATAGCCTCAGCGGATCTCTACTTTCGATATGCGGTGTTAGCGGAATCCCTGTCTTTGAGGTTTTCTCAGATAACAGAACGGGATTTGGCGGAGGATTCAACGGATTTGCACTCACCGTAACTGGTTCTCTTGTGGGGATAGGAACAAGCACACCCTCCTCACGTTTTCACCTCATTGGCAGCCCCGCGGCTTCCACACCTGTTGCAATCGTTCAGGCAGGTTCAGCATCTCCCTCGGCAAAAGTTCTTGATGTACGAAACCATAACGGGAATACCATTGCCTCCATCAATCACACAGGAGTGCTTTCTGCATCCTATGGTTCTTTTTCTTCTAATGTTAATGCACAAACAATTATTGCTTCTCAAGGGATAAGTGGTTCTTTAACTCAGCTCGCTGATGGGAATTCGTATCTTGTTGCCGGAAGCAACATAGGGATATCTACGGGTTCGAACGGATCTGTTACAATCTTCTCCACAATGGATGGTGCTGCTGTAATTGCCGGAGCAACATCTCAGATACAATTCAACGATTCAGGAAACTTTGGGGCAAGTTCCGGCCTTACTTACAATAAAGTTTCTCAGGCACTCACAGGAACATACATTGTTGCATCTTCTGGGTTTAGCGGATCTCTAACTCGCTTAACTGATGGATCATCCTATCTCGTTGCGGGAGCAGGAATAGCAATAACCACGGGATCGAACGGATCCGTTGTTATCACTAACGATGGTACAGTAGGCGATATTGCATCTGTAAACGCAGGAACCGGATTGCTCGGAGGCGGCTCATCAGGCCACGTAACTCTTAACATCAATGATTCCGTGGTGGCAACAATCAGCGGAACAATTTTTACGGGAGCAACGAGGCACACTGCCGGCCTCTCTGGTTCTCTCACAAACCTCACAGATGGTTCATCCTACCTGAGGGCGGGCGATGGAATAACAGTTATCACGGGTTCCAACGGATCCGTAACAATTTCTCTCGGTGCCATCACGTACGCCACCGCATCGTTCACTGATGCAACATCCGTTACCGTGAACCACGATATCGGCCTGAGCCTCTACGATATCGAGGTGTTCGATTCCGATTACGGAAAGATGATACCGAAATCTGCAACGGCAACCTCTTCCACTCAGGCAAACATACAATTTTCCATTCCAACATCCGGGTGGATAGCAGTGGGTGGGCCGGTGGCAGGCGGATCCGGTGCCTCCACGCTCGGTAGCATCACAACTTCCGTTGGTTCAGCACCCTACTTCGGTGCCCGCGCATGGGTTTCGTTCAATGGTACAGGAGTTGTTGCAATCAGATCAAGCCAAAATGTATCCAGTATCACAGATAACGGTGTAGGAGATTACACTGTTAACTTCTCCAACGCGATGGAAGATGCGAACTACGCAACAATCGGCACAGCTCAATACCAGAACAACGGTGGGCAAACTATATTTGAGGGCCCAAATGATCCCTCAACAACTTCTGTTCGTGTAAGAACCAAGAGCAACACAAATACATCTTATGATTCTGTTTATGTATCTGTTGCAATCTTTAGGTGAAACAGCTGCACAATTAATAGTTCATCAATAAAAATTCACAAATAATCAACCATAGAAAACACCCAGCATGAACCAGAGAATAATCTACCAAACAGATGATGGCGGTGTTGCCATCATCGTTCCATCTCCCGAAGCCCTCGCACAGCACGGCATCTCAGCCATCGCCCAGAAGGATGTTCCTTCAGGAAAGCCCTTCAAGATCGTGAGCATCAATGATGTTCCCGCAGATAGAACCTTCAGATCCGCCTGGGAGGTTGATCCCGCAACTCTCACGGATGGTGTTGGTGCAGTTTCGAACGAATTCTGATATAACGGGAAGGAAATAGAGAGATGATCACAGTGAACCTCAACAAGGCAAAAGTTATCGCACACGAGAAGCGCAGGGCAGCACGTTCGGTGGAATTCGCTCCCCTCGATGCAGAGCTCTCGAAGCAGATACCCGGAACGAACACGGGAGCCATCGAAGCCGCCCGTCAGGCCATCCGTGATAAGTACACAACCGTTCAGAACACCATCGATGCCGCAGGCGATGTTGCCACACTCAGCAGCATCGTGGCTTCACTCTTATAAAATGATACATTAAGCTATAAATTTATGAAAAAAAGAAATCAAAATTGTAAATTCTTTTTTCATAAATTTTCGGTATTTTATAAATAACCGTTACTGTGACCTGTAGTAGAATTACTTAAGGCTTACAAGACGATGTTGTCATGTTTATTCATCTTCTACGTGGTGTACATTATCTCCAAATTATGAAATGAGAATAGATTCACCAAGCTTAGTTGGAACAACAACAATAACGGGGTCAGCCTCAATAACGGGCTCCTTGACTCCGGGAGTTGATGCATCTTACGATTTTGGTTCGATTACAAAGAAGTGGAACAACGTTTATGCCTCATCTTTCTCTGGCTCATTAACGAAGCTGGCTGACGGTTCTCCTTATCTCGTTGCAGGCAGCAATATAACGATTACAACGGGATCTACAGGTGCTGTTACAATATCGTCAAACTCCGAATTAGGTACTCTTTTTGGTGTGGGTACAACGAATTATATTTCAAAGTTTACTAACCCAACTGAACTTGGTGATAGCGGGGTATACGATAACGGAACCGGAATAGGCATAGGAACTACAACATTCTCATCCCGGTTGTTTATTTCTGGTTCTTCAAGTAGCAATCAGTCAACTCTTACGTTAAAGCCTGGTAATTCTTCTTCAGAAGCACCTGTCTTAGATGTTCAGGATAGCTCAGGGGGAATTCTTTTCTTTGTCTCTGGTAGCGGAAATGTAGGAATAGGAACAACTTCAACGTCTGACAAGCTTGCAGTAAATGGATCGATGTCAATAACCGGCTCCATCTTGCCAGGAAGCGATGTTTCATACTCGCTTGGATCTGTTACAAAAAGATGGTCCAACATCTATACCGGTGACTTACACCTCAAGAACGAACGCGGTGACTGGACCATTATCGAAGAGGAGAACTGTCTTACTCTCAGAAACAACAAAACAGGAAAACGATACATGATTAACATGACGCCCATGCCTGAGCTTGATGAGGAAGTAGGGAAATTTTCAACTGGTCCTAAGCAAAATTCTCAAGATCGTTGATAAAAATTTTCATCAATTCGTCATGTTGCTAATAATTAACGTCAGCCTCTTTCCTAGGAGAAATGCATCATGGCATTAGTATTAAGCAACATATCGGGCAGTATTCAGTCCAATTCTAAAGTCGGATTGACGGGATCAATAATCATCGCAAACAGACCTGACGGTTTGTTCCCATCGCTTCCAAGCGATGCAACGTTCTTTGTTTCTGGGTCTTCGAGCTCCGATTATGCGGTGTTCGGAGGATCTGTTATTGGGTCAGGAAGCCTTCAACTGAAGAACACATCTGGTTTAACTCAGTTTAATGCAGCTTCATCAGGTATCACAGTAAGTGATTCATCTGGAACAAGCAAGTTTACAGTTGATTCATCGACTGGCAACACAGTTGTTCAAGGAACACTTCAGTCTGTTGGTGATCTTACTGTAACAGGCGCATCAGTTCTCAACGGTAGCGTTACCCTCGGCGATGCAGCCGCCGATGCAGTTACTGTTAACGGCACGATGACCTTCGCAGGTTCATCTGTTACAACAACCTTCGCAGGTGATGTAGCTGTCAACGGCGGAGATATGACATCTTCGGCCGCTACATTCAACCTCCTCAACTCAGGTGTTACATCTCTTAACCTCGGTGGCGCAGCCACAGCTGTTGAGATCGGTGCAGCAAGCGGTACAACTTCTGTTAACAACCAACTTGCTGTTGATGGCAGAGCAACATTCAACGCAGGTCTTAGTGGTTCTCTTACAAAGCTCACTGACGGAACCAGCTATCTTGTTGCAGGATCGAATATTGTCGTTACAACGGGCTCAAATGGAGCAATTACGATCGCTGGAACGATGAATGCATCAACTCTTGTTGCAGGATCTGATACTCAAATTCAGTTCAATGATGGCGGAAGCACATTCGGCGGTGATTCAGGTCTTACATACAACAAGACGACTGACACACTTACAGGTGTAAATGGTTCGTTCACAAGTCTTAGCACATCTGGAAATACATCGGTTTCTGGTGACTTCTCTGTTGCAGGTGCTTCTTCGCTTAACGGAAATGTTACTGTTGGTGATGCAGCTGCTGACACAGTTACTGTCAATGGTACGACAACATTCGCTGGATCATCTGTTACCACAACATTCGCTGGAAATGCGGCTGTTAATGGAAACGTCACGCTTGGTGATGCAGCTGCTGACACAGTTACTGTTAACGGTACGACAACATTCGCTGGTTCAGCCGTTACAACAACCTTCGCAGGTGACGTAGCTGTCAACGGCGGAGATATGACATCTTCAGCCGCTACCTTCAACCTCGTCAACTCCGGTGTCACAAGCCTCAACCTCGGTGGCGCAGCCACAGCTGTTGAGATCGGTGCAGCAACAGGAACAACATCGATTAATAACTCTCTATCTGTCGATGGAAACACAACGCTCGGTACAGATGCAGCTGATTCACTCACAGTGAACGGTGCAGCAACATTCAATCAAGGGCTAAGTGGCTCGCTCACCAAGCTCTCTGACGGAACAAGTTACCTCATTGCAGGATCAAATGTATCCATCGTTACAGGATCTAACGGAGCTGTTACCATCAGCACACAGGCAGATATCACGGGAGTTACAGCTGGAAACGGTCTCTCTGGTGGTGGAAGCAGTGGCGATCTTTCGCTTACAGTGGACGATAGCAAAGTTGCAATGATCAGCGGCTCGACATTTACAGGTGCTGTGAAGTTCAACGCAGGTCTTAGTGGTTCTCTTACAAAACTCACAGACGGAACCAGCGCATTCATTGCAGGAACAAACGTTACAGTTGCAACTGGATCAAATGGCGCCATTACAATTTCTGCTGCAATGAACGCAGGAGCTCTTGTTGGTGGATCTGATACGCAGCTTCAGTTCAATGATGGCGGCGCATTCGGCGGCGATGGCGGGCTCACATACAACAAGACGACTGATACGCTTACAGGCGTAAATGGTTCGTTCACAAGCCTTAGCACATCTGGCAACTCATCTGTTGGAGGTGATCTCACAGTCACAGGAGCATCAGTTCTCAACGGAGGTGTTACACTCGGTGATGCAGCTGCTGATGCAGTCACAGTGAATGGTACAACAACTTTTGCTGGTGCTTCTGTTACCACAACCTTCGCCGGAGATGTAGCTGTTAACGGCGGAGACATGACATCGTCCGCAGCAACATTCAACCTCGTCAACTCAGGTGTTACATCTCTCAACCTCGGTGGCGCAGCCACGGCGGTTTCAATTGGTGCATCTACCGGAACAACAACCGTCAATAACGGTCTTGCTGTGACAGGTGCTTCGTCACTTAATGGCGGTGTCACTCTTGGTGATGCAGCCGCTGATGCAGTTACTGTTAATGGTACGACAACCTTTGCCGGAGCAGCTGTTACAACAACCTTCGCAGGTGATGTAGCTGTCAACGGCGGAGATATGACATC
>SXGU01123559.1_pt1 | contig 15896 bp, 10 predicted proteins | sample 3174531 | NCBI WGS metagenome assembly SXGU01 (sample SAMN11356863, study PRJNA531348) | freshwater metagenome | isolation source: freshwater sample F1-140 | place: China: Fuxian Lake, Yuxi | collected 2017-12-25
CGATGCCGCCAGCGAGCTGGCCGATCGCCTCGAGCTTGCGCGCCTGCTGCAGCTGTTGCTCCAGCGCGATCCGCTCGCGCTCGCCCGACTTCTGCAAGGTGAGGTCGCGCAGCGTGCCAAGCATGCAGTCGTACTGTTCGATCGCGACGTGCCGGGCGGCCAGCTCGAAGTGCTGGGTCTGGCCGGCGATCTGCATCGTCACTTCCTGCCGGAAGCGATCCGGCGTGCGGCGCAGGCCGGCGGTGAACACCATGCGATGCGTGCTGTTCAACCACAGGAAGTCGTCCTGCCCACGGGGTTCGACGCCCAGCGCCTGGGCGATGTGCCGGAAGCTGGCGTTGGTCTCCAGCAGTTCGCCCGTGTCCAGGCGGCTGATGAAGATCGCGTCCGGGCTCGACTCGAAGAGCGTGAAGAACTTGCGCTGGCTGTCGGAGAGCGCGAGTTCCGTGGTGCGGCGCTTGGTGACGTTGCGCGCCACGCCATAGGTTCCGAAGAACGAGCGCTCGCCAGCCGCGGTGTTGCGCCAGATCCCCATCGAGGTGATCTCGACGTAGATCGGCTCGCTGGCAGCCGGTGGCAGCGCACGCAGCTCGACGTGCCGCGTGGCGCGCTCGCCGAGCCGGCGCTCGTTGAAGACGAATTGCGCATTCTCGACATGCTCCGGTTCGAACAGGATCGTCCAGTGCTGGCCGAGCAGCGCGCCCTTCTCGCAGCCGAACACGTCCAGCACCTTGGAGTTCACATAGGTGAACACGCCCTTGTCGTCGAGCATGTAGATGACGTCGCGCGACTGGTTGACCAGGTAGCGATGCAGCTGGTCCGACGCCTCGATGCGCTGCTGCATGCGCCGGTTGTCGTCCTCGAGCCCCTTGCGCTCGAGCAGGTTGCTGATGCTTGCCAGCAGCTGCGACGGCGGGATCGGCTTCACCAGGTAGTCGTTGGCGCCGTACCGGAGCACCGGCGTGATGGCCTCGGGCGATGACTCGCCGCTGACGACGATGGACTTGATGTTGCGGTCGCAGCTCGCGATGTAGCTGAGCAGCTCGACGCCACTGGCACCGGGCATGTTGAGGTCGAGCACCACCAGATCGAGTTGCTGTTCCTTCACGAACGCGACGGCGTCGGCGACATTGCTCGCCGTGGCTACCTCGTAGTTCTGGGAGCGCAGCAGCACCTCGAGACTCCGCAGGTAGCGCGGGTCGTCATCGACGATGAGCAGGCGCCCATTGGAAGCGTCCATCGCAGGCTCACTCCGCGGTGCATGAGGGCGGAAGGGAAGGGCCGGGGCAGCGCGAGCAGTTGGCTGGTGGGCCAGCTCGTGCGGTGCGATCGCGGGGCATCCGGCCACTGCGACGTGCCGGCGGATTGTAGCCGTGTGACGGTGGCGGAATGGAAGCGTCCTGACATCGGGTGATGGCATTCGCTGGCGAGCGCGTGCCGGCGCGCCAGGTCGCCATTGGCCTCTCGGATCGGTAACGTGTCGGCTGCCGTTCAGGACCCGCGAGCAGGATGACCCCAGCAACGCGCCGATCGTTTACAGAAGGGCAGCGCTGAAGTGGCGCGATCCCTGGCCGCCGCATTGCGTCCGGCGTCGAACTGGCGGGGCGATGCTCTGGACGGCGTCGCATCCTTGACGCGATCCGTCTCCGTGGCCGAGGTCAGTGCATTGCTGACGGCGATGAGTGCCGCGCGTGCCAGCCACATCGCACCGGAGCACACCCCGAGGAACGCGTTCAGTTTCGGTGCCCGACTGGACGCACTGTTCGACGATTTGCGTGCACGGCTGCGGGACGGCCGTGGGGCCGTGCTGCTTCGCGGCCTGCCGGCGCTTCCCGCAGCAGAGGCGGGTTGGCTGCTCTGGGCGATCGGAGCCGGCCTCGGCGAAGCCGAACCCCAGGACGCGATGGGCTCGCTGCTGCATCACGTGCGGGATGTCGGCGCGCAAGTCGCCACCTCGGACCATGTTCGGGGCTTCCAGACGAGCAGCGCACTCGACTTCCACAACGACGGCGGCGAGGCCTTCGCTCTGTATTGCGTCGCCGGCGGCCAACGCGGCGGCGACAGCCTGCTGGTGAGCGCCGCCGCGGTGTACGACGAGATCCAGCGGCTTCGGCCAGACCTGGCAGCAGCGCTCCGTGACCCCGTGGACTTCGACACCCGGGCGCAGCCGTCGGCCGGCCAGCCACGTCTGCAGCGCGCGCCCATCTTCGTGCTGCAGGGCGGTCGCTCCTGGGTGCTGTACAAGCGCGGCTACATCCATCTCGGGCAGCGCTTTCCCGAGGCGCAACGACTGCAGCCGGCGCAGGTAGAGGCGATGGACCTGCTCGACGCACTGTGTCGGGATCCATGCTTTCACCTGCGCTTCCGGCTGCTGCCAGGCGACCTGCAGCTGGCCAACAACTTCACGATGCTGCACGCGCGCACCGCATTCCATGACGGTGCCGGCGGTGCCCGACACCTGCTGCGGCTGTGGCTGACTCTTGACGAGGGCACGGACGTGCCTCGTGCCTACGCTGACACCCGGGAGTTCGCGGGCACCTGGCGTCGCCGGCGCGACGCGGCGCGGAGCTCGCAGGGGGAATCTGCACGCGTGTAGAGCGGCATTCCGGCCGCGGTGCCGGGGGGTACCGGGCAGCCTCACCCGGCGCGGTTGCGCCGCCGTCGGCGCAGCTGCCAGCCAAGCAGCAAGAGTGTCAGCAGTGCCGGCACCGCGAGGATGTTCAGCAGCTTCAGCGTGTCGCCGAGGCGGTCGATGTCGACGGTGAGTTCGCGTTGCACCTGCCGCAGGCGCTTGCGGATGGTGAGCGTCTCGGCCTGGAAGCGTGCGATCTCGGCCTGCTGGGCTGGGTTGAGCGCGTTGCCGTCGCCGCCCTGGCCTGCGCGCTCGAGCTGCGCGAGCTTCGCCTCCGTGGCGCCAAGCTGCCGCTCGAGGGCGCGGCCCTGCTCGACCATCCGCTCGTCTGCCCGGCGCATGAGTTCCTGCACCCGGATGAACGGGCGCTGGTAGCGGGCGCGGCCACGAATGCTCGCGAGTGCCGCGTTGCCGGTGAGGTTCTCCACGGCGTTGAGCAGCATGTCGCCGTTGCCGGCCCAGGGCCGTGCGACGGCCTGGCCGAAGAACTCGTCCGACTGCACCCACATCAGGTCGGTGAGCACGTCGGTGTCCGCGACCACGAGGACGTTGATGTTGCCGTTGCCGCGCAGGCTGCTGCCGGTCACTGCGGGACGGCCCGCAGCAGCAGGCAGCCCGCCGGGGAACGCGCTGCGCGCCGGGCCGGTGACGCGTGCCATGAGCGTCAGCGCACGACCAGAGGGGGTGAAGCCATCGGCGAGGGCCGTCGGATCCACCAGCATGCGGAAGCGCTCAGCATCCAGCAGCGCGGCGTCGGTGCTCGATCGCACCAGTGGCTGGAATCGGGTGCTCGCGCCGCGAATCGGTGCCAGTGCGCCGGCGCTCGCGAAGTTCACGCGCTCGAGTTGCGCCGTCACGACGTCGTCGCGGTCCAGCGCGTCACCCTCGAGCGTGAGGATGCCGAGGTGGCGGACGGGCGGGCCGTCCTCGCTCATCGTGACCGTCATCGCGTAGCGCGCGTCGCCAACCACGCGCGTGGGGTCGAACCGCACGCCCCAGGCAGTCAGCAGCGCTCGCAGGTCCGACGTCGGGTCGCCCGCTGGTTGCCCCGTCATCGGATTCGGCCGGCCCTGATGCTCTGCGTTCGGGTCCACGAACAGCAGCAGCCGGCCGCCGCGCAGCACGAACTGGTCGAGGTTGAAGAGCTCCTGTGGCTGCAGGCGCTGGGGATGGATGAGCACGAGCACGTCGAGCCGCGCCATTGCGGCCGCGTCGGCAAGGGCCGGGCGCTGCACATCGAACTGCCGCTGCAGCTCGGCGATGGCGATCCAGGCCCCGGCGGGCTGCGCCGTGTGGAAGTCGAACTGGCCCTCCACGGGCAATTGGGTGACAAGGCCGATCGCTGGCGGCTTGTCACGATCGAGGGCATGCACGAGTCGGGCGATGTCGTACTCGAGGAACTGCTGGCGGTTCGGCTGGAAGAAGGGAATGACCTCCTGCTGCCCGCGCGCATTCTTTCCGGCGAGCCCCAGGTAGATCGAATCCCCTGCGTTGTTGGCCTGGATCGACTGCAGGTTGGCGGCGTCCGCCGCATCCTGGGCCTCCGAGAATGGCGCCGGATCGACTTCGGTCACCTTCAGCTTGCCGCCGGACTGCGCCGCCATTTCCTGCAGCAGGTCGCGCACGTGGCTCGCGTAGTTGCGCAGGTCCGGCATGCCGCCCGTGATCTCGTCGGAGAAGTACAGGGTGAGTTCGACATTGCCCTTCACGCCGGCGAGCAGCGAGCGGCTGCCGTCGGAGAGCGTGTGCACATTGCCCTCGGTGAGATCCACGCGGTGGCCACGCAGCAACAGGGCGATCGCCGGGGCGACCACGATCGTCAGCAGCAGCACGCCGAGCAGGCCGAAGGAGGAGAAGAGTCGCTTGTTCATGCTCAGCCACCCTTCTTCATGTCGATCACGATCGCGGCCGCCACGAGCCATCCGGCGATCGTGAAGAGGAAGAACAGGATGTCTCGCGCATCGAGCACGCCCTTGGCGATGGCCTCGAAGCGGGTGAGGAAGCTGAGGCCCGCGAGGGCATCGATGACGCCGGGGGGGACGGCGTCCTTCAGGAACTCCGTGACGGGCGTGAAGCCCGCGATGACGAACACGAAGCCGATCACCACCGTGCCGATGAATGCGAGCACCTGGTTGCTCGTCGCGGCAGAGATGCAACTGCCGATCGCAAGGAAGGCACCGGCAAGAATCCAGCTTCCGAGGCAGCCCGCGAGGATCACGCCGTTGTCCGGTTCACCGAGGTAGTTCACCGTGAGCCACATCGGACAGGTCAGCAGCAACGCCACGCCTACGACGATCCAGGCGGCCAGGAACTTGCCGAGCACCGCCTGCGCGAGGCCGATAGGCATCGTCAGCAGCAGCTCGAGCGTGCCGGTTCGGCGCTCCTCCGCCCACAGGCGCATCGCGATCGAGGACACCAGGAACAGGTACAGCCAGGGATGGAAGCCGAAGAACGGGCCGAGATCGGCCTGACCGCGCTCGTACCACTGGCCGAGGAAGAACGTGAGCACACCGCTCATCATCAGGAAGATGACGATGAACACGTAGGCGACGGGGGTGCCGAAGTAGCTGTGCAGTTCGCGCTGCACGATGGCAGCAACCTGCCGGGCGGACGACGCGCTCATGCCGCTACCTCCTGGGTGCCCGCGGATCGCGGCGGGTCTCCGGTCGGCGGACTATTCGGCGGCTCGCTGTTCGGCGGCTCGCTGTTCGGCGGCTCGCTGTTCGGTAGTGCACCGGCCCTGCGGGCGGTGCCCTGGGTCAGTGTACGGAAGACCTCGTCGAGACGGCCGTGCTCGACGTACAGCCCATCGAGCGCCCAGCGACGTTCCATGCTCAGTTGCCGCACGACCTCGAACAGGGAGCGTCCATCCTGGCGCACCCCGCCGGTGGCGAACACGGTGACGTGGCTGCGGTTGCCCTCGTCCGTGCGCTCGATGCCGGATGCTCCGTCGATCGAGCCGAGCACCTCGAGATCCTGTGGCGCCTCGCGCAGTGCGAGGGTAACGGCACCGTGGTAGCGCGAGCGGCGGGCGAGTTCCTCTGGCGTGCCGTCGGCAAGCAGCCGTCCCGCGCCGATGATGATCGCGCGCGTGCACACCGCGTCGACCTCCTCGAGGATGTGCGTCGAGACGATGATGATGCGCTCGCGCGCCAGCTCGCGGATGAGCTCCCGCACTTCGTGCTTCTGGTTCGGATCGAGGCCGTCGGTGGGCTCGTCGAGGATGATCGCGTCGGGCTCGTGCAGGATCGCCTGGGCGATGCCGACCCGGCGGCGGAAGCCCTTGGACAGGGTCTCGATGCGCTGGTCGACCACGCCACCAAGGCCGAGACGATCCACCACCTCACCGATGCGCCGCTGTGCGCGTTCGCCTGGCAGCGCCCGGACCCGCGCGCAGAAGGTGAGCAGTTGCCGCGGCGACATGTCGCCATACAGCGGTGCACCTTCGGGGAGATAACCAATGCGGGCCTTGCAGGCCGTGGGTGACTTCTGCATGTCCTCGCCGAACACCGTGACCCGGCCCGCCGTCGGCGCAAGGAAGCCAGTGATCAGCTTCATCGTCGTGGTCTTGCCGGCACCGTTGGGGACGAGGAATCCCAGCACTTCACCCGGCCGCACCTCGAAGCTGAGGCCATCCACGGCGGTGACCTGACCGAAGCGGCGAACGAGATCAGTCACGACGATCATGCGGCGAACATCCCGAGATGTGGATGAGGGGTGCGGCGCGCAGGACGGGACCCCAGGCACGCACCCTTGCGCTGCGACCGGCCCCGGCGCGGCGCGCACTATAGGCGTCGCGATTCCGCCATTTCAACGCGGCTCGCTGTCCGGGTGCAGTGCCTGTCGCCCAGCGCCAACCCTCCCACGCAGGGGCGAGGTCTTGGGCGGGAACGGAATTTGATGCTACAAGGCAAAGGCCACCCGAAAGGAACGTTGGATGAACCGCCCGTTGCCCGCAGCCCGGTCGAAGCCTGCCCGAAGCTTCGCGCTGCTCATGGTCCTGACCGCCTCGGCAGCGCTTCCAGCGCACACGCAGGATGCGGGCATGGCGCTCCCGGAGAGCGGCATCGCGCGCGAGACCGGTCGGCCGACGAGCCCGTTCGCGGCACCCGCGCCGCAGCCCCAGGAATTCGAGGTGGCGCCGCCCGCCGCGTCTGCGGGCGCGCGTGCCGCGCCGCCACGTCGGACTGGCGACGCCGATGGCGGCGAAGCACGGTTCGTGGTCAGGGAACTGCGCGTCGAGGGCGACAACCCGCTGCCGCCGGACGACATCCAGGCATTGTTGCTGCCCTATCTCGGCGAGCACGAGGGTTTCCTCGGATTGCAGGGCGCGGCGGAGTCCCTCGAGGAGTTGCTGCGCGAGCGTGGCTTCGCCTTCCATCGCGTGAGCATCCCGCGCCAGCGCACCAGCAGCGGCAGTATCCGGTTCGTCGTGCAGGCATCGCGCATCGGCACGGTGACCGTGGAAGGGCTGCAGCACTACACGGCCGAGGATGTCCGGCGCAGCCTGCCCGTGCTGGTGGAGGAGGGCACGCCCAACAGCCGGGCACTGGCGCGGGAGCTGGAGCTGGCCAACAGCCATCCGACGCGCAGGCTCGGCATGACCATGAAGAAGTCGGAGCGCGAGGGCCATCTCGATGCCACGCTCAAGGTGCAGGACCGCTCGCCGCACCAGTTCTTCACGACGGTCAACAACCGTGGCTCGGAGGAGACTGGCGAGGCCCGCTGGGCGCTGGGTTACCAGCACAGCGACGTGTTCGGGCTCGACCACGTCGCGACTCTGACCTTCACCACGTCGCCCGGGCACTGGAAGGACGTGGCCCAGTACGGCCTCAACTACAGCGTTCCTGTCTACGAACTCGGTGGAACGCTGTCGGCGTTCTACAGTTACTCGGATGTCGACTCCGGAACGATCGCCGACTTCTTCGAGGTCAGCGGCCAGGGCGTGTTCGGGGGCGTGCGTTACCTGCAGCTGCTGCTGCCGTTCGGCAAGTACCGCCATCGCACGGAGTTCTCGGTGGAAGATCGACTCTTCGACAACAACGTGGATTTCCGTGGCCGACCGGTCGGCGTGGACGTGCGCAGCCGCCCGCTCGCCGTGCGCTACAGCGGGGAGTGGGTCTATCCGAACGCCAACATCGGCTTCAGCCTCGCGGCCGCGATGAACCTGCCAGGCGGCGACGACAACGACGACGACGCCTACAACCGCTCGCGCACCGGGACCGAGAACGACTGGCGCGTGTTCCGCTACGGCGCGAACGCGGACTACGCGTTCGCGAGCAAGTGGCTGCTGCGGGCGCGCATGAACGGCCAGTACAGCCGCGACCCACTGATCTCCGGCGAACAGATCGGTTTCGGCGGCTCGGACGCACTGCGCGGATACGACGAGCGCGCGGTGGCTGCCGACCGTGGCGTGCAGGCGACGGTCGAGGCCTGGGCACCGCCCGTGCTGCCGAGCCTGTCACTGCTCGCCTTCGCCGACGGTGCCTACGGCAAGCGCGAACAGGTACAGCCGGGTGAGTCCCGTGCGCTCACGCTGAGCAGTGTCGGCATGGGCGCCCGCTGGCGGCCGAACGAACACCTCTCGCTGACCGTCGACGTCGGTGTGGTCACCAACGGCGCGGGCTCGTCCGATGCAGGTGATGCCCGGGTCCATGCCACGCTGCTCGTACGCTGAGGTGCCGACCATGAACGGGGTTCTCCTGCCCGATACCTTGCTGCGCCGCATCGGCAACGACCAGCCGCTCCGCCTGAGCAACGCGCTGACCGCTGCGTGGGTCACGTTCTGGTTGTGGGCAGTGCTTGCGCTCGTCGCGCCTGTCGCGCTGGCGCAGGAATCCGTGCCCTCGGCCGCAGGTGACACGCCACCGACGCGCGTGGGTGCGGCAGGCACCAGCATCGGCCGCGTCGTGATCGCCTCCGGCCTTGTAGAGGCGGAAGGCGCCAACGGCAGGCGCGTCCTGAAGAAGGGCGACCCGGTGTTCGAGGGTGACGTCCTGCGCACCGACCCAGCGGGTCGCACGCAGATCACCTTCAGCGACGGCGCGCGACTTGCGGTGCGTCCTGCAACGCGGCTCGCGATCGAGGCCTACCACGATGCGGATCCGGGCCGCTCGGAGCAGGTTGCATTCCGGCTCGAACGCGGTGGCTTCCGTACCGCCACGGGCCGACTCGGACGCGTGAACCGCTCGGCCTACCGATTCTCCACGCCACAGGCCGTCATCGGCATCCGCGGCACCGAGTGGGGCGCGCAGATGGTCGAGGACGAGGAAGGATCGGATCCGTCACTCGAGATAGGCGTGATCGACGGTGGCATCACCGTCACCAACGATGGTGGCAGTGTCGACCTTGGCGAGGGCGCGAACTTCGCATTCGCGACGGTGCAGGGCTTCGGTAACGCGCCAACAGGCAGCACGGAACCGCCGGCAGGGCTGGCGGACGTGCTGCAGATGCAGCTCCAGGCCGATGGCAACGGCGAGGACGGCAGCGCTGATGCAGGCACTACGGCCGAGGACGGGCAGGCGGAGGATGGCGAGGAAGAAGGAACCGACCAAGAGGATTCGTCCGAGGAAGGCTCGTCAGAGGACGGCGCGTCCGAGGAAGGCGCATCCGAGGATGGTTCGTCCGCGGAAGGTTCGTCCGCGGAAGGCTCGTCAGAAGAAGGTTCGTCAGAGGTGGCTGCTTCCACCAGCAGCACGCCGGGGGACGACACGTCTTCTGCAGGCGACGCCGGGGGCGAAGCTGCAGAAATCGAGTTCGGCGGCGCCAGCTCCACGGCCGGTGACGACGGCGGCATCGTCTTCGAGTACGGCGACCGCTGCTTCTAGAGACGGTGCGAATCATCGGACGTTCCCGTGCGGCCCATCGATGGGCCAGCATTTTCGCCGCGTGGGACGCGGGAAATCTGCAAGGAACGCAAGGCGTTCGGACCTGATCCATGCGCTGGCGCGAACGGATCAGACAGACCCTGGCAGGGAACCGATCCGCCGGACGTCGTCGTCCGGGCGTGAGTGTGCGTCAGCGCCATCCCGAACAGACCACCTGATTCCTGCACCTGATTCGTGCACGTGCCCGCGCGGCGCGCAATCCTCCCGCCGTCTCGCGACCTCATGTCTGCCCGCCAGACGCTTGTAAACGCGACGCTACATCGTGGGCACAGTGCCATCACAGCACTCCACTCGCGAGTTCCATAACCTGCGAAAGCAGCGGGGGATGGACCTCAACCACCCTGTCATTCGAACTCGGTAGTCGGGTCGAAGACCCAGCGAGAAGGAGAAGAGTGATGTTGGTACTCACACGACGTGCAGGCGAATCGATCATGGTGAACGACCAGATCGAGGTGAAGGTCCTGCGGATCAAGGGCAAGCAGGTACACATCGGCATCGATGCCCCGAGTTCCACGATGGTGCATCGCAAGGAGGTGTGGGCCCGCATCAACGGCATCACGCTGGCGCCGGTCGAAGTGAACGGTGACGACGCGGCAGACGCCGAGCCACGGTCGAGCGGCACGCGCGCACTCGACGATGAAGCCCACGCGGGCACCTGACGCGACATCGAGTGCGCGAGCAATCGCGCCTCGGATACGCGCCCTGACCGCAACTGCCGTGATGCGCAGCTGGCGTCAGACAGGCGGGAGGTCGTCCTCGCCGAGTGCGGCCGGTCGCAGCAGGAAGGCTGGCCGCTCGCAGATGGCATAGGGATGCAGCGTGTGCGGGTCAAGCGCGACCCGCGATGGCCGCAATCCCTCGAGTCGTTCGCGCCTTGCCTGCTCCGCGGACGGCAGCAGGAGCAGCGAGTCCAGCGCCTCCCAGAGCGGGCTCACCGGTTGCAGGCCGGTGAACGAGATGCGGCTTTCCGCGCCCTGCCTGAATCGATTCACCTCGATCTTCGTCACCTCGGCCCAGTATCGGAGCGTGAGCGGATCACCCGCCGCGAAGACGAGGCCCACACGCAAGCCGTGGGAGCGCGCGGCGAGAACGCGTTCCTGGGCGATGAACCAGGGATGGTTGTCCTTGAACGCGCCGCCATCACCCACTTCGAGGAGCGCCGCCAGCGATTTCTCGCTGACGCGCGTGCAGAAGCAGTAGGGCGCGAAGGCCGGTGGCGTGTCCGCGTCGGGCGTCTCGCCTGGTCCTTCTCCAGACCCTGGGGCATGGGCGCTGGTGTCGTCACTCATCATCGAACCCTTCCTGTCAGGCACTGCGGCAGGCTGCCGCGCTGTCGATACGCCTGCGGCCGCAGGGCGCGCCGCGAACTGTGCATCCATCCAGCCCCGTTCGTATACTGCCCAGGCTGCGGTTGCCGGCACGGTCAGCCGCGATCGCGGACGGATGGTCCAGGCGCCCGATGGTCGACAAACCCTACTACCTGATCAACTTCGAGCGGCTCTGCGACCATGCCCAGACCCACCATGGGGACCTTCTGACGAGCGAGGAAGGGCGCGCGCTGGCGGCGTTCCGCGCGCTGCATCCGCAGGCCGCGATGCTGTTCGTGCGCATGCTCACCCGCAAGGGACCGTGGTTGCGCAGCGACCGGCTGGTCTATGCGGAAGTCGGCGAGGTTGCCCCGGCTGCTGCCGCGCTCGTCGACGCGGGGCTCGTGACGCGCAACGAGCCTCTGGCGTCCACCGGCTTGCTGGCGCTGCTGCACGCGGACGACACGCGAGGGCTTGCCGAGTTCGTCGGTCTGCCGGCACGCGGTGCCCTTGCGGCGCGCAACGCTGCCCTCGCCGCAATGCTCCCCTCGCAGTGGCTCGCGGCCTGGATGGCGCAGCGGTTCGACTGGTTGCGCGTGCACCCGCAGGGCTGGATCGAGACGCTGCTGCTGCTGTTCTTCGGCAATCGACGGCAGGACCTCAGCACCTTCGTCGTCGCCGAACTCGGGCACGTGCGGTACGAACCGGTGGCCGCGGAGGCGTTGCGCGTGTTCCGGGACGACCTGGACTTGCACCGCTATCGCGCAGTGCTCCGCGCCCGTGATGCAGTTGCGGATGGGATCAGCCGGAACGACCACGCCACGATGCTGGACGCAGCCGTGCGCCTCCTGCAGCAGGGCGAGCACTGGCTCCTACCCGGACGCCAGGATCGCGCCCTGGTTCACCTCGCCGAGGCATTCGGACGTGGTGGCCGGAATGCGCTCGCGATCACGCTCTGTGCCGCAGCACGCAGCCCGGAGGCGGCGCATCGGCGGTCCTTGCTCGAGACGCGAGCGGCGCGGCAGGCCGCTGTGCCGGCCGCATCGGTGCAACCTGCACCGAAGGTCCTGCGTGCGCCTGTCTTCCGCCCGGAGCAGCGTGAACTCCGCCTCGCGTGGGAGAGCGGTGCAGTGGAGCGTTGTGCGCTCGACTGGATGCGCGACCAGGGCTACCGCGGCGCGCACTACGAGAATCGCTTCGCGACGGCGGTGTTCGGCCTGACCTGCTGGGACCTGGTGTTCGCGCCCTTGCCAGGCGCGTTCTTCAACCCGTGGCAGGTTGGCCCCGCCGATCTGTACGACGAGACCTTCCTCAGCCGCCGCAGCGAGGCCTTCGCCGCACGGATGAACGAGCTGCGCGGCGGCGGATGGCGCACGCGCATCGCCCGCTGCGTGCGCGAGAAACAGGGGATCGCCACTCCCTTCGTCGACTGGCGGGCGCTGGACTGGCCGCTCTTCGAGGACCTGTGCGATGGCCTCGCGGACGCCACGGTGGTGGCCGCCTGCACGCGCATTGCCCGCGACCCGCGGCGTGCTTGCAGCGGCTTCCCGGACCTCACCCTGCGGCGCGGGGACGGCCAGACGGAGTTCTGCGAGGTGAAGTCGCCCAATGACCAGCTGAGCAACCGGCAGCGCGAATGGCTGCAGTTGCTGCAGGACTGCGGGCACGTGGCATGGGTAGCGCGCATCGCCACGCCACCGGGCGCGGACGGCGCGGCATGAGCTCGCCGCCGCGCGTGCTGCGCGCCAGCGTGCGCCGGTTGGCGGAACTGCTGCACCGGACGGGCGACCTGCACTTCCTCTACGACGCCGCGGTGCTGCCGGACGAGGGTCAGCAGGCACACCGCCGGCTGGCGGAGCGGCTCGGCGGCGAGGCCGAGGTGCGCGTGGCCCATCGCGTGACCTGTGACGGCTACACGCTGCGACTTGCCGGGCGGATCGACCTGCTGCAGCGCGTCGCTGCGCCCACGCGATCCCGTGCGGCCGACGTGGCGGCTTCGGGCACTGGGCTGCGCGTTTGCGAGTTCAAGTCGACGCGCAGTGACATCGCGCGCCTGCATGAACACTGGGCCAGCGTTCACTGGGCGCAGGTGGGTCTCTATGCGGCAATGCTGCTCGCCGCCGGTCGGGGCTCCGGATCGGTCGAGGGCGGATCCGCAGTCCACGATGCAACATCAACCGCGCAGGTAACCGGCGAGGTCGAACTTGCACTGCACTACGTTCATGTCGACACCGGTGCGGAGCAGGTCTTTCGCAGGCGGGCATCGCACGCCGAGCTGATTGCGCTGCTCGAGGACACCTGCGCGCGCTGGATCGAGCGGGCACGTGCACGGGATGCATGGCGAGGCATCCGCAACGCCAGCCTAGAGGCACTGCAATTCCCACACGCGCACTTCCGGCCGCGACAGCGCGCCCTTGCGGCAGCTGCCTTTCGTGCCCACCGCGATGGCACCACGCTGCTGTGCGAGGCCCCGACGGGCCTCGGCAAGACACTCGCGTTCGTGTTTCCCGGGTTCAAGGCCATGGCGGGCGGGCACACGTCGCGGCTGCTCTACCTCACGGCCCGCGGCACCGGCCAGCGCAGCGCGCTCGATGCGCTGTCGACACTCCAGGATCGCGGCGCACGGCTCAGGCAGGTGCAGATTCTCGCCAGGGACAAGGTGTGCCTGACGCCCGGTGCGGCATGTACCGGCGATGCCTGCGCCTACGCCCGCGGCTATCACGATCGCGAAGGCATCGCGCTTGCAGCCGTGCGTGCATTGCCGATGGCGCACCCGGACGCAGTGCTCGCGATCGCCAGGGACCAGGTGGTCTGCCCCTTCGCGCTGTCGTTGACCTTCGCCCGCGAGGCCGATGTCGTCGTGTGCGACTACAACTACGTGCTGGATCCCTTCGTGCGCTCGGCCCGGCTGCTCGCGGATGAGGCCCGCCACACGACCGTGCTCATCGACGAGGTGCATCAACTCCCCGAGCGTGCGCAGGAGATGCACTCGGCAAGCCTTCGCGCAGCGAGCTTCCGTGACGCCGCAGTCGGGGCGCCGCGCGGCACGCGCACGCTACTGCGCGACCTTGCGGCCGAGGTCGACGCACTGCGGCAGCGCGCGAGCGCTGCCGGCGGCGTGCTCCCGGAAAACCTGCGGCCGACGGGCGATGGCGAGAAGGTCGTCGGGATTGCCCAAGAGGAAGGCGACCTGGCAGGGCACGTCGTTGCCGAGTCCGCGACCGCGGGTACCCTCGATGCACTCGCCCGCCGGCTCGTCGACCGCGCGCTGCCGCTGCTCGCCGCAGACGCCTCCGCCGCGTTTCGCGCGGCGTTCCTCGCCGCCAGCGCCTGGCTCGCCGTCGGGGCATTCGCGCCACGTGCGCCCTATGCACTGTGCACGCGCGACGACGGCGTGCTGCAGCGCCTGTGCATCGATGCCTCTGCCCTGGTGGCCGAGACGCTGGCGGGGTTCCGCAGCGTGCAGGCCTTCTCGGCCACCTTGCCGGGCGGCGCGGATGCGCCACCGCTGGGGTTGCCGACGCCGCTCGAGCACTGGCAGGTGCCCGCGGTGTTCCCTGCCGCGCACATGGGTACGTTCGTGGTGACGGATCTCGACGTGACCATGAAGGCGCGGGTGGCGACCGCGCAGGCGGTCGCGGCTGCAATCCGTGCCACGGCGTCGGCGCGGCGCGGCAACTACCTCGTGTTCCTGCCGTCCTTCGCCTACCTGGCGCTGATTGCGGCAGCGTTCGTCGACGCCGCGGGCAGTCGAGGCAGCGACGCGTTCGTTCACCTCGTGCAGCAACGGGGCAGCGACGACGCGGCGAGGGCGGCGTTCCTGGCCTGCTTCCGAGACGACGGCGAGGCGCGGGTCGGTTTCGCGGTGACCGGCGGCCTGTTCGGTGAGTCCGTCGACCTTCCCGGTGCTGCGCTGATCGGCGTGATCATCGTCGGCGTGGCGCTGGCGCCGCCCGCTCCGGAGCGGGACCTGCTGCGCACGCACCTGGGTACGCGTGGCGATGCGCACGCAGACGCTGCGGCCTACGACATTCCGGCCATGGTGCGGGTGCGGCAGACGGCGGGAAGGCTCATCCGCACGCCGGAGGATCGCGGCGTGCTGGTGCTGATCGATCCGCGCTTTGCGCAACCGCGCTTTCGCCGCTGGTTGCCGGAACACTGGCAACTGCGCCCCCTGGGTGTGGCCGCGCTGGGCCCCGCGCTCGCCGATTTCTGGGCCACGACAGCCGTTTCCGGCAGCCTCCTGTCCGGCGACCCCCTCTCCGGCAACCCCCTTTCCAGCGACCCGGGCAGCATGGGCACTGGTAACATCGCGCACCCCGCGTAACTGCAATTTCCAAGAGCACCGTGCGCAAAACCAAGATCATCTGCACGATCGGTCCCGCCACCCATTCCTACGAGGCGCTCGAGGCCCTCTACAACGCCGGCATGAACGTGGTGCGGCTCAACATGTCACATGCCGACCACGCCACGGCCGGTCAGATCATCCACTGGATCAAGACCCTCAATCGCAAGGTCAAGTATCCGGTGCCGATCATGCTGGACACCCAGGGGCCGGAGATCCGCACGGGAGACCTCGCCAACGCACTCGACCTGCGCACGGGCGACGTCATCGACCTCACGGTGCGAGACGACGTGGACGTCGAGCGGCGCTCCATCCACGTGAACTATGCCGACCTGGTCGATGCGATGACGGTGGGCGACCGCATCACGGTGGACAACGGCCTGATCAACCTCGAGGTGCTCGGCAAGGACGGCTCGCGCCTGACCTGCAAGGTGCTCGACGGCGGCACGCTGAAAGGCCGCCGGCACGTGAACCTGCCAGGCATCCGCGTGAACCTGCCGGCGATCACCGAGAAGGACCGGGCAGACATCCTGTTCGGCATGGCGCACGAGATCGACTTCATCGCGTTGTCGTTCGTGCGCCGCCCCGAGGACATCCACGAACTGCGCGAGCTGCTCGGCGACAAGAAGTCGAAGATCAAGGTGATCGCCAAGATCGAGGATGCCGAGGGCGTTGCCAACATCGACGGCATCGTGGCCGCGGCCGACGGCGTGATGGTGGCGCGC
>SXGU01014771.1_pt1 | contig 15895 bp, 12 predicted proteins | sample 3174531 | NCBI WGS metagenome assembly SXGU01 (sample SAMN11356863, study PRJNA531348) | freshwater metagenome | isolation source: freshwater sample F1-140 | place: China: Fuxian Lake, Yuxi | collected 2017-12-25
CTCGTCGGCAAAGTTGCCGAGCGCATGTGGGTCAGTACATTTCATGCGGCGTGCGTGCGAATTTTGCGGATGCAAGCCGAGCAGATTGGATATCCGAAGACATTTTCGATTTACGACCAGTCAGATGCGCAGCGTTTGGTTAGTTATGTCATTCGCGATCGCGGATTGGATGCCAAGCGGTTTCCGGCGCGCGGTGTGCACGCCCGAATCAGCTTGTGGAAAAACGAATTAATTTTGCCCGACCAGGCGTTGTCGAATGCCGACAATGTGTTCGAAACGAAGTATGCAGAGATTTACCGCGAATATCAATCTCGACTGTTAAAAGCTGGGGCGATGGACTTTGACGACTTGTTGATCAACACGGTAAAACTGTTTCGCGAACACAAAGATGTCCTGGCGCAATATCAACAACGCTTCGAACATATCTTGATCGACGAATATCAAGACACGAATATCGCGCAAAACGCGATAGTGATGATGTTGGCGGATGCACACCACAATGTCTGTGTGGTTGGTGATACCGACCAATCGGTATATCGCTTTCGCGGTGCAGACTTCAGAAATATTTTGCAATTCGAGACCGCGTTTCCTGAAGTTACGGTTGTGGTTCTGGCCCAGAACTATCGCAGCACCCAGACAATTCTTGATGCTGCAAACGCAGTGATCACCAACAATGCCGAGCGCAAACCCAAAGAACTCTGGAGCGAACTTGGCGAAGGCGATCGCGTCGTGCGGTTTTATGCCGACGACGAATATCACGAATCAAATTGGGTGATCTCGCAACTTACGCAGATAAAAAAGAGTCATGGTCGCGAGTGGCGCGAGATGGCGGTTTTTTATCGCACCAACGCCCAGAGTCGCATCTTGGAAGAGAGCCTGATGCAGGCGGGCGTGCCCTACAAAGTCATTGGCGGCACTCGGTTCTATGACCGCCGTGAAATCAAAGATGCGTTGGCGTATATTCGCTGTGCGGCGAACCCGCTTGATGAGGTCAGCCTGAAGCGAATTTTAAATGTGCCGAAGCGTGGCATCGGCGACACGACAGTTGACCGCCTCGATGCCTACGCCAACAAAGAACAGATCGCGTTTGCGATCGCTCTGCGTCGAACTGCAGATGCAGGGATCGGGGCCGCTGCAGCCAAGGGCATCGCTAGCTTCGTCGCTTTGATCGACGACCTTGAGTCGCGCTTAGGGCAGGGGCCAGGGCCGGTTTTGCGACATGCGCTTGAGGCCAGCGGTTACATGAGTGAATTGCAGGCCGAGGGCACAGTCGAATCAGACGGTCGCTATGAAAACTTGGCGGAATTGATTGGCAGTGCCAGTGAGTTCACGCAAGTCGACGAATTTTTAGAACAAGTGGCGCTGGTTGCCGACACCGATCAAATTGACTCAGACAACCACGTGACGCTGATGACTTTGCATTCAGCCAAGGGGCTCGAGTTTCCTGTCGTGTTTATCGTCGGCATGGAAGAGGGCATCTTTCCCCATAGTCGGGCTTTGAACGACCAGAGTGAACTCGAAGAAGAGCGACGTCTGGCGTATGTCGGCATCACTCGAGCCAAAGAAAAATTGTTCTTGTCCCATGCCTGGAGTCGAAATCTTTATGGCTCGTCGCAGTACAACCCACCGTCACGTTTCTTGGATGAAATTCCTGGCGAGTTGTTGCAACGCGAAGGCAGCGTTGACTCTGGCGCCGATGAGGGTCGTGGTAGTTATCGACCACGATCAGAACAGAACACCGGCAAAAAAATCGAGTGGACTCGGGCGACGGTGCCGAAATATCGTCGCGAAGGCGAAGCAGTTGGCGACCTGACTGGCGCAAACTCTGGGTTGAAAGTCGGTGACGATGTCGAGCATCCGTCGTTTGGCGAAGGAGTAATCATCAACATTCGTGGCTCTGGCGAATCAACAGAGGCAACTATCGAGTTCGTAAATCACGGTAAAAAACATTTGGCCCTGGCGTGGGCACCACTCAAAAAAATAAATTAGCGAGTCAAAAAATTTTTAGCCGGCGCGCAAATCAATCAACAGGGTTTTCAAATTTTCGACAATCGGTCGTACGTCGAGCGGCAACTGCAATTCTTTGACGTCGAGTGTGCGACCTTCGCAATCCGTGAAGTTTCGGGAGTCTTGAATGTGCTCAACGAGGCAGGTCTCATCGCGGTCAGCGGGGTAGGCGTAATAAACCTGCCAGCCTTTGGCCGGGTCGTCGCCCTGGTGGTCGATCACGATAGATCTTTTGCCGGTTGAGTCGCGCAAATCTGGATAAAGAATCGGGCCACCTTCGCTGACCAGTTTTGCAATATCGTCAACTCGGCCAATTTCGAAAGTTTGTGGGATTGTTTCTGGGTTGCGTTGACGATTGTCGGTGGCCATGCCGGCAAAAATCCAGGTCACACCGAATAAAACCGCGAACCCGAGAATGCCCCCGACAACTGGGGCAACTGCGCGACTAATTGGCGATGTGAATTCGATACGGCGCATGTCGTAAGGTTATTGAGTTGTGAAACGAAATTATCGCGTAGTCGTTGCCAAGCCCGGCCTGGATGGCCATGACCGTGGGGCCAAGACGATCACCCGCGCCTTGCGTGACCACGGTTTTGAGGTCATATATACGGGTTTGCACCAGACACCCGAGCAAATCGCCGAAACTGTGCTGCAAGAAGACGCCGATGCCGTGGGTTTGTCGCTGCTATCGGGGGCACATTTGACTTTGTTCCCAAGGGTGATCGAAGAGTTGCGAAATCGCAAACTTGGTGAGATCTTGATTTTTGGCGGCGGGGTGATTCCCAAAGATGATGTTGCTGTGCTCAAACAACAGGGCGTTGGCGAAATTTTCGGACCGGGCTCTTCGCTCGGGGACATTGCCAAGTGGTTAGAGTTGGCGCTCGACTCACGCGAAGAAAACTGAACAAAGGAATTTGAGTGGATTTATTTGAGTACCAGGGAAAGCAGTATTTTGCGCGATACGACATTGCAGTCTCGGCTGGTGGTGTTGCACTAACAGTCGATGAAGCGGTTACACAGGCCGAACTCGCGAAGTATCCCGTCGTGATCAAAGCGCAAGTGCAAGTTGGCGGCCGTGGCAAAGCCGGTGGCATCAAGTTGGCGAACAATGTCGATGAAGTGCGGTTGCACGCAAAGAATATTTTGGGGATGAACATCAAGGGTCACATCGTCAAGCGCGTTTGGGTTGAGCACGCTTCTGATATCGCCGAAGAGTATTACGCTTCGTTCACATTGGACCGCTCGGCCAAGCGACATTTGCTGATGCTCTCGGCTCAGGGAGGTGTCGATATCGAACACGTGGCGGTTGTCGACCCAACTGCGATAGTCAAATTGCATGTCAACCCGGTTGAAGGACTGACTCTTGATGCGGCAAAACGCGCCGTGGCTGATGCGCGCATTGCAGAAAAAGCACAAGACGGCGTAGCGGCGATGCTGGTCAAACTTTACGAGTGCTTCACCAAAGGTGATTGCGACTTGGCAGAGATTAATCCGCTGATTTTGAAACCAAATGGCGAGGTGCATGCCCTCGACGCCAAGGTCACGCTCGATGACAATGCGGCCTTTCGTCACCCCGAGTGGGACGAATATCGCCTTACCGAAGAACTAGACGAGCGCGAGAGTCTTGCGCGTGAAAAAAATCTGCAATACATCGGTCTCGACGGCTCGGTCGGCATCATCGCCAACGGTGCCGGCTTGGCGATGAGCACGCTAGACGTCGTAAATCAGGTCGGCGGAAAAGCCGCGAATTTTTTGGATATCGGCGGCGGTGCGAACGCCGAGTTGATGACTGCGGCGCTTGAAGTGATTAATTCGGATGCCAAGGTCAAGAGTATTTTCATCAATATCTTCGGTGGCATCACCCGAGGCGATGAAGTCGCCAAGGGTATCGTCGAAGCGATGAAGCGCGTCAAGTTGCGCGCACCGATCGTGATTCGACTTGACGGCACAAATGCGACAGAGGGACGAGCGATTATTGCCGCAGCGGGGCTTGCCGAGTCGCAGTTGATTTCGCGACCGACGATGCTTGAGGCTGCGCGCAGCGCAGTCGAAATTGCAGGAAAGAAGTAACATGGCGATTTTCGTCAACGAAAAAACCAAAGTGCTCGTGCAAGGTTTGACGGGCGGACAAGGTCGTTTCCATGGTTTGCGCAATCGCGACTATGGCACGCAAATCGTCGCTGGCGTGACGCCGGGCAAAGCGGGTCAAGATGTCGAAGGAATCAAAATCTACGACACGGTTGAGAGTGCAGTCGCTGCAACAGGTGCGACTGCTTCGTTCATTGCAGTGCCACCAAAGGCAGCACCTGCGGCGATTCTTGAAGCCGCAAGAGCCGGCATTGGTTTCGTGGTTTGCATTACAGAAGGTGTGCCCGCGCAGGACGAAGCGCGGGTGTTTGCCACATTGCAACGCGATTTTCCCAAGACTCGATTGCTCGGGCCGAATTGCCCTGGCATCATCAGCCCGGGTAAGTGCAATATCGGCATCACCGCAGGTGAGATTGCGGCATTGCCAACCGTGACTGGACCCAATGTTGGCATCGTTTCGCGCTCGGGCACGCTGACATATCAGGCGCTATTCGAATTGAAACAGCGCAGCATCGGTGTGTCGACTTGTGTCGGCATTGGTGGCGACCCCGTGCCCGGCACATCGTTCGTGGATTGCTTGGCCGAGTTTCAATCTGATCCTGAAACGCATGCGATCATCATGATCGGTGAAATTGGTGGCACAGCCGAAGAAGAGGCAGCCGAGTTCATCATGACGCATGTAACAAAACCGATGAGCGCCTACATCGCAGGTGTCACGGCACCAGCCGGCAAAAAAATGGGACATGCCGGAGCGATTGTTTCTGGTGGCAAAGGCACGGCGCAAGGCAAGATGGATGCCCTGCGTAGCGCTGGTGTCAAGGTTGGTTTGAACCCGACTGAAGCATGCGAGCTGATGGCACAAATAACCGCATCAATGTAAGACTTGGTCTTCGATGAATAAACGATCTGATCTTTTGACATATATCCCGTCGCTCGACGGCATTCGTGCTCTTTCGGTTTTGGCTGTGATTGTTTATCACGCCAACAAGCTCTGGTTGCCCGGCGGATTTCTCGGCGTTGAAGTGTTCTTCGTGATCAGCGGATATCTGATCACGCTGTTGTTGCTCGCCGAGTCAGAAAAGAGCGGCACTGTCAGCCTGAAACAGTTCTGGTTGCGTCGGGCGCGACGCTTGTTGCCAGCGCTGTGGACCGTCGTTTTGGGTGTGGTGGTTTTTGCCGCGATTTTTCAGCGGGATATTCTCGGCACTTTGCGTGGCGATGTAGTCGCAGCACTATTTTATGGCTTCAACTGGTTTCAGATTTGGGTGGGCACGAGTTATTTCACGTCTTTCGAATTCGTACCGTTGCGACATTTGTGGTCATTGGCGGTTGAAGAACAGTTTTATTTGATCTGGCCGATCGTGATGTTGATCGTCGCCAAGTTTGGCAAGCGACGGTTGCCAATCGTCAGCGCCGTGTTCTTCGGTCTCGCAGTTGCGTTGACCGTATATATGGGTGTGGTCTACAAGACGGGCACGATCTCGACGATTGCCGACACGCCAGAGCAGTTCACCAGCCTGTTCGGACAATCTGTCTCACGCGTTGACTATTTATTTTTAGGTACATTCACCCGTTCAAGTGGTCTGCTACTCGGTGCGGCGCTGGCGATTTGGTGGCGACCATGGCTGTTGCAAAGTTCGCGGGCGGGGGCGAGCAAAATCTTTGACGTAATCGGCGTTATCGGTTTGGTCGCATTGGCTTTGATGATGTGGAGGTTCAACACCGTCATTGAAGGCACAGACGCAGGAACCGTGGGTTACGACCTGCTGTTTCGTGGCGGATTCTTGTTAACTGATGTTGCGAGCGTGGGGGTCATTGCTGCCGCGGTGCATCCAGGTTCAAGATTTTTTGCGCGAAGTTTGAGCAATCCAGTTTTGGTGTGGTTGGGCAGGCGTTCGTATGGCTTCTATCTATTTCATTGGCCGGTGTTTCAGTTTTATCGACGCTTTGCGGGTCAAGGATTGACGCCGTACGAGTTTGTAGTTTTGGTTTTGCTTGCGCTTGCGCTTACAGAGTTGAGTTTTCGATATATCGAGACACCTGTGCGTAAGGGCGCCGTCTCGCGTTGGTGGAAAGACTTTCGTCAGCCTGTTGCTGGTGCGCAGCTAGTGCGTCGTCAGCGGCACATCGTGCTCGCGGCATTCGCCCTGCTTTTGCCAGTGTTTGGTGTCGTCAGTTTGGCAACTGCGCGGGTACAACTTGACGAGATCGCGCAAAACTTGTCGGACAACGAAGGCAATACGGTTGATTTCTTGGGTGGTGGTGAGGCAACTAGCGCAGTTACGGCAACGACAATTGAGGGTCAAGTCATGACTGCAACAACCACGCTTGACGGTCAGGTAATTGATGTTTTGGCGATTGGTGACTCGGTGATGTTGGGGGCGGCCAATGTTTTAACTCGGCGTGGCGTCACCGTGGACGCTTTGAAAAGTCGACCATATCGACAGGCGCTGGAAATCGCGAATTTTATGAAGTCGGTAAATCGTCTTGGGTCGGTGGTGATCATTCATTTGGGGACGAACAATACCGTCGACGAAAAAACTTTGGATGAAATCATGGTTCCGCTGGGAGATGTGCCATTGGTTTTGTTCGTGACCGTGCATGTGCCGAGCGAAGTGCGCCAAAACACGAACAACCGACGAATAAACGAGTTGCCGTTGCGATATGAAAATGTCAAGGTCTTGGATTGGTACTCAATTGCTTTGGCCCACCCCGAGTATCTGTATAGCGACAAAATCCATATTCGGCCTGAAGGGCAAAAGATTTATGCCGATTTAATGATGCAAGCAATTGGTCGCCCGTAACTTTTATCGTATGCTTACTGCGCCATGACTTCACCAGTTCGCATCACAGTCTCTGGTGCCGCAGGGCAAATCGGCTACGGAATTTTGTTTCGCATTGCATCCGGGCAGATGCTCGGCGTCAACACGCCGGTTATTTTGCAACTGCTTGAAGTGACACCGGCGCTCGGCGCATTGAGCGGCGTAAAAATGGAACTCGAAGATTGCGCATATTCGCCGCTCGTTGACGTGATCACCACCGATGACGCCAATGTCGCCTTTGGCGATGCCGACATTGCGCTGTTGATCGGGGCGATGCCGCGCAAAGACGGCATGGAGCGCGCAGATTTATTGACCGCCAATGGTGGCATATTCAAGCCGCAAGGTCGGGCGATCGCCAAGAACGCCAAGAAGACCGTCAAAGTATTGGTCGTTGGCAACCCGGCCAACACGAATGCTTTTATCGCGATGAGCAACGCATCCGAGATTGATCCGAAGCAATTTACGGCGATGACGCGACTTGATCACAATCGCGCGGTGGCGCAACTTGCACAACGAGTTGGCAAGCCGGTGACGGCGATCAAGAAGATGACGATTTGGGGAAACCACTCGGCGTCGCAGTATCCAGATATTTACAATTGTGAAATTGACGGCAAGAATGCGGCGACAGTTGTCAACGACGAAACTTGGGTGCGTGAAACATTTATTCCGACTGTTGCCAAACGTGGCGCGGCGATCATCAAGGCGCGCGGTTTGTCATCGGCAGCGTCGGCCGGCACCGCGGCAATGGATCATGTGCGCAACTGGGTGCAGGGCACATCGGCCGGTGACTGGGTGAGTATGTCGGTGCCATCGGACGGCAGTTACGGCGTGCCAGCGGGTTTGATTTCGTCGTTTCCGTGCACGTGCGCAAACGGCGAATACAGCATCGTGCAGGGCTTGCCGATCAATGACTTCAGTCGCAAAATGATTGATGCTTCGGTTGCCGAGTTGATCGACGAACGCGACGCAGTGCGCAGTCTGGGACTTGTTTAGAAATTCGTGTTGGCGTTGACGCTGCTGAAAATGGCGTCGAGCGCGAGAAATAACGGCTGAGTTGCAATCACGCGTTCGTGGTCGCCTTTGAAACGAATCTTGCCGCTGATGAACGCTTCTTGGGCGTTGATTTGACCCGTGGCAACGCCGACGGCTGTTTGCCAACTTTGGGTGAATGCAATATCTGAAACTTTTGCCGGGCCGCTGGCGAAACTTATTTTGCCGTCGCGCGATTCGAGATGATACGTGACATCGCCGCGCGGCGTGCCCGTGACGATTTGCGTTACGCCGACGGTGTTCTCGCGGGCAACGGCGATGATCTCGCCGTTTGCTTTGATGCTGTCGGCGACGGCTTTAATCCACTCGTTGCTGAGATAGTCAACGCGGGCTGACATGAGTTGTGAAAACTGCCGGCTAAGCAGCGACCATGCTGACTGATTTGCGACGCGAGAACATGATTGAAATAATCAAGATCACCAGTGAAACACCGGCGATGCTCAAGCGAGCAGTGTCGTTGTCTTTCAAGTTGATGATCGCCGGCAGCACGAGCAACGCGACCAAGTTCATGACCTTGATCAGCGGATTCAATGCAGGACCAGCGGTGTCTTTGAATGGGTCGCCAACAGTGTCGCCGATAACGGCAGCCTTGTGTGCATTTGAGCCTTTGCCGCCATGATGGCCGTCCTCGATGTATTTCTTGGCGGTGTCCCACGCGCCGCCAGCGTTGCTGAGGTAGTTGGCCATCAACTGACCGGTCAAGATCACGCCCGCCAAAAACGCACCAAGTGCCGCGTAACCAATGCCAAAGCCGACGATTACCGGCGTGAGTACCGCAAGCAGGGCGGGCGTAGTTAGTTCGCGCAACGATGCCGCGGTGCAGATGTCGATGACCGGGCCGTAGTCGGGTTGTTTGGTGCCGGCCATAATTTTGCCGTCTTTGAATTGACTGCGAACTTCTTGTACGACGACGCCAGCGGTGCGACCGACTGCGCGAATCGCGAGCGCCGAAAACATGAACGCAATTGATCCACCAACCAAAAGACCGATGAATGTTTTGACATCTGACACGTTGATTTGTGTTTCAACCGCAGTGAAGATCGCCGAACCCTCAAGTTTGTCGCCGGCTTCGTCCTTGAGCCCGAGTTCGCCGGCAATTGTCTCGATGTATGAAGCGAACAACGCAACTGCTGCGATAACAGCCGAACCGATGGCGAAGCCTTTCGTCACGGCTTTTGTCGTGTTGCCAACTGCGTCAAGGCTGACGAGAATTTTGCCCGTTTCGCCGTGCAATTCGCCGGCCATTTCGGCGATGCCCGCAGCGTTGTCAGACACGGGGCCGAAAGTATCTTCAGACACGATGACGCCGGTTGTGGCGAGCATGCCCATGCCGCAAAGTGCAACGAGGTAGAGCGAGAACTGAATGTTTCCGCCGCCCATCCAGATTGTTGTGCCGAGTGCGACGGCGATGCACAAAATTGCGTACACCGATGACTCGAGACCCGATGCGGTGCCCGCGAGCACGACAGTTGCCGGGCCAGTCTCGGTGCTTTCGGCGATTTCTTTCACCGGACCATATTCGGTGCCGGTGAAATATTCGGTGAGGCGACTAAGAACTTGGGCGAGAATCAATCCGACGAGCACGGCGCCGAACACGCGCCAACCCGTATTCGCAAAACCCGTCTTTTCAAGTTTGTCGTTGCCGACATAATAAGTTGCCAATAAATAGGTACCGATCACGGTGATGATGCCGGCGGTGAGAAAGCCGCGGTTGATCGGTTTGAGTGCATTTGTTTCGCCGTCTTTGGCGCGCACCGCAAACACGCCGGCGATTGATGCAACGACGCCGATTGCACGAGCGGCAAGGGGGAAGACCAAGCCGAGTGCCGGGTTCAAACCGATTGAGTTGAACGCGGCCACACCAAGAATGATCGAGGCGACGAGAGTGACTTCGTAACTTTCGAACAAGTCGGCGGCCATGCCCGCACAATCGCCGACGTTGTCGGCAATCGTCGCTGGGTTGCGTGGGTCGTCTTCGGGGATGCCCGCTTCGACTTTGCCGACCAGGTCAGCGCCAACATCAGCCGCCTTGGTGAAGATTCCACCACCGACGCGCAAGAACAATGCGAGAAGTGAACCGCCAAAGCCGAAACCAATCAGCATTGCCGAACTCGTATTTTGAAACAATGCGATGATGACCGTTGCGCCGAGCAAACCGAGACCGACGGTGAACATACCGGCAACACCACCTGTGCGGAATGCAACTTGCAATGCTTGCTTCATCGAACCACGCGTGGCCGCCGCAGCAGTGCGCACATTGCCGCGCGTCGCGAGCGTCATGCCGATGTAGCCGGTTAATCCTGAAGCGACGCAACCGAGCACGAAAGCGATCGTGCGATATAAACCTGAACTTACAAACGACAGCGCTGACTCACCATTTGGTTTGTCGATTGCAACAGAGGTCAAAAATACGACCGCGCCCACCGGCACGAGGATCATGCCGATAGTTCTGAACTGGCGCTTCAAATATGCCCATGCGCCGACCTGAATCGCCACGGCGATTTCTTTCATTTTTTCGGTGCCCTCGTCTTGCTGCAGAACCTTGACCATCAGGTACCAGCCGACGAGCAGCGCGAGAACTGCCGAGCCGCCTGAAAGCCACAAAATGAGCCATTCACCACCTTTAAGGGTGAAGTCTTGCCAACCACCTTCGGATGCAATTAGTGCGCTCACTTGATATTTCTCCATTTTCTTTTGGGCTAGCCACGTTGGTAACCCAAGTTAAGTGTCTCGGAAAGTATAAAGAATCTGAGGCGACTAATGCGAATGCTCGTTATTTTGCGCCCTATTCATCTCAATGAGACACGGTTCACGCTGTCTTGCAGGCTGTAAACGTCGGTCGGTTAGGGGCGACTACTAGCGTGAAGTACGTAGCTATGGCGCAAACAATCACAAGACCGAGCGGTTCGCGAGAACCAGTCACGGGTACGGCGCTTTCGCCCCGCAAGAAACGATCGTTTTTGGCCGACCTTTATTCGACGGCTGTCGGCAAGAAATACGTGATGGCGATCTCAGGCATTGCGTTGATGGGTTTCGTGTTGTTTCACATGATCGGCAATTTGAAGATGTATTTCGGCGCCTACGAGTTAAATCACTACGCCGAATTCTTGAAAGAGCTTTTGTATCCGCTTGCGCCAAAAGGCGCGGTGTTGTGGATTCTTCGGGGTGGCTTGTTGGCGATGCTCGTGCTGCACTTGCACGCCGCATGGTCGTTGACAGTGATGAACCGTCACGCGCGACCTGTCAAGTATCAATCACCAAGAGACTATGAAGTTGCAAATTTTGCGAGCCGCACGATGCGCTACAGCGGCATGATCGTGCTCAGTTTTTTGATTTGGCATCTCCTCGACTTGACCTTCGGCGTCGTCAACACAGTCGGTGCCGATGGCACTTTTGTGCGCGAAGAGGTGTATCAAAATGTCGTTCGCAGTTTGGGTCGCTGGCCTATCGCGGCGTTCTACATTCTGGCGAATTTGCTGCTTGGCATCCACCTCAGACATGGCGCCTGGAGCATTTTTCAGTCGTTGGGTTGGAACAACCCGAGATTCAATGCGTGGCGTTGGGCGTTTGCCACGGGCTTTGCGGCGGTAGTTGTAGTTGGCAATGTTTCTTTTCCGATCGCGGTGCTTTTGGGCATCGTCAAGGTTTAAGGATTTAGATTGGTGGATCAGTCATGAGCACAGTCTTAAACGCCAAGGTTCCTGCTGGTGCATTACGCGACAAGTGGGACAACTACAAAGCCGACGCCAAACTCGTCAATCCGAACAACAAGCGCAAATTTAAGGTAATCGTCGTAGGCACTGGTTTGGCCGGGGCTTCGGCGGCGGCGACGTTGGCCGAACTCGGCTATCAAGTCGATGCGTTTACATTTCACGATTCGGCGCGGCGCGCGCACTCGATTGCTGCTCAGGGCGGCATTAATGCGGCAAAAAATTATCAAGGTGATGGCGACAGCATCAATCGTTTGTTCGTCGACACGATCAAGGGTGGTGACTTTCGCAGTCGCGAAAGCAATGTGCATCGATTGGCACAAGTTTCGGTGGACATCATCGACCAAATGGTCGCCCAAGGTGTGCCGTTTGCACGCGAATACGGTGGCATGCTCGACAATCGAAGTTTTGGCGGCGCGCAAGTTAGCCGAACCTTCTACGCCCGAGGTCAAACTGGTCAACAGTTGTTGTTGGGTGCATACCAGCAGCTCTCACGCCAAATCGGCTTGGGTGGCGTTCGACTTTTCAATCGCACCGAATTGGTGGACATCGTCGTAATCGACGGTCGTTGCGGTGGCATCGTCGTGCGCGATCTTTTGACTGGCGAGATCACCTCACATGCGGCACATGCAGTCGTGATGGCAACGGGTGGTTATGGCAACGTTTACTTTTTGTCGACCAACGCGATGAACTGCAATGTGACCGCAGCGTGGCGCGCGCATCGCCGTGGGGCGATGTTCGCTAACCCGAGTTTCACGCAAATTCACCCGACTTGCATTCCGCAAAGTGATGAGTCGCAGTCGAAACTTACACTGATGAGCGAGTCGTTGCGCAACGACGGGCGAGTGTGGGTGCCGAAAAATGCCGATGATTCGAGACCTGCCGGGCAAATCCCAGAAAACGAGCGTGATTACTACTTAGAGCGCCTTTATCCGAGTTATGGCAACTTGGCGGCACGCGATGTTTCCTCGCGCGCGGCCAAACGACTCGTCGACAAGGGTCATGGTGTCGGGCCGCTCAAGAACGGCGTGAACCTTGATTTCTCGGCGGCGATTGCGCGACTTGGTCGCAAGGTCGTCGAAGAGCGCTATGGAAACTTGTTTCAAATGTATGAGCGCATCGCGGGCGAAGACCCGTATTCGACTCCGATGCGAATTTATCCGGCGACGCACTACACGATGGGCGGGTTGTGGGTCGATTATGAACTCGGCACGACGATTCCGGGTCTCTATGCGGCGGGTGAGGCGAATTTTTCTGACCACGGTGCGAACCGACTTGGGGCGAGCGCGCTGATGCAGGGCTTGGCTGACGGTTATTTTGTTTTGCCGTACACGATCAGCAACGGTCTTGCACCGTTGCTCAATAAGCCCGTGCCGTCGACTGATCACCCGGCGTTTGTGCAGGCAGAAACTGAAGCTCGCGAGCGATTTGGTGCGTACCTCGACATCAAGGGCACGCGTTCGCCAGATTGGTTTCACCGCGAGTTGGGCAAAATCATTTGGGACTATTGCGGCATGGAGCGCACGCAACAAGGTCTCGAAAAGGCACTCTCTGAATTACCGGCGCTTTACGCTGAGTTCAAGAAAGATTTGCGTGTAACTGGTTCTGGCGAGAACGTCAATCAGACTCTTGAAAAAGCTGGCCGTGTCGACGACTTTTTCCAGTTGGGCATGTTGATGTGTCGCGACGCTCTCGATCGTCAAGAGAGTTGCGGTGCGCACTTTCGCAGCGAATATCAAACCGATGACGGTGAAGCGTTGCGCGATGACGAAAACTTCTGTCATGTCTCGGCTTACGACTGGACGGGCGATCCGATGGCCGCTGAACTCGTGAAAGAACCGTTGGTTTACGAGACTGCGCACCTCGCAACCAGGAGTTACAAGTGAAGCAACTGACGGATCTCAAATTAAAAGTTTGGCGTCAGGCCGGCCCCGAAGTAGATGGCTACTTCGAGTCGCATACGGTCGACAAAGTTAGCGATGAGGCGTCGTTCTTAGAGATGCTTGATCAATTGAATGAGCGTCTGATCGGCGAAGGCAAAGAGGCGGTTGTTTTTGACCACGACTGTCGCGAAGGCATCTGCGGAACTTGTTCGTTGATGATCAACGGGCAAGCGCATGGTCCGCAAAGAGCGACGACGACTTGTCAGTTGCATATGCGCACCTTCAAGAGCGGCGACGAAATCGTGATCGAGCCGTGGCGTGCGGCTGCATTTCCGATAATCAAAGATTTGATGGTCGATCGCTCCTCGTTCGACCGCATTGTTGAAGCAGGGGGTTTTATTACTGCACCAACAGGCGGCGCGCCGGACGCGAATTTGATTCTCGTGCCAAAACCTGTCGCCGATGCGGCCATGGACTCGGCGGCGTGCATCGGTTGCGGGGCGTGCGTCGCTGCATGCCCGAACGGCGCGGCGAGTTTGTTCACTGGCGCCAAGATTTCACATCTCAATGTGCTGCCGCAGGGGCAAAGCGAGCGTTATAAGCGCGCCGAAGCGATGGTGCATGCGATGGATGATCAATTCGGTTCGTGCACAAATCATGGTGAATGTTCGGCGGCATGCCCGAAAGAGATTTCGCTCGATGTAATTGCGTTGATGAACTCTGATTTCAGAAAGTCAAAGTCGAAGAATCGCAAAGCACTCAGTCGCGGCTGAGTCGCTCGTTAGAGAATCTGGGGGAAATTGATGTTGGGTGACTTGGCGAACTGGGTGCAAGACGTCATCAATCAGTTCGGCTATATCGGTGTCGCGTTGTTGGTCGTGATCGAAAATGTGTTTCCGCCGATTCCGTCTGAAATTGTCTTGCCGTTCGCGGGTTTTGTCGCCCAACAAGGTGCAAATTCTGTTGGTACGACGGCTGACGCGGCTCAAAGCGACACGACGGTCATCGGCATGATGATCGCGGCAACTATCGGCTCAGTTGTTGGGGCGTTAATTTTGTATTTTGTTTCGGCGGCTATTGGCCCAGAGCGGTTGCGCGGGTTCGTTGAGCGATTTGGCAGGTGGTTTGGTGTCAAGAGCGCCGATCTTGTGCGAGCCGAAGCGTGGTTCGACCGCCGATCAACTGCTGCTGTGTTGGTTGGTCGATGTGTGCCGTTGATTAGGTCGATCGTCTCGATACCGGCTGGCTTTCGACGAATGAAGTTGACGAGTTTCGTCGTGCTGACGGCAATCGGCAGTGCCGTATGGAACATTGCTTTGATTGGCGCTGGTGCCGTGCTCGGCGACCAATGGGAACGGGTCGGTGAGTATGTCGGCGTTTTTCAATGGCTGGTAATTGGTGCAATTTTGTTGTTGCTTGTGCGATTTGTGGTTTCGCGAATCAAGAATCGTCGCCAAAAAAACGGTCTGACGCAGTAACTATTGCTCATGCTTGCGTCTGATACCAAACCAGTCGCAATGACATTGCGTAACGGGGTTCAAGAGTCATGGCATCACGGTGCAGTTGTGTGTCTCGAACGCGATGGGTCGATTGCTTTTAGCGCTGGTTCTCCGCGAGCGATTGTTTTTCCGCGGTCATCCACAAAACCTTTCTTGGCAACCGCAATGGTGGCTGCGGGTTTGAAGTTGCCGCCAAATCTTTTGGCTCTGGTTTGTGCGAGCCACGACGGTCGCCCCGAACACTTGCAGGCGGCACGCGAAATTTTGGCTGGGGCAGGGCTTGGCGAGTCGGCATTGCGCAATACGAAAGATTTGCCGCTCGACGATGATGCCGCGCGGGAGGTCGTGCGCAATGGTGGTGTCGCAACTTCGCTGCAGATGAATTGTTCGGGCAAACATTCTGGAATGCTGGCAACTTGTGTTGCTTGTGGTTGGGCAACGGACGAAAGTTATCTAGATCGCGACCACGAACTGCAAAAGTTGATAACTGCGATGATGCCCGAGATGATCGGTGAAGAGGTTGCCAACATCGTCGTTGATGGTTGTGGTGCGCCTGCGCACGCGATGACGCTTGCAGGTTTGGCGCGCGGGTTTCGCAGTGTGGCGATGGCAGATGTCGGGTCGCCTGCGCGGGTGGTTGCTGACGCGATGCGCGAGTATCCACAAATGGTGGCTGGGCCCACTCGCGATGTGACTCTGTTGATGAGCGGCATTGCGGGGCTTGTTGCCAAAGATGGCGCCGAGGGTGTTTATGCCGCCGCGTTGCCTGATGGTCGGGCGATCGCGTTGAAGATCGCCGACGGAGCGAATCGTGCTCGACCACCTGTCATGCGTGC
>SXGU01139564.1_pt1 | contig 15888 bp, 13 predicted proteins | sample 3174531 | NCBI WGS metagenome assembly SXGU01 (sample SAMN11356863, study PRJNA531348) | freshwater metagenome | isolation source: freshwater sample F1-140 | place: China: Fuxian Lake, Yuxi | collected 2017-12-25
CATGCCGGCAGTAATAAATAACATGTCGGCACCGTCTATCAATTCGGCGATAGCATCGCGGTCTTCCAGTGCGGCTTCACGACCAATTTCCGGTTTGGCCCCTGCACCCAAGCCTTTAGTCATGGCCACGCCCATTTGCAAGATGGTTTTTGCTTGGCTCTTTTTCAAGGCCTGTATGTCGGTGTTAGCGCAAATGAATTCCACGCCACCCACATTTTTTTCTATCATGTGAGCCACGGCATTGCCACCACACCCCCCTACGCCTATCACTTTAATGACGGCTTCTTGCGAACTTCTTTCCATAATTTCAAACATACTGTGTCTCCTCTTTTTTGTAAAAATGCAGTTAAGCGCTTTTAGTTTTTGCTCGTTAGTTGATGCTCGCAACCAACAAACTCCTAATCACCACCAACCGCCTGCCTTTAACTACTAACTACTGACTACCCACTACTTTTAAAAATTACCTTGGAACCAACTCTTCATTTTTTCCATGATGCGGCCAAACGAGCCGGATTCCATTTGCCCGGTTAAATGCCGTTCTAATTGCTGCTTGCCCATCAAAACCAAACCCACCCCAGTGGCATAGCGTGGGTTGCCTACCACCTCAGATAAACCACCAACATAACGCGGCAAACCCATGCGCACCGGCATATGGAATATTTCCTCGCCCAATTCAACCATGCCACGCATCATGGCAGAGCCACCGGTGATGACGATGCCAGAAGCAATCATTTCCTCCATGCCGCTGCGCCGCAATTCGTTCAACACCATCTCGTACAACTCCACCACACGCGGCTCCAGCACTTCGGCCAAGGTTTGCACGGACAATTGACGCGGTTCACGGCCGTCCACACCCGGCACTTCCACCGTTTCGCGCGAATCAGCCAGTTGCCGCAGGGCGCAACCGTATTTAACTTTGATGTCTTCCGCAGATTGCGTAGGGGTGCGAAATGCCACCGCCACGTCATTGGTCATTTGATCGCCAGCAATCGGCACCACCGCCGTGTGGCGTATTGCACCTTGTTTAAACACGGCTATGTCGGTCGTGCCGCCGCCTATGTCAACCAAACACACGCCCAATTCTTTTTCGTCTTCGGTTAACACCGCCAAGCTGGAGGCCAAAGGTTGCAATATCAAATCGCTCACTTCTATGCCACAACGCTTGATGCATTTCACTATGTTTTGTGCGGCCGCTACCGCGCCAGTCACGATGTGTACTTTCGCCTCCAGCTTCATGCCACTCATGCCTAAGGGTTCACGCACGTCTTCTTGACCATCGATGATGTATTCTTGCGTGAGAATGTGCAGGATTTGCTGATCAGCCGGTAAAGCAATGGCTCGCGCCGTTTCTATCACTCGGTCCACATCCATTTGCGACACTTCTGCGTCTTTAATTTTTACCATGCCGTGTGAATTTAAACTCTTGATATGGCTACCAGCGATGCCAGTGTAGACATTATTAATTTTGCAATCCGCCATCAGCTCGGCTTCTTCTAGTGCCCGTTGTATGGATTGCATGGTCGATTCAATGTTAATCACCACGCCTTTTTTCAGGCCGCGGGAAATATGCTGGCCCAGGCCTATCACTTTTACCGTGCCCTCTGGTTGCAATTCACCGACGATGGCGACGATTTTCGATGTGCCTATGTCTAAGCCTACAATTAAATTTTTATCTTCTCTTACTCTACTCATTGCTTACTCCTTCATCGTTCATGCACGGCTTATGACGGCTTGTTTCTTGCCAAGACCTGACTTAACCGGCTTGGCACTGGGTTTGCTTGTCTTTTTCGCAGTCTCACTGCTGTGTTTGTTAGTGCTTACTGACTTCACGGCCACTTTAGTTTGCACGGCGCTGGCTGAAACTGGCTTACGCACAGCAAAGCCGTTGGGATAACGCAAATCCGCATAAGCCACTTTCATGTTCAAGTTGGCTATGGTATTGCGGTAAACCCGCACGAATTTATCCAAGCGTGCAGCGACGTCTTCTCGCCCCAATTCAATGACCATGCCATTAGCCGTCGTCACTTGCCAGGCGCGCCTTGGGCTAAGTGCCAAGGTAGCTATGCTCAAATCGGCCATTTTTAAACTTTTGCTCACTTCCGTGTATTGCGAAGCCACTTCTATGACGCCGTCACCCGGCCCTAAGAAAACCGGCAATTCCATATTGGTCGCCGCGTAAAACAATTCACCGTGCGTATTCACCAAGGCAATGCTGCCCCACCTAGCCAAGGCTTGGTGTTCTTCTATCACCACTTCCAATTTATCAGGCCAACGGCGACGCAAACTGACATTACGTGCCCAAGGCAATTTCTGAAATGCATTGCGTGCCTTAATTAAATCCAAAGTAAAAAAGTTACCTCTCAAATGCTTGGCCACTATCAACTTTACCTGCTCACGATTCACATGATTAAGCTGCCCCTCCACCACCACTTCTCGCAAGGGGAAGATGGGCAAATGCACTAGCGCAAACAAGGCCGCGTAGAGCATCGCCACTAAACTGATGGCCAATAATAAATTAGCCAACCAATTTAACCAGGTAGGTTTATCCCACATCGGCCAACTCCAATATGCGCACCACCAATTGCTCAAAACTCAGGCCCGCTGCCTTGGCCGCCATTGGCACCAAACTGTGATCGGTCATGCCTGGACTGGTGTTCACTTCCAAGAAATAGTGTTGGCCATTTTCATCCATTAAAAAATCCACCCGACCCCAACCACTGCAACCCAGTGCTTTAAATGCCGCAATGGCTTCCTGCTGAATCAAGGCTTCTTTTTCCGCTGACAAACCACAAGGGCATAAATACTCGGTATCGTCCCGTAAATACTTCGCTTCAAAATCGTAAAATTCATTTTTAGGCACGATGCGTACGATAGGCAAGGCTGTTAAGCCATGCTCGGCATTACCCAAGATGCCTACGGTGTATTCGCCACCACCAACAAATTTTTCTGCCAACACCAAAGGGTCGGCTTTGGCCGCTAGATCATAAGCTGCGACCAAATCACCCGCTGCCTTGACCTTGCTAATGCCTATGCTAGAGCCTTCATTGGCTGGCTTCACAAACAAAGGCAAGCCCAATTTTTTTTCTATGGCAGCAAAATCCGTGTCTGCGTTTAGCAGCGCAAAATCCGGTGTCACCACCCCCATGGCGCGCCATAGCAACTTGGTACGCCATTTATCCATGCCTATTGCCGAAGCCATCACACCGCTACCGGTATAAGGAATACGCCATAACTCCAATGCCCCTTGTATGCAACCGTCTTCACCAAAACGACCGTGCAAATTAATGAACACCCGATCAAACTTTTCCAAATCGTGCAAGGGCTGATCACGCGGGTCAAAACCTTGCGCATCTATGCCTTGCGCTTGCAAGGCGGCCAACACGGCTGTGCCACTTTTAAGTGACACCTCACGCTCGCCGGATAACCCGCCAAGCAATACCGCCACTTTGCCAAATCTACTCATAAGCGACCCCTAATTGAGCCCAAGCTACTGCCTTTAAAAAAATATTAAACATAGTCCCCTATTACTTTCACTTCTTGCTGCAAAGCAATACCAAACTGCTCTAACACCGTGTCGTGCATGTGCTTAATTAACAGCTCTATGTCCAAGGCGGTAGCCCCACCGATATTGACTATAAAATTAGCGTGCTTTTCTGACACTTGCGCGCCGCCTATCAAATACCCTTTTAAGCCGCACGCCTCAATTAAACGGGCAGCGTAATCGCCTGCTGGGTTCCTGAAAGTGGACCCAGCACTGGGTAAATTCAGTGGTTGCGTAGCCAAACGGCTGGCCAATAGTTCTTTAATTTTCTGGGTAGCCAGTTCCGCGTCGCCCGCCTCAAACTTTAACCAGGCCGCCACAAACCACTCCCCCTGCACTGGCATGGCGATGTGGCGATAACTGGCGACAAAGGCACTGGCAGATCGGCTATTAAGTTCGCCATGCCGGTTGATGGTGATGACCCGGTCAACCGCATCCCAGGTTTCCCTACCGTAACAACCGGCGTTCATGGCCAAGGCCCCACCCAAGGTACCGGGTATGCCAGCAAAAAACTCCGCGCCTTGGCGGCTTTGTTTGGCACAAAATTTAGCCAACTTGCCACACGTCACACCGGCCTCTGCGTAGACCAAATCGCCCTCCATATGCATACCCGTTAACACGTTGTGCATGGAAACCACGGTCGCGCGTACCCCACCATCCCTAACCAACAAATTGGAACCCAAGCCCACAAAATGGATAGGCTGTTTGTCGCCCACTTGCTGTAAAAATGCTTGCAAATCCGCTAAATCCACCGGTATATACAACTGATCAGCAAGGCCGCCGACACGCCAACTGGTGTGGCGAGACATGGGCTCATTCAACAACAGCCTGCCGCTTAACTGATGGGTTGAAGCTACCTGCATCAATGGACCCCTTCCTTAATGGCTAAGCTACGGGTCTTAGCCGCGACTTGACCGATCGAACCCGCTCCCATAACGATGACAACATCTTCGGCCTGTGCCATAGCCAAAATGGCTGCCGGCAAGGCATCGGTCGTTTCAACAAACAGTGGATCAACTTTGGCCGCCAAACGCACCGAACGCATTAAGGTTCGGGTATCGGCCGCCACAATCGGCGCTTCACCGGCGGCATACACTTCGGTTAACAATAAGGCATCGGCACTGGATAACACCCGTACAAAATCCTCAAAGCAATCTCGGGTACGGGTGTAGCGATGCGGCTGAAAAGCCAGCACCAAGCGGCGACCAGGAAATGCTGCACGCGCCGCCGCAATCACTGCTTGCATCTCAACCGGGTGGTGCCCGTAATCGTCAATCAAGGTAAATGTGCCGCTAGGGTGCTTGTCGCTCGCCAACACCGGCACCTCGCCATAGCGTTCAAAACGGCGGCCCACGCCCTTAAATTCCCGCAACGCTTTAATAATCGCTTGATCCGGCACATTCAATTCACTGGCTATGGCAATCGCCGCCAAGGCATTCTGTACATAGTGTTTGCCGGGTAGGTTTAAAGTCACGTCCATCTCCGTGGTCACGCCATTAATCCGCTGCACCGTGAAATGCATTTTTCCTGCATCCGCACGGACATTGATGGCCCTTACTTTGGCGGCTTCACTAAAACCGTAGGTCATCACCGGCTTGGTTACCCTAGGCAGAATTTGCCGTATGTTGGCATCGTCTATGCACACCACCGCCATGCCCCAGAACGGCAATTGTTGAAGGAATTCGACAAAAGCACCCTTGAGCTTATCAAAGCTGTGCTCATAGGTTTCCATGTGGTCTTGGTCGATATTGGTCACCACCGCCATGACCGGGGTCAAATGCAAGAATGACGCGTCCGACTCGTCTGCCTCAGCCACGATGTATTCGCCGGTGCCCAATTTTGCATTGGCATTGGCCGCCTCCAATTTACCGCCTATGACATAGGTTGGATCCATACCGGCTTCGGCCAAAATACTGGCAATCAAACTGGTGGTGGTGGTTTTACCGTGTGTACCAGCCACCGCGATGCCTTGCCTAAAGCGCATCAATTCAGCCAACATCAAGGCGCGTGGCACCACTGGAATGTGCTTCAATCTGGCGGCTTTCACTTCTGGATTGGCTTCATTAACAGCACTCGACACCACCACCACATCGGCATCAGCTAAATTCTCTGCTGCGTGGCCTTGGTAAACCGTCGCGCCAAAATCCATCAAACGTTTGGTCGTGGCATTGGCCGCCAAATCCGAACCACTGACAGTGAAGCCCAAATTGATTAACACTTCGGCAATGCCGCTCATGCCTGAACCTGCAATGCCGACAAAATGTATGTTTTTGACCTTGTGTTTCATGTCGCCAGCTCCATGCAAATAGTCGCCACCTTAGTTGTCGCCTCGGGCATGCCTAAATCTCTGGCTTTTAGCGCCATCGCTAAGCACTGCTCGCGTGTCATGCTTTGCAACAGCGCGGCCACTTTATTGACGGTAAAGTCGGTTTGCGGCACCAATAGCGCCGCACCCGCATCGGATAAATAATGGGCATTGCCGGTTTGATGGTCATCCACCGCATGCGGGAACGGCACCAACAAACTGGCCACCCCGGCCGCCGACAATTCCGCCACGGTTAGGGCCCCCGCACGGCAAATCACCAAATCGGCCCAATCGTACATGGCTGCCATGTCGTCGATAAATGCCTTAGCCTGTGCTTCCACAGCCAGCCCTTGGTAACGCTGGGTCAAATTGGCCAGGTGTTTTTCGCCAGCTTGGTGCACCACGATGGGCCGTGTCTTTTCATCCAATTGGGCCAAAGCCATGGGCAAGGTTTCATTTAATGCTTGTGCGCCCAAACTGCCGCCCACCACCAACAGACGCAATGGGCCGCTTCGGCCTTGTAGCCTGTTGGCGGGCGCGGCTAACTTGCATATGTCCGCCCGCACCGGATTGCCCAGTAATAAGGCTTTATCGCCAAAAGCCGCTGGAAAAGCGGCCACGAGTTTGTTTGCCAGTGGCGCCAAGGCCTTGTTCGTTAGGCCGGCCACCGAATTTTGTTCATGGATCACCAGGGGTTTACCTAATAACTTAGCCATTACCCCGCCTGGAAATGCGGCAAAGCCCCCCATACCCAACACCACATCAGGCTGATGGCGATGCAAAGCTTGTGCACTTTGAGCGAAGGCCTTAAGCAATTTAAACGGCAATAACACCCAACCTAAGTAGCCTTTACCACGCACACCACGCATGCTAATCATGGCTTTTGCATAAGGTTTGTTGGCAATTAAACGGTTTTCCATGCCACCTTCGGTGCACAACCAAACTATTTTCCAGCCCACTGCCAGCAAGGCATCCGCTACCGCCATAGCCGGGTATACATGCCCACCGGTACCACCTGCCATAATCATTAAGGTCTTACTCATACAGGTAGGCCTTTTTGCAATCGTCGGTTTTCAAAATCCACCCGTAACACAATGGCCATGGCCACGCAGTTGACTAAAATACCCGTGCCACCAAACGACATAAGTGGCAAGGTCAAGCCCTTGGTTGGCAATAAGCCCGTATTCACGCCCATGTTGATGATGCCTTGTACGCCCATCCACACCCCTAGACCTTGGGCCAATAAGGCAGAGAAATAGCGCTCATTGGCAATCGCTTCTTTGGCTATGCCAAAGGAACGTATGACCACCCAAGCAAACAAGCCTATTACCGTCAACACGCCAACAAAGCCTAATTCCTCAGCAATCACGGCCAACAAGAAGTCGGTGTGGGCTTCAGGTAAATACAGCAATTTTTCTACGCTGGCGCCCAAGCCGACGCCGAACCACTCGCCACGACCAAATGCAATCAGGGCGTGCGAGAGTTGGTAACCCTTACCATAGGGATCGGCCCATGGATCCATAAAACCGATGACGCGTTGCATGCGGTAAGGCGAACTCCAAATTAAACCGACGATAGCGATAGGCAGTAGCGCAATCAACCCAGCAAAGATTTTGCCGTTAATGCCACCTAACCATAGGATGGAAATGGAAATCGCGGCAATCACGGCAAACGCACCGAAATCCGGCTCACGCAGCAATAAAAAGCCAACCAACACCATTACCCCAACCATGGGCATAAAGCCGCGCCTAAAGCTATCCATCACCGCCGCTTTACGCACGGTGTAATCGGCCACGTAAATGGCGGCGAACAACTTCATGAATTCCGATGGTTGCGGGTTCACCACAAACATTTTCAACCAACGGCGACTGCCACCGGCTTTTAAGCCTATGCCGGGTATCAGCACCAGCACCAGCAAGGCTAAACCGATTAAGAACAAATACGGCGCCATTTTTTGCCACCAAGCTATCGGCACATTGAAAGCAATCAACGCCGAAACGATGCCTACCAACATAAAGGCCGCTTGGTGCACCAAGTAATAACTGCTGTTGTGTCCTACGCCTTTATCTGCCTCAGCGATAGCAATGGAGGCCGAATAGACCATGACCAAACTGATACCCAACAAACACAACACCGCCCAAAGAAAACCTTGGTCATAACTGGGTGCATTGATGCGCTCGCGGTCTAACATGGTGGTAATCATGCGGACTCCTTCAAACTAGTCTGCATAGCCAACACGGCGTCAATAAACACCTCGGCCCGATGCACGTAATTTTTAAACATATCAAAGCTCGCACAAGCTGGTGACAACAGCACTGCATCGCCACTTTGCGCTAGCTTTCTTGCAATGCTGACCGCTTCAGGCAGGTCCGCTGCATGGTACAAAGGCACCGCAGTGGCTAACAATGTCGCCTCTATTTTGTCGGCATCCCGTCCTAACAAAACTACGGCACGGGCATTGGCCGACACGGCATCGGCCAATGGTGAAAAATCTTGGCCCTTGCCATCGCCGCCTGCAATCAACACCACTTTTTGTGGCAAGCCGTTTTTGTACATGCCGGCTAAGGCTGCGCAACTGGCGCCTACGTTGGTGCCTTTAGAGTCGTCGTAGTAATCCACGTCATCTATATTGGCCAGCCACTCCACCCGGTGTGGCAAGCCTTTAAAGTTATATAGGGTTTGGATGATGGGCGCGTAGTCGATGCCTATGGCACGGCTTAATGCCACAGCGGCCAGTGCATTGGCGGCATTGTGCAAACCGGCAATTTTTAAATCTTGGCTGTTCACCAGCTGTTTTTCACCATCGCACAACCAGCTTTCCCCAGCGATTAACCGCAAGCCAAAATCCGCTTGCTCGGACAAACCAAAGCTCAACTGCGCCAACTTTGGCCTGGCCAACATCATGCTCCAGGCATCATCTAAATTAAGCACTTGCAAGGCGGCTTGGTAGAAAATATGGGCTTTGGCAATCGCGTAATCTTGCAAGCTGTCGTACCTGTCCATGTGGTCTTCAGACAAATTGAGCATGGTGGCGGCGTCCACTTGCAAACTATGCGTGGTTTCCAATTGAAAGCTGGACAACTCCAACACGTAAACATCCGGCGTCGCCATGGCCAAGCTATCCAATACCGGCAACCCAATGTTGCCGGCGACAATGGTTTTTAGCCCGGCTGTTTGGCAAATTTGACCAACCAAACTGGTGACGGTGGTTTTACCATTGGACCCGGTTATAGCGATGACTTTGGACGAGGCCGGTCTAAATTGGCCAAACAATTCCACGTCGCCAACTACGCTCAGGCCATTTTTTATCGCCGCTTGGATAGCCGGTTCACTTAACGCCACCCCTGGGCTGATAACGGCCAAGTCAATTTGCTTAAACAACTCAGCGGTGAACGGCCCAGTATGCAAGGGCACTTCTGGCAACTCACTATGCAATGCCGCCACACCTGGTGGCATTGCACGGGTATCGGCCACAGACAAACTGGCCCCTTGCGTTTTTAACCAACGCAAGGCGGATAAGCCGGTTTCACCCAAGCCCAACACCAGTATTTTTTTGTCTTTTAAACTGAGCATGATTTAACGTAATTTCAAACTAGCCAAGCCGATTAACACCAGCATCATGCTGATGATCCAAAAACGCACCACCACTTGCGTCTCTTTCCAGCCTTTTTCTTCGTAGTGATGGTGCAATGGCGCCATTAAAAAGATGCGTTTACCCGTACCAGTGGTGTGTTTGGTGTACTTAAAATACAGCACCTGAATGGCCACCGACACGGTTTCCACCACAAACACGCCACCCATAATGAATAAGATGATCTCTTGGCGAACGATAACCGCCACTATGCCCAATGCTGCGCCCAATGCGAGCGCACCGACATCCCCCATAAACACCTCTGCCGGGTAAGCGTTAAACCACAAGAAACCCAACCCAGCACCGGCCATGGCGGCACAAAACACCATCAATTCACTGGCCCCGGCCACATGAGGCACGCCTAAATAACTGGCAAAATGCACATGGCCAGCGACGTAGGCAAAAATACCCAGCGCACTCCCCACCATCACGGTAGGCAAAATGGCCAAGCCATCTAGGCCATCGGTTAAATTCACCGCATTGCTGCTGCCCACCACCACCAAGTAGGTTAAAAGCACAAAGCCGACGGCACCTAAGGGCAGTGCCAGATGCTTAAAGAACGGCATTATCAGAGTCGTTTCTACCGCAGTTTGGTGGGTGCGATAAAGGAATACCGCGACGGCTAAACCAATTAAACTTTGCCAAAAAAACTTAGCCTTAGCCGACAAGCCTTTGGGGTTTTTGTGCACCACCTTGCGGTAATCGTCCACCCAGCCCACCGCGCCAAAACCGACGGTAGTGAACAACACCACCCAGACAAAACGGTTGCTTAAATCCGCCCATAACAAGGTGGATATTGCGATAGACACCAAGATCAAAGCACCGCCCATGGTGGGCGTGCCGGTTTTAATTAAATGGGTTTGTGGGCCATCGTCGCGTACCGCTTGACCGACTTTGTATTCAGTCAATTTGCGTATCACACTGGGGCCTGCAATAAAGGAGATGGCCAAGGCAGTTAGGGTGGCCAACACGGCACGCAAGGTGATGTAATTAAATACATTAAAGCCACGTATGTCGTGGGCTAACCAACGGGTCAGTTCTAATAACATTATTGATTCTCCAGCAAGCTAGTTTGATTGTATTTTTCGGCCAACAAATCGACCACGCGCTCCATCTTCATAAAACGCGATCCTTTTACCAACACGGTCACAGTCGCGGTCAACTGTGGTTTAATGGCCTCGGCTAACTCCAGCACATCCTTGAAATGCCGTGCACCCACACCAAAACTCGCGACCATCTCTCGACTTAAATCGCCTAAGCAATACAGTTGCTTGACGCCTTGCGCCTTGGCATAAGCGCCAACCTCACCATGCAAGCGTTTGGCATCGGCACCCAATTCGCCCATGTCACCCAGCACCAGTATTTTTTCACCCGCCCGATTGACCAGCACGTCTACCGCCGCTTTCATTGAATCCGGATTGGCGTTATAGGTATCGTCGATTACCCGGGCCTGATTGATAGCCAATTTGGCTTGCAAGCGGCCTTTTACCGGTGAAAATCCGGCCAGGCCACGGGCAATGTCTTGATCAGAAACGCCTAAAGCCACGGCAGCCGCACTGGCGGCTAAGGCATTGCGCACGTTATGCACACCCAAAACTGGCAAGTCAAAAGCTATCTCACCGGACGGCGTGCGCAAATGCACACTGTAGCCCCCGTCTTTTTCTTGGTAACTGGCCTGGACATCGGCAGTTTGATTCAGGCCAAAACTAATTATTTTTTTACCGGCATTCATGGCACGCCAATACGCTGCGTAATCGTCGTCCGCATTGATAACCGCCACGCCATTGGCAGCTAATCCAGCAAAGATCTCACCTTTAGCCTGGGCAATCTTTTCTCGTGAACCCAATTCGCCTAAGTGTGCCGTGCCAGCGTTGTTAATCAAGGCCAGCGTCGGCTTTGCCAAAGCGGTTAAATAGGCTATTTCACCTAAGTGATTCATGCCCATCTCCAGCACCGCGTACTGGTGCGTATCACGTAATTTCAGCAAAGTTAAGGGCAAGCCTATGTGGTTATTTAAGTTGCCCACGGTGGCATGTATGGCGGCTGCCCCTACTTTGCTGGCCAATATGGCTGAAATCATCTCTTTTACCGTGGTTTTGCCATTGCTACCGGTAATCGCCAAAACCGGTAGGGAAAACTTTGCCCGCCAATGGCCAGCCAGTTGGCCTAAGGCCAAATAACTGTCTTCAACCACGATGGCCGGCGCTAAATTGGCGCTGTTTTTTTCCAACACCACCGCCGCCGCACCTTGCTCTAAAGCCTGCTTAGCATAATCGTGACCATCAAAGTGCTCGCCTTTTAAGGCAACAAATAGTTGGCCTGGGACGATCGCGCGGCTATCGCTACCCACGCTGCTAAATGCGCTGTCTGCACCGATTAACTTGCCGCGCATGGCTAGGCTGGCTTCGCTTAAGCGCATCATGCCTGCACCCCCTGCGCCATCGAAACTTGGTATTGCTGCAAGGCTTGCTTAGCCATCAAGGCATCATCAAACGGTTGCTTCATACCGGCTATTTCTTGATAGTTTTCATGCCCCTTGCCCGCCAACAACACAATGTCGCCAGGCTGAGCCATTTTGATGGCCTGTTTTATTGCCAACGCCCTATCCTGCTCAATTTGATAGGCCCCAGTCATGCCGCGCACGACCTCAGCAATGATGGCTTCTGGCGCCTCGCTACGTGGGTTATCCGACGTAACGATGACTTGGTCAGCCAATTGACTGGCGACCGCACCCATCATTGGTCGCTTGCCAGCATCGCGTTCGCCACCGCAACCAAAAACGCAAATCAATTGCCGCGGTGCTTGCTCACGCAAAGTTATCAATACTTTTTCTAAGGCATCAGGGGTGTGGGCATAATCCACCACCACCAACGGCAAGCAATCACCCCCGCACTGCTGCATGCGCCCAGGCACGGATTTAAGTTGTGCTAGAGCCGACACCGCCTGATCCAAGTTCACACCCATGGCCAATAAGCCAGTCAATACTGCCAGCGCGTTATAGGCATTAAATCTACCCAATACTGGCGCATGCAATGCCACGGCGCTTTGCTGGTATGTGACCTGCATGCTTAGCCCGGCTTCATGCAAGCGTAAATTGCTGGCTCGCACATCGGCTTCTTCGGCAAAACCGTAACTTAAAACAGCTTTGGATTGGGCTTTTAGCGCAGCCAACACGCGCGCGCCAAATGCATCATCGGCATTAATCACGGCGCAAGTTAAGTTGGGCCAAGTAAACAAGGTTTGCTTGGCTTGGGCATAGGCTTCCATGCTGCCGTGGTAATCCAGATGATCACGGCTTAAATTCGTTAGTATCGCTAGGTCAAACTCCACCCCATTCACGCGGCCTTGATCTAAGCCATGCGAAGACACTTCCATGACCACCGCAGTAGCCTCCAAGGCTAGGTATTCGGCTAACATGGCTTGCAACAAAATGGCATCCGGCGTGGTATTGCTCGCCGCACTGGTGGCCGTTAAGAAGCCGTTGCCTACGGTCCCCATCACGGCTGTTTTCTGTCCTAAAAAGTTTAAACTTTGTGCCAACCAATGGCTTACCGAAGTCTTGCCATTGGTGCCGGTCACGCCCACAACATTTAGCTTGTGACTGGGTTGCTGATAAAATTCCGCCGCGATGCCGCTCACTTTTTGCTTGAGGTTGGCAAACGAACGGTGCGTAACCGACCATTTGTCTTGCCAGGTAAAATCCGCCTCATCCCAAAGCACACCAGTCGCACCTGCTGCAATGGCTTGCTCTATGTAATCACGGCCATCAGAGTGCACGCCAGGATAGGCCAAAAATAAATAGCCCGCTTTAACCTTACGGCTGTCTGCGGTAATGCCAGTGTAAGTTTGCTGTAGGGCGTTAATAAAACTCACATGCCCTCCTTCGCATCATCTGCGTTGCCTTGTAGCACGACATTGTTGTTGGGGGCATCCGGCGGCACAGCGTACAAGCGCAAAGTTTCAGCCATCACCGTACTGAACACCGGCGCGGCAACGACACCACCGTAATAAGCGCCATTGCTCGGCTCGTCTATCATGACCGCGATTAAAAATCGTGGATTGGAGGCGGGCGCCATGCCCACAAAAGAGGCCACGTATTTATCGATGTAGCCGTGGTCACCTAATTTATGCGCTGTGCCAGTTTTACCCGCCACACGGTAACCTAACACTTGTGCTTGTAAAGCGGTGCCGCCAGGCTGCACCACCATTTCTAACATATCTTTAACTTGATTGGCCGTTGCGGCTGAAAATACCTGCTGGCCTACCGGTGCCTCTTTTACTTTTAATAGCGAAATCGGGCGCAACTCGCCGTCATTAGCGAAAACCGTATACAGCCTAGCCATCTGCAACAAGGTAACGCTGATACCATTACCAAATGACATGGTGGCCACTTCTATCGGCCGCCAATTTTTAAAGGGCCGCAACCTACCCCCCGCCTCCCCAGGAAAACCCACCCCTTCGATGTGCCCCAAACCAAGCTGGTTGTAGACATTCCACATAAATTGCTTATCCAGGGTTAAGGCCATTTTGGCGGCCCCAACGTTGGACGATTTTTGTATCATTTCCGCGACACTTAACACCCCTTGCGGGTGGGTATCGTGTATGGTGGATGGGCCAATTTTTAAGGTGCCTGGCGCCGTTTGAATTTTAGTGTCAGCCTTGTATAAGCCTGATTCCAATGCGGCGGCAGCGGTCACCGGCTTCAAAGTTGAACCTGGCTCGTAATTATCAATAATGGCACGGTTACGGGTTTTGCCCTTGATATTGACCGGGTTATTTGGGTTATAAGTAGGCACATTGGCCATCGCCAACACTTCGCCAGACTTCGCATCCAATACAATGATTGCGCCGGCTAAAGCCTTGTTCGCCTCAACCGCTTTTAACAATTCCCTGTGCGCTAAATATTGCACCCTGAGATCCAATGCCAAGGCCACATCATGGCCGTCTTGTGGTACCACCACAGCTTGCAGGTCGTCTATGATATGACCGGATCGGTCTTTTATGACCTGGCGACTGCCATCTTTCCCAGATAAGGCGGTATTCATAGCCAGCTCAAATCCCTCCAAACCTTTATCACCGGCACCTTTATCGCCAGGGCCAGTAAAGCCCACCATGTGTGCCGTCACATCGCCAGCCGGATAATAGCGCTTGTATTCGCGACGTAAATCAATGCCTGGGATGCCTAGCTTCATGACTTTAGCGGCCGCCTCTGGGGACATGCGACGCTTTAAATAAACAAACTCGCGCTCGGTATTAGCCAACTTACGCGCTATCACCTCTTCTGGCAGGTCTAATAAGCTGGCCAATTGTTTGGTTTTGGCCGCGTCCAAGACAACGTCCGGCGGACTGGCCCAAACCGATTCCACCGGCATGCTCACCGCCAGCAACTGGCCATTTCTATCGGTTATTTTGCCGCGCTGGGAAGTGAGAACAAGATTGCGGCTGTAACGGGCATTGCCTTTGTCTTTATAAAACTCATCGTGTATGCCTTGCAGGTAAATGCCACGGCCTAGCAAAATAGCAAAGCCCATCAACACCAAGCCCAATAAAATACGCCTACGCCAAGCCGGCAGCTTAACGATGGTAGGTGGCCGAACCGATGTCCTTATTGGCATGCGCATGGCCATTACTGCCCCACCTTATTGTCAACCAAAGGCTTAAGGCTAGTCAGCTCAGCCATAGGCACAACTTGAATACGCTTGGCATCGGGCACCTGCATTTGCAATTGCTCGGCAGCTATTTTTTCAACACGCGAATGCATGGCCCAAGTACTCTGCTCCAATTGCAGCTGCCCATACTCTTGCTCCAATTGCGTGGTCACACGCTTACTTTGCTCAAGCTCAATATAAAGGTTGCGCGCTTTATGCTGCGACTTCACCAAAGCCAAAGACGACAGAATTAATGCAAAAAATAGTATGAAATTTAAACGTGTCATAGTGTTGCCGTTCTTTCTGCCACACGCATCACAGCGCTGCGTGCTCGAGGGTTGGCTTTAATTTCTTGCGGGCTAGGTTTGATGCTCTTGCCTATGGGTTTTAATTTAGGTTGCGGCAAATCCGCTGCCCTAACCGGAAAGTTAGCCGGCAAATCATCACGGTTAGCTTGCGCTCGGATAAATTGCTTCACCATACGGTCTTCTAGCGAGTGAAAACTGATCACAGCCAGCCTGCCTTGTGGCGACAATAAAGCCAAACATTGGGGCATGGCTAACGACAACTCCTCAAGCTCTTGATTGACGTGAATCCGTAAAGCTTGAAATGTCCGCGTGGCTGGATTTTGACCTGGCTCAAAACGCGTGACTGCGCTTGCCACGACCTTGGCAAGCTGCCCTGTAGTGGTGATGGGGCGCCCGTCATTGCGCTCCGCAATAATCGCCCTTGCAATCTGCTTAGCAAACCGTTCTTCACCATA
>SXGU01472641.1_pt1 | contig 15887 bp, 15 predicted proteins | sample 3174531 | NCBI WGS metagenome assembly SXGU01 (sample SAMN11356863, study PRJNA531348) | freshwater metagenome | isolation source: freshwater sample F1-140 | place: China: Fuxian Lake, Yuxi | collected 2017-12-25
ATCGTCGTCGTCTTGCCGGCTCCATTTGGTCCGAGGAACCCGTAGATGGCCCCCTCGGGCACGGCAAGCGACAGATCGTCGATCGCGAAGCCCGCGCCGGGCCGGTACCCGACTCCTGTGAACCGGATTGCGTCCGTCATCGGCTTCGCTCCTTGATGGTCTCGTCCCACGCCGTCTTCAACTCCTTGGCCGAAATCCCGAGCCGGGCACCCTCCGCCAGCGCCTCGCGCATCAACCGGCGGGCCTGCGCCTCCCGCTCTCGTTGACGCTGCTCCGACGAGGGCAACCGCACGAAGGTGCCCGCCCCCTGTCGCATCTCGGCAAACCCGTCGGACTCGAGGAGCCGGTAGGCCTGGACCACGGTGGCCGGATTGATCCGGAGTTCGCCGGCAAGGAGGCGGACCGACGGGAGCGGATCGGCGTGGGCCAAGGCGCCGCCCCCAATCGCCGCCTTGAGCCGGCTGGCAATCTGTTCGTACAGGGGAACCGGGCTGCGGGCGTCAACATCCTCCAACCACCGGAGGAGAAGCCCGGGTTGCTTGGGAGTCATACTGAAGGTCTATGCAAGTTCAAAGCCACCGTATCGGTGTACTAATACACTCGACCTAACGTCAGGCCGGCCAACGGCCTGGGGCATCCTCAGGCACCGGCCGCCCGGTTAGGTTTCCGGCCGACTCCCGGGGAGATTGCCATGACCGACGGATCCGACGAATTCAGCCTGTATGACCTGCGGGTCGAGGTGATCGAGGGCCGGGGCCGCATGCTATGCCACGAACAGGTCGGCGACCACTTCGAGGTCCGGGGCGGCCGGATCTCGCTTCCGGCCGGCCAGGGCTTCCCCCTGTACGCCATGGCGGCCCTGCTGCCGTTGCTGCCGGCCAAGCAACGGGAAACCCACCGCAACGATTGGATGACCACCGAATCGGACCTCGCCTGCCCCGACGTGCACTGCGGCGCGGTCTATCGAATTTCCCGAACCGGCAAACGGACCTTTCGGCACAGCGAGGAATCCGGAGAGCCGTTGCCCGGATGATGCCGCTGATCGATCTGGGCCCCGGGTACTCGATTCCGCGGGTGATTCTGGGCGGCTGGCAACTCTCGGCCGGCCACGCCAATCGGACCCTCGAGCGGACGGAGTTGTTCTCGCGCTGGGATTCGTTCCTCGACCACGGATTCAACACCTTCGATTGCGCCGACATTTACACCGGCGTCGAAGCCACGATCGGCGAGTATGTCCGCCGTCGGGTGGCCGCGGGACAAGCACCACCCCAGGTCCACACCAAATTCGTACCCGACCTCGCCGCGCTCGCCACACTCGACCGCCGGGGCGTCGAGCGGATCATCGACCGATCGCTGGCGCGCTTGGGCGTGGAGCGGCTCGACTTGGTCCAGTTCCATTGGTGGGACTACCGGGTCGAGCGCTATGTCGAGACCCTCGGGCACTTGGGCGACCTGGCCCGGGACGGCAAGATCCGCCTGGTCGGCCTGACCAACTTCGACACCCCGAGGCTCAGGGAACTCCTGGCCACCGGGGTCCCGATCGCCTCGATGCAACTCCAGTACTCGGTGCTCGATCAACGACCGGCTCGCGGTCTGGCGGCAGCCTGCCAAGGCAGCAACGTGGCCCTGCTCTGCTACGGGACGTTGGCCGGCGGGTTTCTGTCCTCGCGGTGGCTTGGTCGGCCCGAGCCGGCGGAGTTGCTCAATCGCTCGCTGGTGAAGTACCGGCTCGTCATCGACGAACTCGGCGGCTGGGCGGTGTTCCAACGGATCTTGACTGCCCTCGCGGCAATCGCCGAGCGCCACCAGGTCGAGGTGTCGGCAGTGGCCGTTCGGGTCATCCTCGACCGGCCTGGTGTCGCCGCCGCGATCGTCGGCATGCCGACCGCCGAACGGGCCCGGGAGCTCCGGTCAGCGCTGGCGCTCCGCTTGACCGACGCCGACCGGACGGCGCTCGCCGAGGCAACAGGGCCCGCCCCCGGACCGCCTGGCGACGTCTACACCGCCGAGCGCGACGTGAACGCCCCTCACGCCGCCATCATGCGGTACGACCTCAACGCCCAAGCCGGCGACGCCTAGCCCACAAACGACGGGAGGGGCCGGTTTCCCGGCCCCTCCCGTCTCGCCTCACCACCCTCCGGAACCGATCAGGCCCCGTTGGCTTCCTTGGTCGGAAGTGGCCAGCACGTCGGTGCGCCATACGCCCGGCCGTCGAACTCGTTGGTGATCTTGGTCGAGCCGTTGGCGCCCTTCCATGGCAGCGCGTACCGGAGCAGATCATTGGTCCGATGGCCGCCTTCGAATGACAGCTCGGCCCGGCGTTCCCTGATGACCGCGTTGCGGACCACGACCGGGTCCGTACTCGCCGGGATCAACGACAGCCCCAGTTGGCCGCGGCGGCCATTCAGGATCGCCAACGCGCCGGCTACGTCCAACTGCGAACCCGGATAGGTCTTGGCCTCAGCCAGGATCAACTGAGCCTCCCGCCCGCTCGCCAACCGAATCGGGGTGCCGAGCGACGGATACTTCTTGGTGTACCAGAGGCGAATCTGGGGAGTAAACGCTCCCTTGCCGGCATCCGCGATGTCGTACCGAGGATCGTAGCTCGGGGATTGGGGATTCGCGGTGGCCCGAAGCTCGGTAGCCACGGTGAAATAGCCACCGTCGGTCATGAAAAAGTAGAACTTGTTGTAGCGCCGGGAAGTTTCCGCGCCCCGATCCGCCATCTTCTCGTAGCCGACCGGCACCAAGGCCGCCGCGGTCGCCGCTTCCGACCACTTCTTGAGATCCATCTTGGCGCGGGCCAAACCGACCCGGGCCATGTTGACCATGTCGGTGTTCCCCGCGGTCGTGGCCAGCGTGATGGCTTCCGCGAACTGCGCCTCCGCCTTCGCCAGCGCCGCCGCCGGTGCCTCGGGCGCCTTGCCGTCGAACGCGACTTGGCAGAATGTCTCGCCCATGAGCAGGTACGAATAGGCGCCGTAGGCCCGAACTTGGGCCATTAGATTGGTCCGTCCGGACACCTCGGCGTCCGTCCAAGCCGAAAGCTTCGCAAAAATGTCCTCCGCCTGGTACCGAGCCGTCCCGAGGGTCCCCGGCATCCCGAAGTACGAAGTGTTCTCGCAGGCACCGAGCGCATAATCGTCCTCACCCGCCGAAATGGCCCGGCTGCCCCAATTCACGCCGGGTACGTTCCCGTTCGAACTTTCATACTCGTCCGAGTGAGCCGCGTTGCCCGCCGAATAGTTGTTATAGGCGCATTCGAGATCGCCGATGACGCTCCGCGCCAGGACCGGCGCGAGGCTTGGATTGTTGATGTTCTCCGCGGGAATCTGCCCCGGGAATTCGACATCGAGCAGGCTGCCGCACGCTCCGAGACCGAACCCGGCGGCGACCACGGCAGCGGTCGCCCCGACCCGATGAAGTAGTTGAATGTTCATATCGCTCATCATCTCCGTGTGGTAGTCGCCGTTAGAAGGTGAATCGGACGGTGGTGCGAATCCGCGCCATCTGCGGCCACGACTCTTGGGTATATCCAAAGTTCCCGACGGCGTCGTTTTGCCGGTTCGGCGTGATCTCGGGATCGATCCACTTGACCCCGAAGATGTCCTTCTGGGCCCGCCACAGCATGGCCATGTTCTCGGCCGCCAGCGTGAAGGACCCTCGAGACGCTCCGAAGAACCTCGCGATCTTGGCCGGGAAATCATACGATGCCGAAACCGTCCGCAATCGGGCGAAGCCGCCCTTGGTGAGGCCGGTGGCACCGATCGCGTTGCCGTCGCCCTGCAGGATCGCCAAACCGAGGTATCCGGACAGGATTTGGTCGGTTCCCTCGAGGACTTGCTTCGAACTCAGGAAGAACGAGTGAATACCGGCCACGTCGCCGACCAGCACGGTGTTGCCGCCAAGGGCATCGACGAGGCCGAGGATCCGGAGCCGCTTGCCGATGGTGAACGTCGCGCTGAAGCTGCCGTTCCAGCTCGGGGTCGGCCGGCCGGCATAGAGGCGCGGGGCGCCGGCACAATCGACGACCGTGCCGTTGCCGCGCCCGAGATCGGTACCACCCTCGCACTTGACGTTGAACCCGAGCGGGAGCGGCACCCCAATGTTGATCGTCTGAACGTCCGAGCTCACGACCTTCGGGAAGAAGAAGCTGCTCGGCGCGAAGCCCTCGACATTGTACTGCTGGATGAACGAACCGCCGACGAAGGCGGACGGCGTGCCCCCCATGTCGAGGATCAGCGAACTGTTGGTGGCCAAGGTGGCCCGGAGGTCAAGTCCAAAATTCTTGGACTGGACCACCGATCCGTCGATTCCAAGTTCGATGCCTCGGTTCCGGGTCTTCCCGATGTTGAGGAATTGGTTGCCGGGGAACCCGCGCGACGGACGAAGGGGCAGCGAGAGGATCGCGTCCTTGATGTCTTTGTTGTAGTACGTGAATTCAATCCCGATCCGCTGGTTGAACAGACCGGCATCAAACCCAGCTTCATATTCCTCGCCGATTTCCGGCTTGAGGTCCGGGTTGCCGAAGTTCAGTGGCGAAATACCACCGAGGCCCCTACTTCCGACCTTGGCCTGATAGGTCTGGATCGCCTGGAATACGTCCGGCTGCTGCCCGGCGCGGCCCCAGGCGCCCCGCAGCTTGAGTTGTGAGAAGATCTTGGAGTCACGAAGGAACGGCTCTTCCGAGGCCACCCACGACGCGCTGAACTTCGGATAGTAGACCAAGTCGAAGTTGCTGCCGAACGCGCTGTTGTCGTCGGCCCGGACGGCGCCGGTGATGAACAACCGATTCTTGAACGCCAGTTGTTCTTGGGCGTACACCCCGACCGTCTTGTTCTGCTGGAACCCTTCGAGCGCCCCGATTTGGGACCCGCTGGTGATATTGCCGCCGCCCGGAATCGCGAAGTTCTCGCCGGTACCCCGGACAAAATCGAATTCCTTGGTGTAGTACTGGGCGCCAACCGCCGTCGAGGACACCAAGTTCTTGCTGACGTTCCAGTCGCCGGACAGCGAGTAGTCGAGGGTCACGAAGGTCGACCGCTGCTGGGTGGCGAATTTGACCCCGTTGCTGAAGTTGAAGAACGGCCGCCGGGGCTCACTGTTGAGTTCGACTTCGAGCGACGACTTGTTGTTCACGAAATCGGGGCCCACCGTGAGGGACTGGCGGAGCCACGAATACGGCCGGTGGGTGAACTTGAGGCTCAGTGTGGTCCGGTCGACGTTGTCGAACCCTCGGACCATGCTATAGTCCTCCGGGCGATAGAACTGATACCCGTGGCCGGCGTCGTTGTACCCGGTGTTGTTGGGGTCCGACGGGTGAGGCTCGCAGCCCGGGAAGTTACAGGCCCAAAGGATCGACGTGGTGATCGGCTGGAAGCCCGAAGCGCCCTGCAACTTCGAGCGGACTTGGCCCAGGCTGAAGTCGATCTTGAACTTGTCGTTGGACGAGGTGTAGCTGATGTTGGAGCGGGCGGAGTATTTGTTCTGCCAGTTGTAGTCGACCGACCCCTCATCGCGATTGAAATCGGCCGAGAAGAAGTAGCGAAGCTGATCGGTTCCGCCTGACAGCGAAGCGCCGGCGGCCAACGGGGTGCCGTTCGAGTACGGGGTACCCAAGCCCTTGTCGATGTTGTGCTGCAGGACGTTGAACTCGGTGACCTTCTTGGTCACCTGGCTGTAGTAGTAGTTCGACGGGTAGCGACCGACCGGGTCCTGGAGCCAATTGACTCCGGCGTCGGCGTGGAAGTCGATGGTCGGCCGGCCGGCCCGGCCCCGCTTGGTGATGACCTGAATCACCCCATTCGACGCCTCGGTCCCGTAGATCGTCGCGGCGGAGGGGCCCCTCAGCACCTCGATCGACTCGATCTCTTCCGGGTTCAAGTCATTGATCCGTGACGGAGATTCCTGCCCGCCAAACGCGTCGCTGAATGCCGCGTCGGCATTGTTCACCCGAACACCGTCGACGTAGATCAGCGGCTGGTTGGCCAAGCTCAAGCTCCCCGACCCTCGGATCCGGGTGGTACCGCCGGCGCCGATCGCGCCGGAGGCCCGAATGATTCGGACCCCCGGCACGTTGACCGACAGCATGTCCTGGAGCTTCGACGGTGGTGCGATCTTCGTGACTTCGCCCACGGACACCCTTCCGATGGCGTTGCCGAGCGAACGCTGCTGCGCCTCGCCGACCGTGCCGGTCACGATCAGCTCATCAAGCTTCACGATCAACTCGATCATCTCGACCCGGACGGCCTCCCCGCCCACGGTGGCCTGGGCCGTCGCCGGCTTGAAGCCGATCCGGGTGATGCTCAAGGTCACCGTTCCGGTCGCCGTAGTGGCCAACCGGAATTCGCCCCGGGTGCCGGACCGGGCGCTCCCAGGCGTGCCCTGCACCGCGATCAGTGCGTCCGCGAGTGGCCGACCGGACTTGCTGTCGACGATGGTGCCGCTGACGGCCCCAGCGGCTTGGGACGACACCGGTCGTGCGAATGCCGTGGCGACCACGGCAAGCCCAACGAAGCAAGACGCGACTCGACGTAGCGCTTGCGCGAAGCAATTACCCATAAACGGGCGTCCTCCGAGCGAGGTGGAACTGAAAGCTGCAGACATTTGTTGGTCAGTGAGAGTCAGCACACAGTGCTGTATACAATACTGGCGCTCGAGGCGGGATCGCGCAAGGGCCCGGGAGGCCGCGCCGGCCGGAGAAAACCTGGAATTGTGTCAGTGCCCGAGGCGAGAGTCGAACTCGCACGGGGTTGCCCCCGGTGGATTTTGAGTCCACTGCGTCTGCCATTCCGCCACTCGGGCAACGGCGAAGAATATGGGGCTCCCCCGCAGACCAGGCAAGCCGCTACATTCGCCCCATGCCCGCCAACCCGCGCCGTCCCGTCCATCTCTGGCACGACATCCCGACCGGCCCCAATCCGCCGGCGGTCTGCAACGCCCTGATCGAGATCCCGAAGCACGACCGGAACAAATACGAACTCGACAAGGACCTCGGCATTTTCCGGCTCGACCGGGTCCTCCACAGCGCGGTCCACTACCCCGGTGACTATGGCTTCCTGCCCCGAACCCTGGCCGGCGACCACGACCCGCTCGACGTGTTGGTCACGATGACGGAGCCGGTGTTCACGGGGTGCTTGATCGAGGTCCGGCCGGTCGGGGTGTTCTTCTTGATCGACAAGGGCGAGGAGGACGAGAAGATCTTGGCGGTGCCGGTCGCCGACCCGTGGACCAGTGAAATCACCGACCTCGACGACCTCGCGACCCATACCCTTCGCGAAATCGAGCACTTCTTCCTGGTCTACAAAGATCTCGAGGGGGCCAAGCGGGGCCAGCAGGAAAGCCGCGGATTCGGGAGTGCCGCCGAGGCGCATCGGATCATCACCGAGTGCTCGGCCCGGTACACCGAGCACTTCGGACCCGCCCGGACCCCCTAGCGGTCTTCGGGACGGCGGAGCGCCACCGGCTTTCCGAGCAACTCTTGCCAGACGATCATCCGACGGAGGGCCGCCGCCCGGTCCGGACCGCCGGGTACCACCGGCTCGACCGCCCGGATCTTGGCATCAAAGGCCCGGTGGTCGGCCTTCGTGTGGCTTCGCGATCTCGCTTCAGCCCATTCGACCCGCTTCGCTTCCAGTGCCTCGATCGAGTCGTCTTGGTCGACCGTCACCCGTTCGGGCCGGGGCACCACCTCATCGAGGTTGCGGACCTCGGACTCGACTTCCCGAGTAACGGCTTCGACCTCGTCTTCCTCACCTGGGTCGTAGGCGGCCGCCTTGCTGGCCCGCTTCATTTCCTCGAGGGCCTTCTGGATTTCCGCCATCATGCCGCCCGAGCCGGGTGACTCCAGCTCAGGCAGCGGTCCCGAGGTCGAGGGTTCCTCGCGCCGCCGCTTGCCGGCGGCCTGGAGCAGGCCGCCGACCACGAACAGGACGATCAGCAGGAGGATCTCACCCATGAGCTAGATCGAACCGGCCGGACCCGCGTCCTGTGGACCCGCGATGGCATGCCGCATCTGGGTATCAGCTTCCATGTTCCGGTACCGCTGATAGTCCATTACGCCAAGGTTGCCCTTGCGAAGCGCATCGGCCATGCCAAGCGGAATCTGCGCCTCGGCCGCGACCAAGTTGGCCCGTTCCTTCTGGACCAGCGCTTTGAACTCCTGCTCCATCGCCACCGCCAACGTGCGGCGCTCCTCGGCCTTGGCTTGGGCAATCCGCTTATCGGCCTCGGCTTGGTCGGTCTGCAACTCGGCGCCGATGTTCTTGCCGACGTCGACGTCGGCGATGTCGATCGACAGAATTTCGAACGCGGTTCCGGCGTCGAGACCCTTGGCCAGTACGGTCTTCGAGATCATGTCCGGCTGCTCGAGTACCGCTTTGTGACTGGCCGCCGAGCCGATCGTACTGACGATCCCCTCGCCGACCCGGGCCAAGATGGTCTCTTCGCCCGCGCCGCCGACCAGCCGATTGATGTTGGCCCGAACCGTCACCCTCGCAATCGCCAGCAATTGAATGCCGTCTTTGGCCATCGCCGCCACTTTCGGCGTCGTGATGACTTTCGGGTTGACGCTCACCTGCACGGCCTCGAACACATCGCGGCCGGCCAGGTCGATCGCAGTCGCCTGCTTGAAGTCGAGCGCGATGCCGGCTTTCTCCGCCGAGATCAGGGCGTTGACCACCCGAGTCACGTTCCCGCCCGAGAGATAGTGAGACTCGAGTTGATCGGCCGTCAAAACCAACCCCGCCTTGTGGGAGTTGACCAACGGGTTCACGATCGAGGCCGGATCGACTTTCCGAAACCGCATGAAAAACAACTGCAGAAAAGAAATCTTGACCCCAGACACCAAGGCCTGGAACCAGAGGCCGATCGGGACGAACCGGAAAAAGACCGACAAAACGATCATGCCGCCGACCAACAACGCCACGACCAGCCCAAGCTGCAGATTTTCGGTGTTCACTCATGCCCCCGCAAAAGTTGAGAAAACGGCTGAATCAATTCGTCAGAATTTTGGCCGCGCGCACGATATGCCGATAGCCGTCCGAACGGACCACGATGACCGAGGCGCCGGCGCCCACGTACTCACCCTCCGTGACGACATCGACCCGCTCGTCGCCGATCACGGCAGCGCCCGAGGGCCGAAGGTCCGTCACCGCGGTACCGGATTGCCCCACCAAGTCGCCCCGGGTCGGGGCCGCGACATACCCATCCACTGCGGCATGTCCGTCCTGCAACATCACCTTCCGGAACCGGGTGCTATGCGGGATGTGACGAATCCAGGCAAAGAGTACCGACGCGGTGATGACCAGCGCCGTAACCAGAATGGCCCCCGCCTGCACCAAGTCACCGCCGGTCGGCGCGGTGCCGACCAGCGCCAGGATAATCGAGGTCGACACCAACCCGAGGCCGATGATGCCGGCCACCCCGAAGCCCGGCAGAATCAGGGCTTCGACGCCAAGGGCAACGAAGCCCAGCGCCAATAGAATGACCTCCTCCCACCCCGCCAATCCCAGGATCATTCCGCTCCCGAAAAACAGCCCGAGCGACGTCAGGCTCGCCACAGCGCCGAGTCCGAAATGGCCGGCCTTGATCTCGAAGATCAGGCCCAGCATCCCCAACGACAACAGCAGCGGCGACACCAGCGGGCTGGTCAAGAACCGAACCGCCACCTCGGCCCAATTGAGCTCCAGCGAGGTGACCCGCGCCCCGGGCAAGCCCACCGCCGAAAGAACGGCCGGCAAGTCGTTCACCACGCCTTTGGCGTAACCGAGGCGGACGGCCTCGGCCGTGGTCAGCGTCAGGAGCTTGCCCGCCGGTTTGATTCCCGGAATCTCGATCGACTCATCGACCATGGCTTCCGCCACCGAGGGGTCGAGTTGGCGCGCTTCCGCCAGCGCCCGGAACTCACCGCGCATGGCGCTCACGATTTTTTCCGAAGCCTTGGTCCCTTGCCCGTCGACCGGCGTGGCGGCGCCAATCACCCCACCCGGGGCCATATAAATTCCCTCGGCGGCGAGCGCGACCATGGCACCGGCGCTATAGGCCCGAGGATTGACGAAGGCGTACACTGGGAGGCCGGCGCCCCGGACCGCGTCCACGATTCGCTGGGCCGCGTCGATTCGCCCGCCGGGTGTGTCGATGTCCAGCACGGCAGCCTTGGCGCCGGCTGCTTTGGCCGCAGCCGATACCCTGGCCCCATACGGGGCAAGGCCGTTTTCGATCGTCCCGGTGATCGGAATCCGATACACCAGCTGTTCCTGGGTTAATCCCGATCGGGCGGAAGGAACCGCCAGCAGCAACCCGACCAGAAGGACAGACCGCACCGTTCACTCCATTGAAGTGGACCGGTGGAATGTAATGGTCTCCCGCCCCTGATGGGGCGGGAGCCGAGCCATGCCCTACCGCGGACGGACCCGCCGGGCAAGGGGCGGCCGGCCCTCCGCCTGTCGTTCCTGGCGAAGTTCTTGGACCCTCTGGAGGAGGCGGTCTCGAAGCAACAAATACTGGGCCCGCTGGACTGGACTCAGCACGGTGCCGAGTTCGGCCATCTCATCCCGGTACGTCTGCACCAATGCTCCCCGCGTCGCGAGGATCGCATCGACCAGGCGAGACACCGCTTGATCATTCGCGGCAACGCCGGGCCGCATCGCGGCCGACAGTTCCGTCCGCAACTGGCAATCCTCACGTTCCAGGTTCCGCCGCTTGACGGCCCAGGTGGCCAAGACGCCGCGGACCTTGACCGACTGGCCATCGGTGAGCCCCAATTCCTCCGAGAGACGCTCGCCAAACCGGAGTTCGATCTGCTGGCGAAGCCGTTCAGCCATCGGCCCGGTGACGGCCGTATCTTGGGCCGGCAACCGACCGGCGAAGCCCGCCGCTGTCGTCATGAGAACCACTACCCATTTGATCATCCCTCAACCCTCCCAGTTTCGAAGCAAACGCTCCAACTCATCGGCCGTCAAATCACCCAGGCCCGACTCGTCGACTGAGGGACCCGGGCGGTCGGCTTCAACCACTTCGAGCACCGAAGCCAACTCTTGGCCGCTCAGGTCATCCAACTCACTCAGCACGGCGGCTTGGATCACCGGGACAGCCGGGCCAGAGCCGCCCGAGGGACCGGCCATCCTGACGGCGAGCACGAGGGCCGCGGCCGCCGCCAGCCCGATGGCCCACCGCACCGGACGCCGTCGGATCAGCGGCAGCACGTCCGGCCGGCCGGCGGCCAACTCCCGATGCAACCGACCCGCGATCCGGGCCGGGTCAAGCACCGGGAGCCGCCCACCGAGGCGCCCAGCGACGTCGTGCAACCGCCACTCCGCCGCACAGTCGGCGCAGCGTGCCAAGTGGCCCGCCTCCCCGACGGTCCATCCGCTGGTCCGAGCAGCCACCTCGGCCATCCGGTCGGAGATTCGTTCGCATTCCGTCATTGGACCGTCTCCTTCAACCGTTTCACCGCGTGGTGGTAGTGGACCCGGGCGGCTCCCGGCGTCGTGCCTAACGTGCTGCTGATCTGGTCGTACTCCATGCCCTGCTGGGCTCGAAGCAGGAACACTTCCCTCTGCAACCGCGGCAGCCGCTCCAACTCAGCCAACAGCCGCCGCTCGATATCGGCGGCACCCGACTCCCCCTCGGGATCGGAGCCATCGGCGACGTCGTGATCCTCGAGCGGAACCGTCTCGCGTCCCTTTCGGCGGCGGAACTGGTCTCGATTCAAGTTCGCGCCAATCCGAAACAACCAACTCTTGAACGAGGCCTCCCGTCTCCAGCCCGGCAGGGCGCGGAACGCCTTGAAGAACGACTCCTGAACCAAATCCTCGAGATCGGACTCGGGGGCCCCGGCCGCGTACAAAAACCGGCCGAGTGAGGCAGCGTGCCGCCGAACCAACTCGTCGGCCGCCAACGCCTCTCCGGCACAGAATGAGGTCACCAGGTCGTCATCCGTCTCGGCTATCATTGGCTGCCCATCTGACGCAACGGCGGTGCCCGCGTTAAGTACCCCGTCGGGAGGCGGTTGGATTCAAGGATAACCGCATATTTTGCATGGCGTTACCAGGGTGCTCGCGGGTTGGGCCGTGGCTGGGCTAGATTCCCCGCGATGATCCGCCCCCCCTCGCTGCTGCTCCTGATCCTCGGTCTTTGCCCGCCTAGCGCCTCTGGGCAGGCGACCCCCAAGCCAACAGACCCGCCCGCTCCTTCGGCGTTGCCCCTCGACGGGACTCGCCTCGTCCCACGATCGGACAGCTTCGCGGTCATGGTGAAGGGGATCCAACTTGGGTGGACCCGTACCACGATTGAGAACACCCCGAGCGGGAAGCGTCTGACTGAGGAGAGCAGCATCGCGGGCCTGGTGGAGCAGAAGACGGTCGTTGACATCTCCGCCGCGGGAGCGATGATTCAGGTTCGCCAGCAGGGTAGCAATCAAGGCCAACCGACCACGATTGAACTCGATTACCAGGGCCCGCGGGTTACCGGCAAGGCAACTGCCGGGTCGGCCGAGGGCACCAAAACCGTGCCAGTCGACACGGTCCTGGCCTCCAATCCAATCGATGACAACGCGATTCAGGGCTTGTTGCCGGGCCTCCCATGGGCGCCGAACGCGGCGTGGTCGTTCCTGACTTTCAGCGGCGGCCAAAACGAAGCCCGGGTAACTACGCTCCGGGTCCTCAGCACCGAAGCGGTCGAGATTGGGGGCGGTACCGTCGAGGTACTTCGGGTGGAGTGGGCTGGCGGGTGGCAGCCGGCGGTCTTCTGGATCACCGCGCAACCGCCCTTCCGCCTCGTGAAGATTGGGATCACGGATACGCCCGTCGAGGTCGTTCTCAGCACCAAACCTTAGGCCGCAGGAATCCATCAGAAAGGCGTGGGGCAATGATGCGGGTAATTTGGGGACTTTTGTGGGTCGGTTCGATGGAAGCGGGGCTCGCTGCTCGCGCCGTGGCGCAGCAGGCTGATGATCGGTTCAAGGACACCTTGAGCATTGATCGCCCGCAGTTCCCTTCGACCTATCGCCGGCGGGCGAATCCGGCCGTCCTGATCCGGAATGCTACGGTGATGACAGCAACCGGCTCGGAACTCAAGGGGGCTTCGATCCTGCTTCAGGACGGCAAGATCGTGGCTGTCGGGGACGTCCCGAACCCGCCGGCTGGTACCGTCGCCATCGATGGGACCGGAAAGTTCGTGACGCCCGGCTTCATCGACACTCATAGCCACATCGGGGTGTATCCTGCCCCCGGGGCCTCGGCGCAGTCCGATGGCAACGAAGCCACCAACCCCAACACGGCGGAGGTTTGGGCGGAGCATTCGTTTTGGCCGCACGATCCCCAAATCCCGCTCGCGGTCGCCGGCGGGGTGACCACCGCACAGATCCTCCCCGGCTCGGCCAACCTGTTTGGCGGCCGCTCCGTGGTAGTGAGGCTGGTACCCGCCCGGGCCGTCCAGGAGATGAAGTTCCCGGGTGCGCCGTACGGCCTGAAGATGGCGTGCGGCGAGAACCCGAAACGGGTGTATCAAAACCGAGGCCCCTCGACCGCCATGGGTAACATGGCCGGCTATCGAGCGGGATACATCCAGGCCGAGCAATACCGGCAGCGGTGGGACAAGTGGCTCAAGGATCGGAAGGGCGATCCGCCGACCCGAGACCTCAAGCTCGAGACCCTCGCCGGCGTGCTTCGGGGCGAGATCTTCGTGCAGAACCACTGTTACCGGGCCGATGAAATGGTCCAAATGCTCGATTTAGCCCAGGAGTTCGGCTTCAAGATCCGGTCGTTCCATCACGGCATTGAGGCGTACAAAGTGGCTGATCTGCTCGCCAAAGCGGGCACCTCCGCGTCGATCTGGTCCGATTGGGGCGGTTTCAAAATGGAGGCCTACGACCAGATCCTCGAGAACTTGGCCCTCGTGACCGCGGCGGGCGCCCGGGGCGTGCTCCACACCGACAGCCCCGACGGGATTCAGCGTATGAACCAGGACGCCGCGAAGGCGATGTATGCCGGGAACCGAGCGGGAATTCCGGTCAGTCGAGACCAGGCGATTCGGTGGGTGACCGCCAATCCCGCGTGGGCCTTGGGGATCGATCAACTCACCGGCACGCTCGAACCCGGCAAGATGGCCGACGTGGTCCTCTGGTCCGGCGACCCGTTTTCCGTGTATTCGAAAGCCGAGAAGGTCTGGAACGAAGGCTGGCTGGTGTTTGACCGGCTCGACCGGACCCGTCAGTACAAGACCGACTTCAACTTGGGCCAGACCGAACCGGGGGTGGGACGATGAACGGCCGATGGTTGTTTGGTGCGGTAGTGACGGCCCACGCTGTGGTAGCACCAGTGGCGGCTCAGACGATCGCGATTACCGGCGGCACCGTATTTCCGGCCTCGGGCCCCAGGATCGAACGAGGCACGGTCGTGATGGTCAACGGCAAGATCACCGCCGTCGGGCCGAACGTGGCGGTTCCGGCGGGAGCAACAATTGTCGACGCAACGGGCAAGTGGGTCACCCCCGGGCTGATTCACGCCGCGGCGAGTGCCGGTACCGGCGTAGCCGGACTTGGCGGCCTAGGCGAGAGCTCGGTGAGCGGGGAGGTCAATCCGTCTTTCACCATGACCGACGGGATCGACCCCGCAGCTCTCCCGATCGCGGTTGCCCGAACCGGCGGCATCACAACCGGCGTCTACAATCCTCGCGGGCCGTTCATTCCAGGCACCGCGGTGGTCGTTGATTTTGCCGGGGAAACGGTGGACCAGATGATTGTCCGGTCGCCGGCGGCTCTCTTGATCGACCTCAACGATGGTAGCAAAGGGGCCGGTGGCGGTGCCCGGGCGGGCACCATTGCTAGACTCAAGCGACTCTTCGCCGACGCGATCGAGTACGACCGTCGCCGGCTCGAGTACAAGCGCCGGGCAACCCAGGCCTTCAGCGCTCCGGCCGCCGAGCTCGAGGCCCTGCTGCCGGCCCTCCGCGGGACGATGCCCGTCGTGATCACGGCCAACCGGCGGATCGACATCACCAACGCCCTGAAGATCGGGCGCGACTATCGGCTGAAAGTCATCTTGTCCGGGGCCATCGAAGGGTGGCAGGTCGCTTCGGCGATCGCGGCCGCCGGTGTCCCCGTGATCATGGAGCCGAACCGGGACATCCCGAGCTTCGACGGGCTCGGCGCCAGACTGGACAACGTGACCTTGCTCCGGCAAGCGGGCGTCAAAGTGGTGATCGCCCAGGGTGACCCCGGCGGCGAACGAACGCTCCGATATGCCGCCGGCAATGCGGTTCGGAATGGGGTGAGTTGGGACGACGCTCTCAGGATGATCACCAGTTGGCCGGCCGACGCATTCGGCCTGAGTCAGTACGGGTCGCTCGCCGCCGGTAAGGTGGCCAACGTGGTAGTCTGGTCGGGCGATCCGTTCGAGTTCTCAAGCGCGGCAGAACGGGTCTTCATCCGGGGCCAGGACATGTCGCTCCGAACCCGGGAGCATGAACTCAGGGACCGGTACCGCACCCTGCCTCCGAGCCGGTAGCCGCAAGGAGTCGGACCCGACGACAGCCCGTGCTGGACAGCGGGCTGTCGCGGAGCGGGATGCTCGAACGGCTACGGTTTGACCACTTCAGCCTCGGCGGTATCAGCCGGCGGGGCGGGTTGCTCATCGACCCGGACCGACTCGCCGTCCAACCCGTCGAGTTCGCGGTCAATGCCCGCGATTTTGGCGGTTACATCGTCCATTTGCGCGAAGAGCGCATCGACCTGCCCTTGGTTGACCTCACCACCCCGTTCCTTTTTGTAGACCGCCATTCCCAACTTGTAGGCCACCTTGCTGCGGACCCCGATCAGACTGGACCGTTCGAGGTGCAGCTTGCTCGATTCGACAGCGTCTTTCAGGCGGTCGCCGAACTGGTCGAGC
>SXGU01534696.1_pt1 | contig 15884 bp, 15 predicted proteins | sample 3174531 | NCBI WGS metagenome assembly SXGU01 (sample SAMN11356863, study PRJNA531348) | freshwater metagenome | isolation source: freshwater sample F1-140 | place: China: Fuxian Lake, Yuxi | collected 2017-12-25
GTGGTCAACGTGGGCGATAATGGCAATGTTTCTGAGGGCGCGGGACATAGGGACCTTGGCGTTGTTGCAATGCGATGCAATGCGGAAAAAAAGCCTGCTATTCTAGCACGCGGCCAAACCCGTTCCGATTGAATTTTCAGGGGATTTTATGCTTGGCATCATCGGTGGCAGCGGCCTGACCCAGCTGGCCAATCTGGACGTATCGCATCGTGAAGTGGTGCGCACGCCGTATGGCGAGCCCTCCGGGCCGCTCAGCTTTGGCCGCATAGGCTCACAGGACGTGGTTTTCGTCGCGCGCCACGGCTATGGTCACACCATTCCGCCACATCTGGTGAACTACCGGGCGAACATGCACGCACTCGAGAGCGTAGGTGTTTCCCAAGTGGTATCCGTGGCATCGGTGGGTGGTATTCGTTCCGACCTCGGTCCGGGTGTGCTCGTCGTACCCCACCAGATCATCGATTACACCTGGGGCCGGGAGATGACCTTCCAGTCTGGTGGCGATGGTCCGGTCGTGCATGTGGATTTCACCGAGCCCTACGATGCCAGTGCGCGCAGCGTGCTTCTCGATGTCGCGCAGCGCATCGGCGAAGCGGTGACCGATGGCGCAGTGTATGCGACGACCCAGGGGCCGCGGCTGGAAACCGCCGCCGAGATCGACCGCATGCAGCGCGATGGCGCAGACATCGTCGGCATGACCGGCATGCCGGAGGCCGGCCTGGCGCGGGAGCTGGAACTGCCCTATGCGGCGCTTTGCGTGGTGGCGAATTGGGCCGCCGGTCGGGCCGATTCCCTGCACGGCATCAAGTTTGAAGAGCTTGAGTCCGTATTGCACGAAGCCATGGCGCGCGTGCGCCGCATCATCGAAGGGGTCTGCGCAACGTGATTCGCGAGGTCCTGCGCATGGGCGATCCCCGGTTGCTGCGCGTGGCGCGATCGGTGACCGGTTTCGGCTCGCCGGAACTGCTGGAGCTGCTAAGCGACATGCGTGACACCATGGCTCACCTGAATGGCGCCGGACTCGCGGCGCCGCAGATCGGCGTCGATTTGCGCGTGGTGATCTTCGGCTGTCAATCGAACCCGCGTTATCCCGATGCGCCGCCGATACCTGAAACCGTCCTGATCAATCCCGAATTGACGCCGTTCGGTGATGAGGAGGAAGAGGATTGGGAAGGTTGTCTTTCGGTGCCCGGACTGCGCGGCTGGGTGCCGCGCTGGAAGCGCCTCTACTACGCAGGATTTGACGAAACGGGGCGGCGTTTCGAGCGCCGGGTCGAGGGCTTTCACGCACGTGTGGTGCAGCACGAATGCGACCATCTGGAAGGCGTGCTGTATCCGAGGCGCATGCGTGATTTCACGCGCTTCGGATTTGTCGAGGCGCTGAATCTCCAGGGAGTCGTCGAAGAGTAGCGGCGCCGTCTTGCCGGCGCCGACTCTCCGGATTTGACTCAGCCCGCCTTGGCGCGCTTGGCTTGCAGGCGCTGGGCGGTCTTTTCGATGCCGACGATGAAGCGGTTGTGCTTGCCGCGGGCGACTTCCTCCACCGCATCGCGGGCCGTGAACTCGAACGTTACCGCTGGGCCATTGACCTCGGCCAACGTTACGGTGACATCCACCCACATGCCCATCAGCGTGGCACCGACGTGGTCGAGTTCGACGCGCGTGCCGACGGAATCCTTCCCCGGTTCGATGTGCTGCAACAACAGGTCGCGGCAGGCCATTTCGATATCGTAGAGCAGGTTGGGCGTCGAATACACGCGGCAGTCGTCGCCCATGAAACTGATGGTCCTGTCGCGGTCAATGTCGACATGGCGGGTAGCGGAAAGGCCGGACTTGAGAGTGTCGCTCATGGTGTTTTCTCCTTTGTGAGTTCGTGTCAGTTTGTCGGCCGCCGACGGATTGCATCGGCATTGAGGCGGGCCTCTACGTAGCGCACCAGCGCCCTGGTGCCCCGGGCGCAGTTGCGGAAAATGCAGACGCCCTGGTCCATCAGGCCTGCGCACATCGCATCGTAAAGGCTGCCACCGTCGACGATGCCGATGATCGGCTTGGCATTGCGTTCAACCAGCGGCGGCATCAGATGCACTGTGCTCTTCGGGTCATTGATGTCAAAGCCGGGCCGCAGCTTGCTCGACTCAAGGGCCCGTACCGAGGGTGCGGTGGGATCGAGGCCGACCACCACGGCGTCGATGTTCGGATCCCGCAGGAAGGCCTCGACGATTTGCAAGTGGGCTTCGTCATCGGCGCCAGGATTGATGTCAATCGGGTTGCGTACTTCGACCAGCGCGTCGAGTTTTTTGGCCTTGAGGATGTCTTCGGTTTGCCTAACCGTGTCGGCTTCCAGTGCCCCCATTTCCATGGCGAAGCTGTCAGACTCGATCGAGTCGGCCATGCCGACGGCCTCGAAGCCGGCGCCGCTGATGGCGCCCAGGCGCTTGCCGCCTATCACCTTGTCGTGCAGGGCGCCGGCGATGTAGAACAGGTCGTCGAAGCTGTTGAAATCCTCGGCGACCATGGCGCCGGCGTGGCGCACCACGGATTCGAAGAGGATGGGGCTGCCGGCGATCGAAGCCGTGTGGCCCATCACCCCGCCCATGCCCGGCGCCGTCCTGCCGGATTTGTACACCACGACGTCCTTGCCCCGGGTGACGGCCTTGCGCACGGCGCGGGCGAAGTCGAGGCCGTCGCCGTCCTTGAAGCCTTCGATGTAAACGCCGATGCTGTCGATCTCGGGTTGGTCGGCGAAGTAGGAGAGCATGTCGCCATGCGTGAGGTCGGTCTGGTTGCCCAGGGCCAGCATGTAACGCGGGTCGAGCCACGGGTTCTGGCTGATGCGCGTGATCATGAAGGCTCCGCTTTGCGAGAGCATCACCGAATTGCGCTCGGCCTTTTTCTGCGGCTTGGGCAGGCGCTCGAGCGGGATGAACCAGGAATCATAGTTGCCCGGGTGGGAGACGACGCCCAGGCAGTTGGCGCCGAGAAAAATCGGGCCGCCGCCGGGTTTGCCGTGGGCGGCATTGATGCGCGCGGCGAGTGCCGCCGCCGGTTCGCGGCTGGCGCGGGTTTCGCCCAGGCTGCCGGGAATCAGCATCACAGATTCGACCGCGTCGGACTCGATGATCTCGTCAACCAGTTCATACACCGCGCTGGCGGCCACCGCGACGATCAACAGGTCGAGCTTGCCGTTTAGGGCCTTGAGGCCTTCGACGCAGCGCACGCCGTCGATCTCGGTCTCGCCGGGGCGGATGATGCACAACTGTTCCTTCGGATAGCCGCTGCCCATCAGGTTCTTCAGGATGATGCGGCCGAAGTTCATGCTGCTCGAGGACACGCCGATGATGCCGATTGACTTGGGATGGATCAGCTTGCCGATCTTGTGCACCGGGCGCGCCAGGCGTTGCGGCGGGGGCGGGGCGAAATCGCAGCGGGCATTGGCGACCGAGATCGCGCCCGCGGCACTCACCAGATTCAGTTCCAGATTCTGCGGCAGTTGCGCCGCCGCCTCCCAGGGGCCGGTGGCAAAGGTCAGCAGCGTGGCAAAGCAGGCGCGCAAGGCCGCATCCGGCGGGGCATCGCCGGCACGACTGGCCCGTGCATCGAGGCGCTGCCAGGCGATGGTGCGTTTGAACAGGGTGAGGAAGTCGTCGGCATCGGTCAATTCCGCGGCGGCATGGACGGCGGCGCGGTCGCGGCGGAAGTTGCCTTCGTCGAGCTCGCCATCGAAGCCGCCCAGACCGGCACTGAGGACCATACCGAATTCACGAGTGCGGTTGAGGCTGATGCGTAGGTCGCCCGGGAGCGCATCACCCGGTGCGAAGACAAGCCCCAAGGCGGCGAGCAGGGATTCCAGTTCGGACTGCTCCAGGCTTTGCCTGCCGGCGGCTGCGGCCTGACGGAACAGACCGAGGGCCGACGGTACAACGTTCGATTTGCCGTTGGCGGTCGTTGATGCCTGGTTCATGGTGTTCTCCCCCGAGGTGCTGCACTATCGACAGATTGCCTCAGGGCCGAACTATATCAGATACAAAATGATTCGCAATAACAGATAAAAATGTATCGCTTGATTTCCATCAATTTGTCGTGACCGCTGCCACGCGGCGTGTCTCGGGGAGGGGGAGGCCGCCGAAGCGCTCGTGGAAGTAGGCCGCCGGCGGCGGCAGGGGGCCGCTTGCGGTTTCACAGACCGTCACCAGGTGGCGCTGGGCATGGGGCCAGGTGATGGCGTAGATGTCGCGACACAAGGCCCGGGCGACGCCTCCGCTCCAGTTGGCGGGCAACAGCTGCGCCGGGAGTTGGGGGTCGTGCAGCAGGGCGCGGCGGAAGTCGTGCATCAACAGTGTCTGCACCAGGAAACACTGCTCCGGGTCGAGGTCGTCGGCGCCGCGCAGTGTGCGCAGCACCGGGCGGAAGCGCTCGATGAAGTCGTCGTACTTGGCCGCCAACACGTTGAGGTTCCAGCACTCGTGTACCAGTTCCTGCAGGGGGCGGCTGGTGAGGGGGCTGATGTTGGCGGCGCGCATGGCCACCACCTTGTCGTGGGCGCCGGTCTCCTGGAGGATGTCCAGCAGGGCCTCGGAATCCGCCGACGGGTGGGCCAGGATGCCCGAGGCCAGGGCGCCGTAGCCGGCCCAGGTGAGTTCCTTGCGCAGCTGGTCGCGCTGCGCCCCGGCCAGCGAGCCGGGAATCAGTACGAGTTGCCACTCGCCGCCCCAGGTGTCCTGCGGCGCGAAATAGATGCGGCGGTAGGCGTGTTCGAAGCGGCGGCGGCCCGAGGTGGTGAGGCTGTAATAGCTGCGCCGGCCGATCTGCTCCGAAACCAGCCATTTCTCCTGCGACAGGCGGTAGACGCTGGTGCGTACCATGCGTTCGTTCAGCCCCAGCGGCTCGACCAGGCGGATGAAGCTGCCGAGCCAGACCGTGCCGCCATGGGGGGCGATGAAGTCCCCGTAAATGGTAATGATCAGCGAGTTGGCACGGGTCGGGTGCTGTTCAAGAAAGTTCGCGATCCACTGGCTCAGGTGTCTGCTTTTCAATTGGTTTCCGATGCGGGCGATTGGTCCGGAAGGGCGTTGGTTGCCGGCAGCCGGCATTGTAGGTGAGGTCATCGTTCAGGGTGATTGTATCCAGTATGCAGTATAAGTCGACTCTAATATGATACAAAAAGCTTGCTTAAGAAAGCTATAAAATGTATCGTATTAAAAAAGAGGCGAAAAGCCTTAACCGGAGGAGCAGGCCTAAATGCATTACGCAGCAGGCACGAACCAGGAGGCAAGTCGCAGCTATCCCGCGCAGCGCAGCGCGGGCGGCGCCGTCGTCGCCTGCGACGAAACCCTCGCAGAAGAAGTGCCGGTTGCCCTGGTCTACAACGGAATATCCCATGCCGTGATGCTGGCGACGCCAACGGATCTGGAAGACTTCGCCCTCGGTTTCAGCCTCAGCGAATGCATTGTCGGGCGTATTGGCGAAATACTTGATCTGGAGATCGTTGAGCGCAGCACCGGCATCGAAGTGCAACTGCAGATCACTGCCGAACGGGCGCAGGCGCTCAAGCAGCACCGGCGCAGCCTGGCCGGACGCACCGGCTGCGGCCTGTGCGGCACGGAGAGCCTGGACCAGCTGGCGCGCCGTGCCAGCCGCGTCGACTCTTCGGCCATGCTTGCCGAAGGTGCTGTAACGCGCGCCCTGGGCCAGTTGCAGGGCCGCCAGCAACTGTTCGGCCTGACCGGTGCGGTGCATGCCGCCGCCTGGTGCGACGCGACGGGAGCCATTGAACTGCTGCGTGAAGACGTCGGCCGCCACAACGCTCTGGACAAGATGATCGGAGCCGTGGCGCGACGGCGGCGAAGCTTTGATGGCGGCTTCGTGCTGATGACCAGTCGCGCCAGCTATGAAATCGTGCAGAAGTCAGCTGCCGTCGGCATCGCCGTGGTTGCCGCCGTCTCGGCGCCGACCGGAATGGCGGTCAGGGTTGCGGTCGATTCGGGCGTGACACTGGTCGGCTTTGCCCGTGGCGAAAAGCACTGCATCTATTCGCACCCGCAACGGATTCATTGAGGAAATCACCATGGAAGCTGCCCAGCCCAAGTCGGTAAAGCGCGTGCCCAGCTACTGCTACAACTGCGTTTCCGGGCCCGACCTGATGAACGTCAAGGTGGTCGATGGCGTTGCCACCGAAATCGAACCAAATTTCGCCGCCGCCGATGTGCATCCGGCCAAGGGCCGGGTGTGCGTCAAGGCTTATGGGCTGGTGCAAAAGACCTACAACCCCAATCGCATCAGCACCCCGATGAAGCGGACCAACCCGAAGAAGGGCCGCAACGAGGATCCGGGCTTCGTGCCGATTTCCTGGGATGAGGCGCTCGGCATCGTCGCCGACAAGCTCAAGGCGGTGCGCGCCAAGGGCCTGCTTGACGAGGCGGGTCTGCCGCGCGTCGCCGTCAGCCTTGGACACGGCGGCACGCCGTCGAACTACATGGGTACCTTCCCGGCCTTCCTCGCCGCCTGGGGTGATGTCGATTTCAGCTTTGGTTCCGGCCAGGGCGTCAAGTGCGTGCATTCCGAGCACCTGTACGGCGAGTTCTGGCATCGCGGCTTCACCGTTGCCTCCGACACGCCGAATGCGTGCTACATCATTGCGGTCGGCGCCAACGTCGATGTCACCGGCGGCCCCTGCGCCGTGACGCGCCATGCCGACGCGCGCGTGCGCGGCTACAAGCGCGTCCAGGTCGAGCCGCACCTGACCGCTACCGGGGCCTGCTCCGCCGAATGGGTGCCGATCCGGCCCAAGACCGATCCGGCCTTCCTGTTCGCGTTGATCCATGTGCTGGTGCGCGAGAACGGTTTGCAGAAGCTCGACATTCCCTTCCTGCGTGACCGCACCGCGTCGCCCTATCTGATCGCGCCCGACGGCCTCTACCTGCGCGATCCGCAAAGCGGCAAGCCGCTGGTCTGGGACGAAAACACGGCTTGCGCCGTGGCCCATGACACACCGGGTGCCAAGCCGGCCGTGGCCGGTTGCTATCGCGTCGGCAAGGCGGTGGTGGTGGATGCCGACAAGGAGCGCCGCGAGTACAGCGACGTCGACGGCAAAACTGCCTACGAGATGCTGTCCGAGCACATCGAAAAGTATTCGCCGGAATGGGCCGAGACGATCTGCGACGTCAAGGCAGAAACCATCCGCCGCATCGCCAATGAGTACCTCGAGGCCGCCAGCATCGGCGAGACCATCGTGATCGATGGCAAGACCCTGCCGCTGCGGCCGGTTTCCGTGACCCTGGGCAAGTCGGTGAACAACGGTTGGGGCGCCTTCGAATGCTGCTGGGCGCGTACCGTACTCGCCGCCCTGGTCGGCTCGCTGGAGAACCCCGGCGGCCTGGTCGGCACCACCGTGCGGCTCAACAAGTCACGCGACAACCGTCACCTCTCGGTTGCCCCGGGTGAAGACGGCTTCATGGTCCAGTACTTCAACCCGACCAGCAAGGAAGAATGGCAGCAGTCGCCGTCGACACGCAACCTGCACCAGACCCTGGTGCCCATCGTCGGCGCCAACGGCGCCTGGAGCCAGGCGCTCGGTCCGACCCAGCTGGCCTGGATGTTCCAGAACGAACGCCCCGATGACTGGAGCATGCCGATGCCGACTTTGCCCGAGGTCTGGCTGGTGTATCGCTCCAACCCTTCGATCTCCTTCTGGGACACCCGTCACCTCGCTGAAATCGCCGCGCAGTTCCCTTTCATGGCCTGCTTCGCCTACACGGTCGACGAGACAAACTACATGGCCGACGTGCTGCTGCCCGAGGCCACCGACCTCGAGTCGACGCAGATGATCCGCATGGGCGGCACCAAGTACATGGAGCAGTTCTGGGACCATAAGGGCGTGGTGCTGCGCGCCAAGGCCGTCGAGCCGCAAGGCGAGGCCCGCGATTTCACCTGGATCACCACCGAGCTGGCCCAGCGTACCGGTTTGCTCGAGCCGTACGTCAAGGCCATCAACAAGGGCATTTCAGGTGTTTCGCCGCTGAAGGGCGAGGGCTATGATTTCCGCCTCGATCCCGCCACCCCGCCGACCAGCGAACAGGTCTGGGATGCCGTCTGCCGCGCCGCGACGCTTACCATGTCGGAAGGCCGCGAAGAGCACGACCTGAAGTGGTTCGAGGAGAACGGCTTCTACACCGTGCCGATGTCTCGGCTCGAGTGGTACCTGACACCGACCATGGAGCAGCACGGCCTGCGTTACGAGCTGCCCTACCAGGAGCGCCTCATGCGTGCCGGCCGCGAGCTTGGCCGCCGCCTGCACGAGAAGAAAATGAACTGGTGGGACGAACAGCTTTCGGAATACACGGCGCTGCCCGAATGGCACGATGTGCCGGGACGCTGGATCCGCAACCTGGAAAAGACGGGCGCCAAGGCAGCCGACTTCCCCTTCTGGCTGCTGACCACCAAGAGCATGCAGTACCACGCTGGTGGCAATGCCGCGATCGAGGTCATGCACGAAGTGGCGCAGAACATGCGCGGTCATGCCGGCGTGATCATGAATGCCAAGACGGCTGCTTCGCTGGGCATTGCCGAGGGCGACCGCATTGAGGTTCGCTCGCATATCGGCGCCACCTACGGCAAGGCGGCGCTGGTGCAGGGCGTGCGTCCCGATACTCTGATCATCATCGGCCAGTTCGATCATTGGGCAACGCCCTTCGCCAAAACCATGGAGGCACCCAGCCTCAACAGCATCGCGCCAATGTCGCTGGACCTCACCGACGCCACCGGCTCCGGCGCCGACATCGTGCGGGTGGCGGTACGACGCATGGAAGGGAGGGCCGCGGCATGAGCACTGCCCGCCGAGCCGCCTCAAGGGCGGTGCAGCGTTTGACAAGGAGCCGCGCAGCGGCGAACGGCCGTCACCCCCCGCCGCGGGGCGGGGGCCGGGGGGAGGGGAGCCTAAAATGCGCTATGTGATGACCATCGACCTGCGCCGCTGTGTCGGTTGCCAGACCTGCACCGCCGCCTGCAAGGGGGCCAACGCGACGCCGCCGGGCATTCAGTGGCGGCGCGTGCTAGATATCGAGAGCGGCGAGTTTCCCGATGTCCGTCGCACTTTCCTGCCCGTGGCCTGCATGCACTGCGGCGATCCGCCCTGCGAACACGTTTGTCCGACCCGGGCAACGACCAAGCGCGCCGACGGCCTGGTGGCGATCGACTACGACTTGTGCATTGGCTGCGCCAACTGCGTCATGGCCTGTCCCTACGATGCGCGCTCCATCGTCCATGAGGCACGCTACGCTTACGGTGATACGCCGATGGCCTCCGAAGCCAAGCGCTTCGATCCGGCCCGCATCGGCGTCTCGATGAAGTGCACTTTCTGCAAGGACCGGATCGACCACGCCGAACGTACTGGGCTGGTGCCAGGCGTCGATCCAGAGGTCACGCCGGCCTGTGTCAATTCCTGCATTTCCGGTGCCATGGGCTTCGGCAATATCGAGGATCCGAACAGCAGTGTCAGCCAGTTGCTGGCCGACACTCAGCATTTCCGCATGCACGAGGAACTGGGTACCGAGCCCGGCGTGTACTACGTGTGGGACAAATCATGAAGCCCTTCAATCCCCGTGCCGTGGAACTTGCGGCCCCGAAGCAGCAGCGCAACTGGGACTGGCGCGCCGCCGCCAATTTCATTTGCGGCGGCGCTGGTGGCGGCCTGCTGCTGGTGGCGGCCTTTGCCGGGCTTGATGCCTTTGCGTCGCGTGCCGCTGTGTTCCTTGGCCTGGCACTGGTCGCCTCCGGTTTGACCTGCGTCTGGTTCGAGATCGGCCGGCCCTGGCGCGCGATGAACGTCTATCGGCATTTCGCCACCTCCTGGATGACGCGTGAAGCCGTGGTCGCACTGGCAGTGTTCGCGACAGGCGCGCTGGCGATCTTCAGTGGCTCGGTGGTTCTTACCATGTTTGCCGGCGCTTGCGGTCTCGCCTTCCTCTACAGCCAGGCCCGGATCCTGGCGGCGAACAAGGGCATCCCGGCCTGGCGCCATCCGGCCAGCGTGCCGCTGATGGTTTCCACCGGACTGGCCGAGGGCGCGGGATTGGCGCTTAGTGTTGCAGCGCTGGCTGGCACAGTACTGGGCACCAATCTGCTGGTGCTGCTCCTGGTGCTGCTGGCCGTGCGTGTTTGGTGTTGGAGACGATTCCTTGCCGGCCTGACCCAGAGTGGCGCGCCTGTCGCGGCCCTGAGAGTTCTCGATGCCTTCGGCCCGCGCTTCCAGATCATCGGGCACGGCCTGCCGGCCGTGGTGCTGGTGGCTGCATTGATCGGTCTGCCCGGGCGTTCGATGACGGCAATGCTTGCCGGACTGCTGGTGGTGGCCAGCGGCTGGGTCCTGAAATACACCCTGGTGCGGCGCGCGGCCTATACGCAGGGACTGGCGGTAGATCACCTGCCGGTACGCGGACGCGGACCCAGCGGTCCGGCGGCCAAGCCGGGCTGGAAAATGATGCATGGCGGAAATCGAGGCTAGGCTGTAGTAGTCCGCAAGACAAAAAACGGAACCGACGAGTTCCGTCGAAAGGAGGAGAGGCAATGTACGAAGTGCGCTTTCATGGACGAGGCGGGCAGGGCGCTGTAACGGCGGCGGCGATGCTCGCGGCCGCGCTGCTCGAAGAGGGCAAGTACGCCGTATCGATTCCGTCTTTCGGTTTCGAGCGACGCGGCGCCCCTGTGGTGTCGTTCCTGCGCTGCAGCGACAAGCCGATCCGTCAGATGACCAACATCTACGCGCCTGATTGCCTGATCTGCGTCGATCCGACGCTGACCCGCTCGGTCGACATCTTTGCCGGTCTCAAGCCCGGCGGCACTTTGGTGCAGGCGTCCAACAAGCCGCTGGCCGAGGTGGTGCTGGCGCCGAATGTGGCGACGGTGGGATTGTGCGACGCCATCGGCATCGCCCTGCAGATATTCAAGAAGCCCATCACCAATACCCTGATGCTGGGGGCTTTCGCCAAAACCACCGGCGTGGTTTCGCTGGAGGCACTCAAGCGTTCGCTGGAGGATTCCGATTTCCGCGATGCCGGCCTTGCCCAGAACATGCTCGCCCTGGAACGCGGCTACGACGAGACCGTGGTCCACACTATTGCGTACAAGGAGGCCGCATGAGCGCCCAGCACGGCCGCCCGAAGGGGCGCAAACCACAAACCGGAGCCGCGCAGCGGCGAACCGTCATCACCCCCTGCCTGTGGCGGGGGGATGGGGGGAGGGTAGTCCAATGAGCCGCCACGAAAGCTATCCGCTGTTCGACCTGAAGCAGGCCAACGTACCGGACGACCTTTGCCCGGTGGCGACCGTGGTCAGCCCGATGTTGCCCGGCGACTGGCGCAGCATGCGACCGGTGGTCAATCGCGACAAGTGCGTCAAGTGCGCCGTGTGCTGGCTGTATTGCCCGGTACAGTGTGTCGAGGAAAAGCCGGCCTGGTTCGACTTCAACCTCACTACCTGCAAGGGCTGCGGCATCTGCGCCAACGAATGCCCGCAACGCGCGATCACCATGATTCCGGAGGCGGCATGAGCACCTCGACACTTGAAAAGCCGGCAAGCTCGGCCCCCGCCAAACAGAAGGTCATCCTCTGCGAGGGCAACGAAGCCGCTGCACTGGGTGTGGCGCTGGCGCGTCCGGACATGGTGGCGGTGTATCCGATCACGCCGCAGTCATCCCTGGTCGAGCACGTTGCCAAGCTGATCGCCGACGGCCGCATGGATGCCGACATCGTCGATGCCGAAGGCGAGCATTCGGTACTCTCCGTGCTGCAGGGCGGGGCGCTGGCCGGGGCGCGCACCTATACCGCGACTTGCGGCCCGGGACTGGCGTTCATGTTCGAGCCCTATTTCCGCACCTCCGGTATGCGCCTGCCGATTGTCATGACCATCGTTACGCGCGATGGCATCACGCCACAGTCAGTGTGGGGCGGGCACCAGGATGCGATGACCGTGCGCGAAGTAGGTTGGGTGCAGGTGTATTGCGAAACCGTGCAGGAAGTCCTCGACACCACCATCATGGCCTTCAAGATTGCCGAACACCATGACGTGATGCTGCCGGTGAACGTCTGCCTAGACGGCAACTATCTTTCCTATGGCACCTCGCGGGTCGAATTGCCGGATCAGGCCGAGGTCGATGCTTTCATGGGCGTCAAGGATGTGAATTGGCATGTCGCCCTCGATCCACAGCGACCGATGGCCGTCGACCCATTGACCGGTGGCTCCAGTGGCAAAGGTCCGTCGACCTTCGTCCGCTACCGCAAGAGCCAGTGTCGCGGCATGCAGAATTCGCTGCGCGTGATCGAAGAGGTGCATGCCGAGTGGGCGCAACGCTTCGGCCGCAGCTACGCGCCGCTGGTCGAGGACTACCGCATGGAGGACGCCGACTACGCGATCATGACCTTGGGCAGCATGAGCGGCGCCGGCAAGGACGCGATCGACGAGGCGCGCGATGCCGGCAAGAAGGTCGGCCTGATCAAGATCAAGACCTTCAGCCCCTTCCCGGTGGATGCGCTGGTCAAGTCGCTGAAGAACGTCAGGGCTATCGGCGTGGTCGATCGGTCGGTGGGATTTCGCTGGAACTGCGGACCGATGTACCAGGAGACCCTGGGGGCGCTGTATCGCCTGGGTCGCCATGTGCCATCGAAGAGCTTCATCGGCGGCCTCGCCGGCGCCGACATCACGACGACGCATTTCCATCGTGTCATCGATGAAACGGAAGCCCTGCTCACCGCTCCGGCATCGACCGAGCCGGTCTGGCTGAACGAGAAGGATTGATCATGGAACAGACCAAATACCTTGTAGTTGGCAGCAGTCATGCCGCACTCGAAGCCCTGACAGCGATACGCATGCACGATCCGGACGGCAGCCTGACCATGTTGACACGCGATCCGCACCTGCCTTACTCGCCGACCGTGCTGCCCTACGTGGTCTCGGGTCGCTCCGCGGCCGGGAATGTTTTTCTGCGCGACGAGAAGTTCTTCGCCGATCAGAAGATCAGCCTAAGGCGCGGCAAGGCATTGAAGGCGCTGCATCCGTCGCGCAACGCCGCCGAGCTTGCCGACGGCAGCGAGATCGCCTACGAGAAGCTGCTGCTGGCGACCGGTGCATCACCGGCGATTCCGCCGATTCCGGGAATCGACCAAGTCAGCTACCACGTGCTGCGTACCCTGGACGATGCCACCAAACTGAATGCGGCCATGAAGGCCTCGAAGCAGGCCGTGGTCATGGGCGCGGGCCTGGTCGGCATGCATGCGGCAGAAAACCTGGTTAAGGCGGGCGTCAAGGTGACTATCGTCGAAATGGCCAAGCAGCTTACGGACGGCTATTTTGACGCCACCGCTGCGGCGCTGATCGAAAAGGCCTTCACGGACAACGGCGCCACTATCTTGACCGGCAGCCGCGTGGTCAAGCTCGCACCCTCCGCCGTTGGCGCCACGCTCACCCTGGAGGGTGGTGCCACGCTGGAAGCCGACTTGCTGCTGGTGGCCACTGGCGTGCGCCCGAACATGGATTTCCTGGCCGGCGAAGGTGCCGCGGTGGAGCGCGACAAGGGCATTCTGGTCGGCGACCGCATGCAGACCAGCCTGCCCAACGTCTTCGCCGCCGGGGATTGTGCCCAGGCGCGCAGCTTCTTCAGCGACGCCAAGGTGATGAACGCCATCCTGCCCGATGCCGCCGAGCAGGGTCGCATCGCCGGCATGGCCATGGCAGGCGATCCGGGGATCAAGGAATACCCGGGTGGAATCCCGGTGAATACCTATCACTTCTTTGGCCGTCACGCGATTTCGGTCGGTTCCAGCAAGGTGCCCGAAGGCGGTGAGGTCGTCACCCGCTTCGATGAAACCAGCGGTCGCTACCTCAAGGTGATCTTCCACGAGGGCCGACTGACCGGCATCTACGGCGTCAATGAGTTCTTCGATGCCGGCGTGATGTGCCAGCTGATCCTGCGCCGCATCGACCTGACTGCGGTCAGGGAGCGCTTTCTTGCCGAGCCGATGAAAGTGGCGCGGGAAATCATGTCGCGGACCTGGAGATAAACATGGGTGCCTACAACACCATCGCCTTCGATGCCGCCAAGTGCGACGGCTGCGGCGACTGCATGACGGCATGTGCGTCGGCCAAGACTGGGACAAACGATGTTTCGCGGGCACGCCTGCAGATCGGCGGCAATGCCGGAACCGGCTTTGAACTCGCGCTGTGCCGCCAGTGCGGCGATCCGAAGTGTGTCACTGTGTGTCCGGCAGGTGCCCTGGGCAAGGATGCGGCTAGCGGAGTGATCGACTGGGACGCCAGCAAGTGCGTCGATTGCCTGCTGTGCACCGTCGGCTGCGCCTACGCCGGCATTGCGCTGGACGAGGTCACCGGTCGCGTCGCCAAGTGCGACATGTGTGAAGGCAATCCCTCCTGTGTCAAAGCCTGCCCGCACGACGCCCTGAAGCTCGTGACGACTTCGCGCATCTACAACGAGGTCGGCGGTTGGGAAGACCTTTTCGCTCCGGGTCTCGCCGGCTGCCAGGGCTGCAACACGGAACTCCTGATGCGCCATACCTTGCGCCGCGTCGGCCCGGACACCGTACTGGCGACGCCGCCGGGCTGCGTGCCGGGCATGGGCTCGGTTGGTTTCAACGGCACCACGGGCACCAAGGTGCCGGTGTTCCATCCCCTGCTGACCAACACCGCTCCGATGCTGGCCGGGGTCAAGCGCCACTACAAGCGTATTGGCCGCGAGATCACGGCACTGGCCATCGCCGGAGACGGCGGGGCCTCGGACGTTGGCTTCCAGTCATTGTCCGGCGCGGCAGAGCGCAACGAGCAGATCCTGTTCATGGTGGTGGACAACGAGGGCTACATGAACACCGGCATGCAGCGTTCGAGCTGCACGCCCTACGGCGCCTGGACCTCGACCACGCCGGTGGGCCAGGGCACGGGCGGCATGCCCTCCCAGGGCAAGACCCAGGACGCCAAGAATCTGCCGCTGATCATGGTCAATCATCGCTGCGAGTATGTCGCCACGGCCTCGACGGCCTATATGGAGGACCTCTACGACAAGTTGGACAAGGCGATCGAGGCATCGAAACGCGGTTTTGCCTATCTGCATGTCTATTCGCCCTGCACCACCGGCTGGCGCTTCCCGACCGACCAGAACATGGAAGTGGCGCGCAAGGCGGTGGAAACCAATTTCGTCATGCTGTGGGAGTACACCCGGGCGGATGGTCTGCACTTCACGCGGCCGGTCGACGATCCACTGCCGGTGACGGAGTACTTGAAGGCGATGGGGCGCTTCCGGCACCTCAGCGATGATCAGATTTCACACATACAGTCCAAGGTCGTGGAAAATCTCGGCTTTGTAAAACAAATGGCCCACGTGGCAAAGGTATAGGGGGAGCAGTAGTGAGCGCAAAGAACTCGCCGGGCAGCGGCCTGGAACCCATTGAGAAGGCCAGCAAAGAAGAGCTGCAGGCCTTGCAACTGGAACGCATGAAGTGGTCGATCAAGCACGCCTACGACAACGTCCCCCACTACCGTGCGAAATACGACGCCGCCGGCGTGCATCCGGATGACCTGAAACAGCTTTCGGACCTGGCGAAGTTCCCGTTCACCACCAAGGCCGACTTGCGCGACACCTATCCCTTCGGCATGTTCGCGACGCCGATGCGCGACGTGGTGCGCATCCATGCATCGTCGGGCACCACGGGCAAGCCCACGGTGGTCGGCTACACCAAGAACGACCTCGCGATGTGGGCTCAGCTGATGGCACGCTCGATGCGCGCCGCCGGTGGCAGCGCCGACGACATGATCCTGAACTCCTACGGCTATGGTTTGTTCACCGGCGGTCTCGGTGCCCACTATGGCGGCGAAGCCTTGGGCGCAAC
>SXGU01070997.1_pt1 | contig 15879 bp, 12 predicted proteins | sample 3174531 | NCBI WGS metagenome assembly SXGU01 (sample SAMN11356863, study PRJNA531348) | freshwater metagenome | isolation source: freshwater sample F1-140 | place: China: Fuxian Lake, Yuxi | collected 2017-12-25
CGGCCGGAATTGCCCGCGATGATCCTGACAGGCGAGATGGACGCCAAGTTCTCGGCGCTGGCTGCGGAGTGGTCCAAGGTGTTGCCCAACGCCCAATTGGTCAGCGTGCCCGGCGCCGGGCACCATGTGTCGCTCGAGCGGACGTCGGCCTGGGCTGCAGCCGTTGCGGAATGGGCGATCTGACCCCAATATTTAATCGCTTGTTTTTGCAAGGTTTCATGCAGAAAACACAGACCCCCCCATTGTTCAGATCGTTGTTTTTGCAGGGGTATCGACTCTTTGGCGTGCGCACCGCTAGCGGCCGTGTGAAAACTGTACCCCCCCTTTGTTCAGGCAAATGTTTTCGCTGGGTTTTTGCAATATCGTGCGCTGCGCTACTCGCGCCGCACCTGGCCCACGCCGACGGCCACGCCATGGGCGCCGTAGTGCTGGGCTATGAGCAGCCGTACAGCACGGCGCTGCGGGTCGACGCGATGGGCTGGAATGAGTTCGGCGCGTTCACCGAGAACGTGGTACTGCGCTTGCAGGCGGCGCCGCTGCGCATCCTGAGCTTTGGCGCCTACGACAAGCCGCTGCTGACGGCCGGCCAGCGCACGACGGTGTGGCAGTGCGACCTCGGTACGCTGCCGGTGGCGCTGGGGCCGCTGGCGTTGGGCGTGGCGGCGTCGCTTGGCGAGACCAACACGCTCGTCCACACCGTCGCGGCTGGCGACTACGCCAAGGGCCAGCAAAGCGCGATGGGCCTAGGCGCAAAGGCGATGGCGGCGGTGCACGTCGGGGCGCTGGGGGGCGCCTCGGCGGCTTGGGGCGCAGTGTGGCACATGGGTGGGCTGCGGCAAACGACGCGCGACGTGGCGATCTACCTGGTGCTGAACCAGGGGAATATGTACGGCCTTTTTGCGGCGTACGCCCACAGCGAGATGGTCAACGCGGCGGGTGCGCCCATCGCGCAAGGCGACAGCTGGACGCTGGGGCTGGGGCTGGTCAGGGCGCAGTAGCGACGACGCACCAAAATGCCGCTGGCACTCGACCTGGAGGATCGCATCCACTTGACCGCGCTCAACCTCAGGCGCATGTTGCGATCCCAACGGCGACTGTCGCTGGGGAACCTTTGACGCTGCCTGTTGTTTTCTTGGACTCTCGCCATGTGCACTGCGCCAGAATCACCTGAACAGACAGACGCGACAGTCGGCGACGCTGGACTGGTCCGCGACGCAGAACTGGCGCTGGAGTCCAAGCAGGCCAAGCGCGCGGCAGCCCTGGCGCAATGGCGCATTGACCAGGTGCAGCGCGAAAGCAAACTGACGCCGGACCAACGGCTGAGCATGCTGGAGGAACTGGCACAAATCGCCTACCGCTTGCATGGCGCCCAACGGTCGGCGCTGGACGAGAGCCCGGCGGTGCTGCTGGCCATGCGCGCCCAATTGCGGGGGACGGACGGTCCATGATCCCATTCGCGGACACGCTGCGGCGAATGGTCGCCTTGTTCGAGGCTTGTGGGGTCGCTTATGCGGTCATCGGCGGCATGGCTATCGTTGCCCGCGTCCGCATGCGCACGACCGGCGACATCGACGCCATCGTGGCCGCTAGCCCTCTGCAAATGGATGCCGTCGCAAGACATGCTGGTGCGTTCGGCTTTGAGTTGGACACCAGTCAGCCTGAACTGGCGGCTCTGGGCTTGTGCAAGCTGCTGCCATTGGGTGGCGCCGATGGGCCGACCGTCGACATTTTGTTGCCTGACAATGCCTTTGAGACCCAGTTGCTCGTGCGCGCCACGGCCTTGTCGCTGGCGGGCCAACAGGTACAAGTTGCAACCGCCGAGGACCTGTTGCTGCTCAAACTGGCGGCAAATCGCAACGTCGATATCGAAGACGTTTTCGCAATCAAAGATGCCCTGGGTTCCTCGTTGAACATGCCGTATGTCCGCCAACAGGCGGCGATTTTGCGCGTGACGGATCGCTTGGAGCTGTACTTCGGCAGGGGCTGAGATCCGGGTGGCGGCCGCTTGGTCAGGACAGGGACCGACGTGTGGCCGGAGTTGAATACAGAGGCGGCGCTACTCTGATTGCGACGACCCTTTAGCAGGGCGGGCAGTGTAACTTTGGGCTGATTTCCGGGTCTTGGACAGCCAAAGGGTGTCACAGGACCGGCAATTATTGTGCACATTCCCGCTGTTGCGAGCCATGGCTCGAGATTTGGCCTCAATTGCCATCGGCCGCGATCAAGGGCGACCCGGCGAATTCCCGCCTTTGCCGGGCCGGGCCGGGCCGATGATACTAATAATCAGCAGTTATCGTCAAGACGCACGCGCAACGCCAGGCTACCGCACCGCTTTCTTAGCGACCGCGCAAGCCAGCCTCGCCAGGCCGTGGTAGCCTCAGCACAAGTCAAGCAGTTTGCGCGCCAAACGCGCCGCGCAAGCGTTGTGCCAGTCTTGGTTTAGGAGGCGCCCGCATGGCCTGTCACCTCTTCGTTGCATTCGGCACGATTCCGTCAGGCGTCGCCACGCGCATTGCCGCAGTGCCGGACATCTACCCGAGCACGACTTCACCGGTGGGTGTGCGCCTGCCCGCTTGGAAAATCGTGGCCGCGTTCGCGTCGGGCGTTCACTTGACCCATACGCAACTCGTCGCGCCGAGTTTCTCGCGGGTCGGCAATCCCTTTGTGCGCCCGGTGCAGCGTGGTGCGCTGAGGGCGCTGACGGACCCGAATTTTTGCTTGCTTTTCGACCGACCGCTGCGGTTGGAGCTAGACGAGGTCCTGTCGGCGCTGATGACCCAGGACGCGGGCATCGACGAAGAAGTCGCGGTGGCGCTGTGGGTCGCCGACAAGATTGACCCGGTCCCCGAAGGCGATGCTTTTTGGGTCGAATACACCTCGACCACTTCTGCCGACGCGGGCGCCTGGCGACAACTGGACATCCAACTCGAGACCTTGCCCGAAGGCGAGTACGCCATCACCGGCATGGAGCACAGCAGCCAGAGTTGCATCGCCGCGCGCTTGGTGCTGCCGGGCTTGAACGTGCGCCCCGGCGTGCTCGGAATTGCCGGCACGTACATCGGCACCCGCGCACACCGCGCTTTCTACGAAGGCCGCCTTGGCTTGTACGGCACCTTCAAGACGTCGTCGCTGCCCAAAATCGAGACCTTGATTTCGACCGGCACCGACACCGATCACATCGGCTACCTGCGCGTCGTCCGAGTCGCGTAGCACGGAGATCCCAAAACCCGCACAAGGAGGCAACCCATGGCCTGGAATGACCGACCGCACATGTTCGCACTCAAAGGCACCGCCGGCACCACGCTGGCCAAGCTAGGTGCTATCCGCGATACCGTCCTGTCGTCGGCTGGCACCGCTGGCGTGGTCGCGCAAGAAGACGTCCGCATTTTGGGCGCTTGGGTCGGATCGCAGTTTCTCACCAAGGCCCAGTTCGATGCGCCGAGCCTGCTGCGGGTCGCCTACGCTAAGCTGCGGCCGATTACCGCAGGTGCCGCTGGCTCTGTACGGCCCGGTGACAATCCCAACGTCGTCAGCCTGCTCGACGCACCCCTTGCCATCAAGGCCAACGAAATCCTGACCGTTCAGGCGCTGGCGTCGGCTGCGGATGTGACGCGCGCCCTGGTCATCATCGGCGGCAAGATCGAGGCGCCGCCGCAGGGCAGCGGGTTCTGGGTGCGCTATACCGCGACCACCGCCGCCGTCTCCGACACCTGGACGGTGCTCGACATTACGCTGGACGCTCTGCCGACCGGCACCTACGCCGTCGTCGGCCACGAGCACTGGAGCGCCACCTGCGTCGGGGCCCGCCTGATTTTCCCGGGCCAAGTGGCACGGTCGGGCTCTCGGGCGGCACGGGTCCTGCGGACAGCCGCACGCACCCGATGTTTTACGAGGGCGGGCTGGGCGTGTTGGGCACCTTTGCAGCGTTCGCCCCGGTGGGTGTCGAGGTGTTGGCGACCGCGGCCGATGCCAGCCACGAAGGGTACTTGCGCCTCATCAAACTGTAGGGCCAAGAAATGATTTGCTCAATCATTTCTTCGGCCCGTTTGCTTGTTCCGTGGGTCGCCAGCTCGCGGCCTCGGAGGCCGACTCGCGGCTCAGCACGTTGCCAAGGGAGTTCAACTTATTGTTTTTACAGTCACGAACGAAGGCGGTGACCATGGCCTCGCGATTTTCCAGTGTGCGCAGTTGTGCCTTGACCGCGACCAAGGCGCTGGCGGTGCCGGGAGGGCAGGACCGCGTGGCGCTCGTGTTCACGCCGCCGGCGACTGGCTCGTACCAGGTTGGCGTCGACCCGGGCATGGACGCGACCGACCCCGGCAACCTGACGCTAACGCTGACGACCACGCCGCTGGAACTGACGCTCGAGCGCCACGGCGAGATCGTGCGCTTGCCGTGGTACGCCAAGGCATCGGGGGTGATGACGGTCGGGGTGCTGGAAACCGTTGAACTGGACGACAAGGGCTAGTGTTGTCATGGACCTGCAAGTCCTAGCCGAAGGCCTGCCTGCGGATGCTGCGTGCGTCGAGGTGGGCTATTACGGTTGGGGCGATGGGATGCTGGGTACGGCGGTTCCAGACCCGCATGGACGGGTTGATGCTCACTTTGCGGCGCCAGATTTTCCGGCAGGTTACCTGCGTACAGTCACCTACTTTGGCGACGTCAAGGGTGTGCTCGGCCAGGCGCTTGGGCAGTGCCGCGGCTTCGGCCGCTTGGTCGCGCCTGGCGCGGTCGTTGCCGTGCTGCACAAGGGCTCTTTGCAGGCGCGGCCAATCGGGGCCCACGGCGACACCCAAGCACAGACGGCGACCAAGCTGGCCGTCGCTGTGCCGCGCGATGGCACCCATGCCAAGGCAAGCTCGGTGGAACCAATTGGCCCCGTTGTGCTTCCGCTGTCACCCGCGGTCGAGGCCTTGCAATGGGCGTGACCGGCGACCCCACGCTGCACATCTGGGCGCTTGCCGTTGGGCCGCAGAGCCAGATCGCGTCGGCAACGGCGTTGCCGTTTGGCGTGCACCTGCGCTGGGGCTGCGATCGCGCCGCCGGCCTGCCTTGGGGCGGCTTCTACCTGTTGCGGCGTCCCGTGCCGGTGGACAATGGCGACGGCACGTTCACCCTTGGCGGCACTTCAGATTTCACGCAGACCGTACAAGCCGATGACCTGTCGGGCCTGCTCGGCTGGCAGTTGGTGCCGGGGCTGGTTCAGCCCATCGCGCTACCGGTCATCGACCCGGACTACCCGGCGAGCGCCGCCATCACGGTCCAGGGCAACGAGAAGTCCGAGGCCGCTGCAAAGGCTTACGGCTTCGCGCGTGTCAAGGGCGGCCTCAAGGCTGACCTCGAAGCCAGATTTGATAGCCTTTACCCAGTGTTGCAGGCCATGGTGGCCCAAGGCCCTGCCGGCGGCGCTATGGGCGATCGCGAAACCACATTCGCCGCAGCCCCAGGCGGCGACTTCCGCGACCCCGAGTTGGCGCCGCAGTCGACGCTGGATCTGGCGCTCTTGGGGGTTGCCTACCCCGAATACGCCCAATTGTTGGGCCTGTATGCAATCGACGCCGCCGCGGCGCCTGGCACCCGCTGGGACTACGCCGTCGTCGCCGACTTCGCCAACACTTTCAATGGCTCAGCAGGTGATGTTGTCGCTTGGGCGGATGCGGGCATGCCGCTTCTCGCTGGCGTGCGCGCGCGCGTTGTGGCAAACATCGGCACCGAGCCCAGCGGCCTGTTGCCGCGGCCCACGGAAGTGCGCGCTTACACGCTGCCCATCCCAAGCATGCCCGTGGCTGGCAAGCCCCAGACGGTCCAACCGTATTTCGCAGCGGCTGGCCTGGTGTGGGACTGTGCGCCGCTGACTGAAGTGCAAGGCGACCCACCGCCGCGACCCAACCTGTTCAAGGTCCGGCGGGCGACGCAAGCCGTTGCAGCCAAAGACCCTGAGAACCTGGACGCGTTTTCGTTCAAGCCGCAGCTCGGCCTGTGGCTGCCGCTTCAGGACAAGCCGGTCTGGCACTTGGCCAGCGGTGAGCCTGAATGGGTGCGGCAGAATTCAAGCCTGCCGGCCCACTGGCCGCCCTATGCGCCGCAGTTCGTGGATCCGCAGTTGGCCGAGGGCTGGCACGCCTGGCGCGTGCAGGCGATGGACTGGTTTGGCCGGGTGAGCGTGCCGAGTGCATTGGCGCAGTGGCGCAATGGTGGCACTGGACGCCGCCGCTGACGGATGCTGGGCAGCCGTTGGGTGGGTTCGCCAAGTTCATGGCCCAGTATTGCGGCCAGGGCGATGTGCTGGTGCATCCGACCGCGATGCTGGTGCTGGACAAGACCCCGCCGCCGGCGCCTGTCGGTCTGGACGTCACGGCGCGCGACCCCGACGACCCGTGGCATTTCGACACGCTTTGGTGCGAAGCCAACACCAGTCAAATTGACACGAGCAAGTTCGGCGCGCGCTTGCGCTGGTCTTGGCCGCGGGCCGCTGAGCGGCAAGCGCCGGATCTGGCCGAGTTCCGCGTGTATCTGCGCAAAGGAGCAAGCAATACATTGACGGCCAAGGTGGTCCCAACGGTGGTCGCCGTTGACCCAGGTACGCGCCGCACGTCGTCTCCATTGCCGTGCAATTACCGCCGGGCGCGGCGGTTGCAGACCTTGCTGGCGCGACTATTCGCCTCGAAAAAACCGCGGCGACGATCAGACACGCACAGGGCGAGCCGACCCAGGTGATGGTGATTGCGCCGCTGCCTGCACCACACTCGATGCTCGATCTGGTCGCCGGCGCGGCCTGCGCGGTGGTGCTGCCGAGTGGCCACAAGCTATGGAAGCCGCCGACAGACGTGGCACAACCCGCCTGGCAACGACAACTGGTGGTGCCAGCCGGCCAGTGCAAGTCGGTGTTCGAGGTCTTCCGCGACGACCAGGGCAAGCCGTATGTGCTGCCGGTGGTTGCCGTAACGCCGAAGGGTTTTCAGCTCGGCGGCGAGGCGCCGCTGGAGGCCGTGTTCACCGGCTTGTGGCAATTGCTGGCCGTCGGACTTGGGCCAGACGGCGTGCCGGACCTGAAAGGCGCCATGCCTTTTGGCATCGTCGCCGTCGACCTCGCGGCGCGAGAGATCCTCACCGACGCTCCGCCAGCGGGTCCAGGGCTCCCCCAAGGTGATTGGCACCCATCACGATTCCGGTGCCAATCGCCGGGTTTCTGAGTCTGCGTTGCGCCGGCGAACTACAGCTCATGTTGTACTTCGACGACACAGCCGTTCCGTTGCTGCGGTGCACAGGCGAGATTGCGGTTCAGATCGCCCAAGGCGTGTTGGAGCGAGTGGATCCGCCCGGCGGTTCATCAGTGGAAGCAATAGGTTCCCTGTCGGGCCAAATCGACTCTGACCTCAACGTCGCCATTGAGGCATCAGCCGGCATCCGCCTAAACCGCTCCCGCATCACCAACACCGACATCATCCTCGCCGCCGACAAAATCCTCCCCGACCTGAACAACCCGGCCGGCGCCCGCCTGGTCCTGCAAAACCTCCGCATCGAACTCCCCTTCAAAGACGAATCCGGCAGCCCGCTCGTCATCGACGCCAAGGAGGCCATCATCTCCTCCGGCGGCATCACCACCAGCGTCAAGCTCGCCCAAGCCACCGACATCACCTGGCTCCCCGAAAAATCCAAATTCTCCGGCACCCTCTCGGGCTCCATCGCCGGCTTCGCCGTCGGCTTGCAATCCCTCGGCCTCGTCGTCGTGCAAAACGCCATCGTCGCGGCCAGCGGGCACGGCAAGCTCCACTTGCCCTTCTTCGACAAGCCCATCGACATCGAAGTCGCCGTCGCCCAAGGCGGCGGCTGGCGTGTCTCGTTCAAGCCCGGCGGCGGGCCGCTGGACATCGTCGGCAGCAAAGCCGACGACACCTGGCTCGCGCTCGGCATCCAGTCCCTCGAATTCATCACCGACCCCAACGGCGAAAAATCACTGCGCCTGAACACCACGCTCAACCTCAAGCTCAGCGGCGAACCTACGAGGACATCCCGATCCCCGGGCTGTGCATCACCTCCAAGGGCGAACTCAAGCTCACCGGCGGCTGGCTGCCGCTCAAGAAGCCCATCTCCATCGGCCTGGGCCCATTCTCCGCCGTCATCGCACGCCTGGGCTTGAACACGCGACCCGACGGCGGCCGCGAAATCGGCTTGGATGCCAAAGTCGAGCTGTCGACGTCCATCCCCGCAGGCGCCAGCGCCAAAGGCTTGCGCCTGTCCTTCGACCCCAAATGGGCATACAAGGGCCTGTCCTTCGACGGCATTGGCGTCCACTTCACCATCCCCAAGGTTCTCGAATTCAAGGGCGAACTGGCGATGAAGGGCCAGGGCGACCAGACCGCGTTCGAGGGTGCGGTCAAGGTCAAACTTTTCCCCATCGACGCTTTCGTCGACGGCCAGGTGCGCTTCGGCACCGAACTAGACACAAAAGGCAATCTGTACAAGTACTTCGCCATCAAGCTGGACCTTGAACTCTCCAAGGGCATCAAGATCTTCAACACGGGCCTGTCGCTCTACGGCATGACGGGACTGTTCGCCTACAACTACGCGCCCAAGAAGGGCGACGACCAGAAGTGGTTCGCTATCGACGGCAGTGGCTGGCTGCAGCAAGCGCCTGCTGGCTGCGCGGAACTTTCCAAATGGGCCGCAGCGCCCGACAAGCTCGCTTTCGGCGCCGGCGTCACCGTCGCCACCAATGCCGATGACGGCAAGCCTTTCAACGGCAAATTCATCTTACTGGTGACCCTACCCGGCCCGGTAGTGTTCCTTGAAGGCCGCGCCAACTTGATGAAGGACCGCAAGGAACTCAATAACGACGCGGCCTTTCGCGCCTACACCGTGTTCGACGGCCTGGCCGGCACGGCGCTTTTTGGCCTGGACGCCAAGTGGCGCTACCCCGAAGGCGGCGAGCTCATCGACGTCGCCGGCAGCAGCGAGGCGTTTTTCGACTTTCACGACACCGCCAAATGGTATGTCAAGGTCGGTCTGGAGAACCCACCGAGCGCCCGCGTCAAGGCCAAGCTGGTGTCGTTCTTGGAGGCCGACGCCTTCTTGCTGGTCGACGCTAACCACGCCCGTACCGGCGGCAAGGCAGGGTTCAGTAAAGCGTTGAGCTATGGGCCGCTCGACGTTGGCGTGCAGATCTGGCTTTCGGCAGTCGCCGACATCAGCTGGTCGCCACCGCAACTGCAAGCTCAGGCGGCGGTAGCTGGTGCATTCTGGGCCAAGGCATTCGGCTACGGCTTGTCGGGCAGCGTGACGGCTGCGGTGCAGGTCGACGCCTGGCGGCCATTTCGCATCGCCGCCAACGCCACCGCGACTGGCAAGATCCCATTCTATGGGACGTTTTCCAAGTCGGTCGCGCTGCAATGGACCCAGCCGCCGAACACCGCCAAGGGCGCCAAGCCGATTGCCACGGCGACCAGCATTCCGCGCTTGGCGGCGCCGCTGGCCACGGTGTCGGCGGCTCACGCACTTGTGCCCACGGTGTGGCCATTGCAGCTGCAGCCTGCGCTGGCCGACGCCAGTGGAATGCTGGCCGAGGATTGGACGGCGAAATCCGGCTTCGACTTCGCGGCACCACCGCCTGCCGATGCCCCGGTGCTGCCGCTGGACGCAAGACTTGACCTGACGTTCGCGCGACCGGTGGCTGATGCGGCCCTTGTCGGCATCAACGGCAGCGCCAAGATCGCGCCGGACGTCATTGGCAACCCCAACGCCAAAGGCGGCCAGCCGGCGGCGACAGTAGCCTACGCCTTGCACACGCTGGAACTGGCTCGCTGGGACGCATTGTCGGCCAAGTGGGTCGTCGTAGCTGCTCAAGCAGCCGGTGCCGGCGGACAGCCGCTGGCCACCGGCTACGACAAGCTCTACGGCGCCTGGATTCCCGAGTTGGGCGCTGCCGGCCTGGTCCAGCAGCGGCTGCGGCTGTGGGCGGTGGACCCGTTGGAGGCCCTGGCGTCGCCTTCGGGCGTGCAGGCGTGGCAGGCCGCGGATTCGACAGCGGCGGTCGCTGCCTTCACAGAACCAACGAATTTGACGCTGGATGTGGTGTTCAACGGCTTTGATGCCGGAGCCATGGTGCCTGTTGCATTGAAAGTTGGCGCCGACATGCCGCTATTCGCGTGGGCGGACAGTCTGCAGGGCAGCATTGGCCACGTCGAGGCTGGCGGCACCACCGCGGTGGGGCTGTGCGTGGCGGCCAAACCGCAGTTGCCGTTGGGCCAATCGAGCGACGACCTGTGGTCCGCCATCGAAAGCGACGCCCACATGTGGAACAGTCCGCCGCCGCCGTCCGCACCAGTGGCGCCGCTGGTCGTGGTGGCGATTACCCTATCCCAGGCGCACGTCACCCAGGTCACTTTGCAGTTATGCGGCGCACACAACGTGGCTGTGGTCGCACTGAACAGCAACAACGTGCCAGTGGCCGCCGCAAATTGGACGGCAGGCCACCCGCCACTGGTGTTGGCAGGCAACGGCATCGCCAAGGTCAACCTGATGGCATCGACCGCGGTGGCACTGGTCGGCTTGACCATCCACTACGCCAAGCCGGGCACCCAGGGCCTGATACCCGGTGGCTCCGGCCCCAGCATCGCCAACTTCGCGGCCAAGCTTGAATTGTTGAAGGCACCGGCTCATGTGCTGCCGGCGAATGCGCAACTACGGCTGTCGGTTCAATTGGCGGTCACGCAGACGCCGAACCCGGCGCTGGGCAAAGCCAAGACCGCGATCCTCACGCAGGTCGCCCACTTTCGGACCGGCAGCGGACCTGGGCTCGCGAACCTGTCGGTGCCGAGCAGCAACGGCGCGGTGGATCCGCTGCAAGGGCTGACCGACACCGCCGGCCAACTGGTGACCGTGACGGGCAATCCAACCACGACACCGAGCCTGCGCAGCCCGCTCAATCACCTTGCGCCGTATGTGCTGGCAGCCTGGCCACCGACCCCAGGACCAGGCGAGCCGACCCAAATGTGGCGGTCCGTGGACGTCGGGTTCGACTTTCGCGTTGGCAACGTTCGCGAGCTGTTCCTGGCAGGCCAGCGCGACCTTGGCGTGCGTGTGCGCGACCGTTCTGGCGCCTGGCTCCGCGATGGCCGGGGTCGGCGTGTGCCGACTTCGCTGAACTGGCTGGCGCCGGAAGCAAAGGCAGCCGACGGCAATCAGCAGAAGTTGTTGCAGCAGTGGAAGGCGGCGACCGGCCTGGCGATCGACGACAAGCTGCTTGGCCTCAAGAGCCGCCTGCGGTGGCAGGGCCCGCTGCTGCCGCCCACTGCCGGTCTGATGGCGGAATTGGTGCCGCTCTTGCTCAGTGCGCCACTGGCAGCGACGGGTGCCACGCCCGCGGGTTGGACGGCGGCCGCTGTGCTTGGTGCCGACCCGGGCACATGGGTCGTGGACGAAAGTCTGAACGCCTTGCGGCCGATTCTCGGCGGCGCCAAAGCGAAGGCAGACCAGGCCTTGGCGGCTGGCGCAGCGCTGGTTTGGGCTGGGGTCGGCAACCAGCCGGACCAGAGTTGGACAGACTTCGCGGTGACGACACTGGTCATCACGGCCGCCCAGCCCGGGGACATGGGCTGGGTCGGCGTCGTCGCCAGATGCAGCGCCGATTGCGACGCCGGCCTATTGTTCGCCGTGCACTTGTCGCAGGGGTGGCGTCGCCTTGTGAAGCTGGGCAAGGGGGCGACCGCGACCCTGTTGGCGGAGGACCGCGGCGGAACGGCTGGCGCGGCCGTAGTGCTGACGCTGGAGGTCAACGCCGGCCGCGTGCTCGCAAGCTGCGGCGAGGACAACGTATTCGACGTCGCAGCGCCAGCGGTGCTGCCGGCGTCAGGGAGCGTCGCGCTGTATGCGTCTGCGTCCAGTGGCGCAGGCTTCCATAGCGTCAGCGTCGAGGACCTGTCCGAATCCTGCCCTATCCTGTGCCGCCATAGCTTCGCAACAGGCGCCGCGGCGACGCTTGCCCATCTTGCGGCGACGGCGCCGATCGACCCAGAACTGCCGAGCAAGCTACCGGAAAAATGGTCGGCGCCGACGCAGCAGCCCGATCTGGCCACCGCGATCAGCAACCCCAAGAACCCACAACCACCATTGCCCGCAGAGTCCGCGAACTGCCGCGCCCTTTTCGCTGCGGCGGCAGGCGAATTCGCAACATTGCGCAGCCCTCGGGCAGGCTTACAATCGATGCAGTGGGTGGCCAGCGACAAACGCAAAGTGCTGTTGCTGCGCAGCAGCGAGAACCTCGACTGGCGCCGCACGACCCTGCAATTGCTGCGCAGCCCCTTGGCGCCATGGCCGCAAATGCAGCCAGACGGTGCGCGCCTGGGTGCGGGCACCTGGCAGGGCCAACGGCTGACAGCGTTGGACGTCACCGTCCTCGACGGATCACTAGGCACGGGGGCGACGGTCGAGGTGCTGGGCGTCGGCGACCCACTGAACGGCCCAGACCGCGAAGGACCAAGCTTTGTGCTGGCCGCGCTGTCGGGGCCTGCCGGAGTGTTGTGGCGCGAGCGCTTTGACAACCGCAGCCTCGATTTGTGGCGTTCCAACGATGTGACACAGAACACGTTTATCGCCGCTGCCAGTACGTTCCAGTTGCCGCTTGCGCCGACCACCGCGGTGGTGCTTTCGCCGGCAGCACCGGTTGCCGACGTACGGGTGGCGGCGACGCTGGCACAGACCAGTGGCCAATTGGGAATCGTTCTGCGCCACGGCGCGGCAGATAGCGCCGGCTCTGGCAAGGCCACCCGGCTTGAGGTGGTGTTTGCGCCCAAGTCCGGCACTGAGTCCGCCAAACTGACCTTGACGCAGGCGTATTTGGACAACAAGGGCAGCCCCGCCACCAAAGTTGTCCCGCTCGCCTTGCCGCCGCAAACCCAAGGGCCGTTGCAGTTTGAGGTGGTGGCTGTCGGCGGGACGGTAGCTGTTTTCGTCAACCGAACCCTGTGCGGCTTGTACCAGGACCCAAAACCGCAGCCGGGTGCCTGTGGATTGGTGGCAGTAGGTTGCGTGGGCGGCCAATGCACGGCTTTCGACGTATCGACCGCCGACGCGCCCGTGGTCCGCAAGCTGTCCGGAGCGCTGGACCCGGCCGCTGTCGGTTCGTTCACCTCCTGGCAACCGGATAAGCCCGCGCCATCTTGGGCGGCTGAGACCCTGCCGGCCTCGGCCGCGCTGCCTGGCTTGGCCGGGTCCACGGTACCGCTAGAACAGGCGTCGACGACGCAGTCGGCTGTGCTTGCCGTGCCAAATCAGTTGGTTGTAGCCAACGCCCCAGCGGTCGGCAGCGCGGAGGCACCCAAAGCTGGCGCGGTTCTGGTGCTTCCCGACAGCACCCCCACCGCCGGTGCGCCCCAAGACTGGGTGCTGTCTGTGGACCTGTGCATCGACGGCGACTGGGCCGCCGGCGTGGCCATGCAGTGGCGTGACAACGACAATGCAACGCTTTTCAGCGCCTGCGTCGGGCCACCCCAACCACGATTGGTCCGCTATGAGGACAGCAAGCTGACAGCCATTGGCAGCCAGGCGTTGCAGGTCGGCAAGGGCATTTGGAGCCGCCTGCTTGTCCGAGTGCGCCAAGGGCGAGCGACGTTTTGGCACAACGGGGTGCACATGGCAGCTTGCCAGTTGCCGATGGAGAATTCGGGATCGCTCGCGCTTTTCGCCACTGGCGGCACCAAGACCTGCTTCGCAAATGTCGCATTGCTCGACGTGGGCGCGCGCATCGGCGGCTGGCAGCCGCTTGGCCTGCCCGAAAACGCTGACTACGCGCCGACAGAGCCGACCGGTTCATGGGCGCTGACCTCACGCGGGCTGATGCCAACATTGGGCAACGCGCCAGTGCAAACGCAGTGGGTGACGGTCGGCGATGCAGCGTGGGACGACTATGCCGTAACGGCCAATGTCCGCATCGCCGCAGGTGCGCCAGGGGCACTGACGATTGCCGTCCGCTGGGTCGACGCCGACTGCCACTTGGCGATTTGCGTCACGAGTCAGGAAATCAAGGTTCGGTCGCACACATTGGAGAGCATCAAGGACTTGAAGACCCTTACCGCACTGGCCGCAGGCGCCGCGCATGAGTTGGTCGTCCTCGTCGCCGGTTCCCGGCTGCGCGTTCGTGTCGCGGGTACCACGGCGCTCGACACCTTGGTTGCTGGGCCAACGGGCGGCGGCTGCGCGGTCGGCTTCGCCGGAACTGGCCCGGCATGGCTGGATGGCTTTGTGGTGCGGCCCGCGACTGCCCAAGAACGTGCGGACTGGACCATTGCATCGGGCGGCACAAAGCTCGTGGATTGGGCGGCAGTGTTGCCAGGATCGGCGAAGGAAGGACCTGCCGCGTGGACCCGCACAGCGGGCGAAATCGTGCAAACCTCAAACGCCTACCTGGACGATCCGGACCAGCCAGCCGAGCAAACGCCCGCAATCGCCATGCGCGGGCCTGTCCTTTGGGCCGGTGCGGAATTTGGCAACACGTGGCGTGTAAGCGTTGATATCTCAAGCGCTGACGATGATCCGATTGGCCTGCAGCTTGGCACCGCGCCCAACGACGCCAACTGGGTGCGCTTTTCGCTGGACGCTCAGCGCAAGGTCTGGCGCGTCGTGCGCAAGTTGGGCAGTACGTTCGCCGAACTTTGGTCGACCGCGGCGGGCTACACCAGCAAGGCCATCTATCGTGTTGCGCTGGCGAAGGACGGCGATGGGCTGCGCGGCTGGGTCGACGGTGTACCGGCTTTCTGGTTGCCCGGCGTCATTGAGCCCCTCCCGCACATTGGACTGTACTGCTGGGCCAACAGCGGCGCACGGTTCGACAATGTGGCCATCTCGACCGTGCCCGACCGGCGGGCAACGACGCTGTTTCGCGACACCTTTGGATGGTACAACGCAGGGATGTGGGGCGCGGCCGACGACAGCTTCACTTGGGCAAACCACCAACTAATCGCCAACGCTCCGCCCGCGACGGCGGTGCAGCGGGCGATGGTCGGGCGGTCGGCATGGAAGGATTACCGCGTCACTGCGGTTCTGCGGCGCAAGGTCGGTTCGTGTGTGCTGGTCATTGCAAGCAACGCCAGCACTGAACTACAGCTGACCATAGCTTTGGGTGGCACCTGGCACCTTGCCGTTGTCGCCATGGGCACCGCAAAGCAGCCACCGCCCGTTGCGTCGGGGACTGCGGCCACCCTGGCAGCCGTCGATGTTGCGGTCACCTGGACGGTCGAGGTTTACCACGGCTGCGTCTGCGTGCGCGCCAACGGTCAACTCCTAATCGCGAAGCTACTTGCAAATGAAAACCTGACCGGCAAAGTCGGATGGCTGGCACCGCCAGGCAGCGAGTTTGCGGTACTGGCGATGGCAGTGGAACAGGCGAATTGGCAGCCCATTGCAAGCATTGGCCCAGGCGGCCTTGCAGCAGGCGTTGTGGCAGTAGCCGCGACGCCCGGTGTCCCAAACGCGCCAGCAAGCTCTGTCGCACAGGGTCTCGCCCAGGTTGCAGGCGCCGCATGGCCGCGCACCGGGCCAAACGCTGTGCAGTTGCGTGATGGCAATGGAGACACCGCGCACGCCACGTGGCTCGACGATCCGGGGCCCGCCGTGCCTGCCGATGCGGCACTCCTGCGCAGCGCGGACGGCAGTCTGGCGGCGCTGTTGGAGCCAGTGACGCAAGCTTGGGACGCTTGGCCAGGGCGGTTGACGGTTTCGACGACAGGCAAATCAGATGGCCCAGCCGGCGCTGTTGCGGTGGTGGCGATGTAGCTCGGGCGAGTTCGCCGGGTACGGCCACGCCGTTCAGGGCACTTTCGACGACCTGAGCAGTTGTTCGTCTTCGCACGCCGCGCCGTCGCTTGCCGGCACGCGACCAACGCC
>SXGU01263824.1_pt1 | contig 15873 bp, 14 predicted proteins | sample 3174531 | NCBI WGS metagenome assembly SXGU01 (sample SAMN11356863, study PRJNA531348) | freshwater metagenome | isolation source: freshwater sample F1-140 | place: China: Fuxian Lake, Yuxi | collected 2017-12-25
AGCCGTAGGGCGAGCGCGGGTGGAACGGGGTCTTCTCGGTCTGGGGGATCTCGCGCACCTTGCCGAACATCTCCGACGAGCTGGCCTGGTAGAAGCGGATCGGGTTGTTCTGTGCGCCCCCCACCATGCGGATGGCCTCGAGCATGCGCAGCACGCCCAGACCCGTGATGTTGGCGGTGAGCTCGGCCTGGTTGAAGCTGAGCGCGACGAACGAGATGGCACCGAGGTTGTACACCTCGTCGGGCTGGGTGGCCTCGAGGGCCTTCACCAGCGAGGGCAGGTCGGCCAGGTCGCCCGGCACCGGCTCGACGTACGGGAACTCGTCGCGCATGCTCGTGAGCTTCGGGTTGTTCTGGCCCTTCACCATGCCGAACACCTCGTAGCCCTTGCCGTGAAGGAACTCTGCGAGATGCTGGCCGTCTTGGCCGGTGATGCCGGTGATGAACGCGCGAGGCATAGGGGGTCTCTCTCCGTCGTGAAGGTCGAGCAATTCTATGGTTTCGACGAGCACGAACGACGTCAATGTGCGCGATCGGTGTTCCGATAGCCTCGCGACGACATGGCCCGACTCACGGTTGCGTTCGACACCGGCCCCCTGCACGGGCCCAGGACGGGCATCGGATTCGCCGTCGAAGCGTTGCGGCGTGCGCTCACGGCCCGGGCCGACGTCGAACTCCGGCCGTACGTACTGTCGTTCCGGGCCGATCTCGGCGAGGACACGACGCGGTTGCCGTTGCCGGCTGCAGCGGCGCACGCGGCATGGGCACGATCCGACGTGCCACGGGTCGACCGCTGGTTGCGTGGTGCGGGGGTCGTGCACGGCACCAACTACGTGGTGCCGCCCAGCCGACTGCCCACGCTCGTGTCGGTGTACGACTGCTGGTTCCTCCACCATCCCGACCTGGCCTCCCCCGCCGTGCGTCGTGCAGGCGCGGTGCTCGAACGGGCGGTGCGGCGTGGCGCCACGGTGCACACCAGCTCCGCGGCCACCGAACGCCTGGTGCGCGAACGGTTCCCCGACGCCACCGTGCGCACGGTGCACCTCGGGCCGCTCGACCCCGCTCCCATCGCCGCTCACCCGCCGGTGCCCGAACTGGTGGGCCGCCCGTACGTGTTGGCCATCGGCACCATCGAGCGTCGCAAGAACCTGCCCACGCTGGTGCGGGCGTTCGGTGAACTCGCAGGCAGCCATCCCGACCTGCGCCTCGTGCTCGCCGGTTCACCGGGCGACGACGCCGTGCGCGTGCGTGAGGCCGTCGACGCGTTGGGCCCCGAACGGGGTGGGCGGGTGCTGCTCACCGGCCGGGTCGACGACGGGGTGCGCGGATGGCTGCAGCACCACGCCAGCGTCCTTGCCTACCCGTCGCTCGACGAGGGATTCGGCTTCCCGCTGCTCGACGCGATGCGCGCCGGCGTGCCGGTGGTGGCATCCGACGCCGGGTCGATCCCCGAGGTGGCCGGCGACGCAGCACTGCTCCATCCACCGATGAACGTGGACGCGCTGACCGCGGCGCTGACCACGGTGCTCGACGACAGTGCGGTGCGAGCCCGGTTGGTGGCCGACGGCGATCGCCGGTGGCGCAGGTTCAGCTGGCAGCGCTGCGCCGACGAGATGGTGCAGCTGTACCGTGCGGTCGCGGAGGGCCAGTCATGACGACGACGATCGGTGTGGTGTGCGGCGGTGTGGGGGCTGCGCGGTTCCTGCGTGCGCTCGACGGGGTGTGGCCTGCCGATCGCTCCGTGGGTGTGGTGAACACTGGCGACGACACCGTGCTCCACGGGCTGGCCATCTCGCCCGATCTCGACACCATCACGTACACGCTCGCCGGCGCCATCGACCCCGAACGCGGCTGGGGGCTGCGCGACGAGACCTGGCGTGCGATGGAGGCACTCGCCCGGTTCGTGCCCGTGCGACCCGAGGGATCGGCCGCAGCGCCGACCTGGTTCAACCTCGGCGACCAGGATCTGGCCACGCACTTCTACCGCACGGCCCGCCTGGCCGAGGGTGCCACACTCACCGAGGTGACGGCCGAGATCACCGCGGCCTTCGGCCTGCGCCAGCGACTGGTACCGATGTCGGACCAGCGTGTCACCACCATGGTGTCGCTGGCCGACGAGCACGTCGAAGTGCCGTTCCAGGAGTACTTCGTGCAGCGCCGTCATGGCGTGCCGGTCGACGGCATCCGCTTCGACGCCGCAGCTGACGCGGTGCTCACCGAGGCAGCACGCGCCGCGCTGGTCGAGAGCAAGGCGGTCGTCATCGCGCCGTCGAACCCGCTGGTGTCCATCGGACCCGTTCGTGCCCTGCCCGGCGTCGACGACCTGCTCGCTGCTCGGCGCGACACCGTGGTGGCCGTGTCGCCCATCGTCGGCGGCGCCGCGCTGAAGGGGCCGGCCGACCGGATGTTGATGGAGTTGGGCCACGACGCATCGGTGGTGGGGGTCGCCCGTCTGTACGCACCCATCGCCGCCACGCTGGTCATCGATCCGGTCGACGCGCACCTGGCTGCCGCGGTGGAGGCGACCGGGATGCGCGTGGTGGTCACCCCCAGCATCATGAGCACGCCCGAGGTGGCGCACGAACTGGCGCGGCGCACGTTGGCGGCCGCCGGCGTGGCGCTCAGCGACTGAGGTCGCGCAACCCGCTGGCCAGGTCGGTCCACGGCGCCCAGCCGAGCTGGATGCGCGCCCGGGTGGGCGACAGCACGAAGCGTTGCACGTCGTCGGCCCGCCGCGGCGAGGGGGCCGGTGGCAGGCCGGACGGCCCGGCCATCTGGTCCCACAGATCACGTACCGAGGTACCCACCCCGCTGCCGACGTTGATGACGAGGCCGCTGCCGCGTTGCGCGGCACGCACCAGCGCATCGACCGCGTCGTCGATGTACAGGAAGTCGCGCGTCTGCCGGCCGTCGCCGTGCACCATCGGCACGATGCCTTCGCGCAGCGCATGCGCGAAGGCACCCACCACTCCCCCGTCGGGACGCTGCCGCGGGCCGTACACGTTCGACATCGCCAGCGCCCCGAACTCCACAGCGTGGGTCTCGCGGTACACCGCGAGCAGCTCGGCGATGGTGCGGGTGACGACACCGCGCACGCCCACCGGGTTCCACCCCTGCGCCTCCTTGATGGGCTGGTCCTTGCCGGCCACGTCGCCGTACAACGCCACGGCCGAGAGGGCCACCACCACCTTCACGTCGCCGAGCCGGCGAGCGCTCTCGAGCACCGCCATCATCGATGCCAGCGTGGACGCCGCCGTGTGCTCGGCCGGCTGACCCGGCGGCAGCAGACCCAGGTGGTAGATCACCTCGGGCGTGCGCATGGCCACCACGGCATCGAACTCCGCCGCCGTTGCGTCGAGTGTGTGGATCTTCAGCTCACCCGCAGCCTTGCGGGCCTCGGACAGGTTCGCGAGCGAACCGTGGCCGAGATGGTCGACCACGTCGACCGCATGACCTTCGGCGAGCAGGCGTTCGGTGAGGTGGGAGCCGACGAACCCGGCACCACCCACCACCAGTGCCCTCACGTCGCGTCGGGGTCGGGGCGGCGTTCGCCGTGCACGTGCTCACCGTCGGCGACCACGCCGTCGGCACCCAGCACGCTGTTGCGCAGTTCTGCGCCCTCGCCGACCCGGCCCATGACCACCGAGTCTGCCACCACTGCGCCGGCGGCCACGACCGCCCCGGGCAGCAGCACCGAGCGCTCGAGCACGGCACCGGCTCCCACCTGTGCACCGGCACCGACCACCGAGGTGTCGAGGCGGGCATCGGCGGCCACGGAGGCGTCGGCGTGCACGGCGTCGCAGTGGTCGTGGGGACGTCGACCGGCCACCACGTCGAGGTTGGCCTGCAGGTACAGCTCGGGGCGCCCGGTGTCGAGCCAGTAGTCGTCGGTGGCCACACCGAACAGGCGGCCGTCGGCCACCACGGCCGGGAACGTGGCGCGTTCGATCGACACCTTCTGGCCGAGCGGGATGCGGTCGAGCACCGACGGCTCGAGCACGTAGGTGCCGGCGTTGATGAGGTTGCTCGGTGCCGTTCCCGGTGCCGGCTTCTCGACGAATCGCTCGACGCGTCCGTCGGCGTCGAGTGCGACCACACCGAACGCGGAGGGATCGGGCACACCGATGAGATGAATGGTGGCCTCGGCGTCGTGGTCGCGGTGGAACTGCACCAGCGCCGACACGTCGAGGTCGGTGAGCACGTCGCCGTTGGCCACGACGAACGTGTCGTCGATGCCCGCCACGTCGGCCGCGAACCGGATGGCGCCGGCGGTGTCGAGCGGCTCGGGCTCGACGGCGTACCGGAGCGTGACCCCGGCGCACTGGCCGTCGGGGAACGCCTCGATGAACGGCTCGGGCTTGAAGCCCAACGCCAGCGTGACCTCGGTGACGCCACCGCGAGCGAGGTTCATCACCAGACGCTCGATGATGGGCAGGTGACCCACCGGCAGCATCGGCTTGGGGATCGACGACGTGAGCGGCCGCAGCCGCGTGCCGAAGCCGCCGACGAGGACGACGGCGCGCATCAGCCGCCGGTGGTGCTGGACGCGGCGGTGGTGTCGGCCGTCGTGTCACCCGTGGTGCTGTCGGTGGGCACCGTCGTGGTGACCGTCGAGCCACCGATCACGCCGAGGTCGGCGAGCGTGGCGGCCGACTCGGGCTTCGGGATGTCGGCATCCTTCGGCACCACGGCGATGGCGAACACCATGCCGTTGTTGGTGAACCGCAGGTTGCGGAAGCTGGTGACGTTGTCGACGAACTGGTCGGACGTGTAGTCCTCCCACACGCGCACCCGGATCTGGGTGTCGCTGCCGTCGGGGCACTTGAAGTCGTCGGTGTCCCACGTGCGCTGCTCACCTTCGCCGACCTGCGACGCCGGCAGTTCGAGCACGGTGTCGGTGAGCTTGATGTCGTACACGTCGAGGAACACGCCGAGCTTGGCGTTCTTGCCGGTGGCCCCGCCGGTCTGGGCGTGGTAGTGGATGATGCCGTCGGCATCGGGCGCCGTCTGCACCTTCACCAGATCACCGGTGCTGGCGTCCTCGTCGAGCTCGGCCTCGGTGCCGGTGAGGCTGGGCAGCCACGTGTCGCAGATGCGGATGCCGTAGGCGATGGACCAGGCGTCCTCGGGCTGCGGCGAGCCGGACTCGGGCGACGGCATGGACGCACGCGAATAGGCGACGAGCAGGAGCATCACCACGGAGACGACGGCCACGACAGCGGGGAAGGTGGTGCCGCTCTGGAAGCGGACCTTCTTGCCCTTGCCGCGGGACGCGAGCTTGGCGACTTTCTTGGCGGACGATGAGGTGGCCACGAGAGAGCGAGGCTACCGCCTCGGCGCAACAAAAGTGGTCAGGCGCCCGACCCGAGGCGACGGATCAGCTGCTCGTAGGCCCTGCCGACGGCCTCCGGCGAGGCAGCACCCAGCACCCACTCACGCCCCGCGACACCCATCGCGGCTGTGGCGGCCGGGTCGGCGAGCAGGGCTGCCAGCGCAGCGCAGAACGCCTCCACGTCGTCGGGCGGCACGGCCACCCCTCCCCCGCTGGCCGCGAGCATGCGCGGCACTTCGGTGCCCGGGTCGATCGCGGCGAGCACCGGACGACCGGCGGCGAGGATGGAGTAGGTCTTCGACGGCACGCTCACCCGACCCAGACCCTGCTTGAGGGGCACGAGGTGGATGTCGCCCGTGGCCAGCACCTCCGGCACGCGCTCCTTGGGCTGGTACCCGCTGAAGCGCACGTTCGGCAGCGACTCGGCTGCGGCCTGCAACGACACCCGGGCGGCGCCGTCGCCGTTCACGACGAACGTGGCCTCCGGGAACCGTCGCGCCGCTTCGATCACCAGCTCCAGGGACTGCGAGAACCCCACGTTGCCGGCGTACAGCACCACTGGTTCGTCCCCGATGCCCAACTCACGTCGGAACTCGGTGTGCCGGTCGGCCGGCTGGATGAACTCGGTGTCGACGAAGTTCGGGATGACGTGCACGCGGCCACGGCGCGACGGCCGCACCTTCGCCGCCACGTTGTCGCGCAGGTCGTCGCTCAACACCGTCACGGCGGCCGCCCGGTGGTAGCTCACCCGCTCGAGCCAGCGCGCCACTCGGATGATGTGCTGGTTGGTGATGGCGCCCGTCTCCACGGCGGCATCGGGAAACACGTCCTGGATGTTGAACACCAACGGCCCACGCCGCACGAGGTGGGTCACCCACCCGGTCAGTCCCATGGTGAGCGGTGGCGACATGGCGATGACCGCATCGGCACGACCGCCCCGCAACGACGCGAGCCCCGAGAGTGCGCTGAACCCCACGAACCCCAGCGCGCGACGCAACAGGTTGCGCTTGTCGGTGCCGGGGAACGGGTGCACACGGGTGATCGAACCCCACGCCGTGCGCTCTCGGCGCACCCATCTGCCGCCCCAGCCGTTCTCGATGCGATGCTCCCGGTACCACGGCAGTGCGGTGACGACGTGGAGTTCGTGACCCAGTGCCGCCAACTCGTGGACGATGCGCGACATCACCACGCCGGTGGGCGCGGTGTCGGGGTCGAAGTGCGGGCACAGCACCGCGATGCGGAGCGGACGGTCGGGGTTCATGACAGCTGCCCCATCATCCCAGCTGCCCCATCATCCCAGCTGCATGGCTCGCGCGTACGCCGCCGCCAGCGCCGCACCGCTGGCCTTCGAGGTGAAGTCGAGCGCACGGCGGTGACCGGCCGCCACGAGCCCGTCGCGACGGGCGACGACCTCGTCGAGCACGCCGGCCCACGCCTCGGGCTCGAGCGGTCGAACCAGACCTGCATCGCCGACGATCTGCGGCATGCACGTGGCGTCGCTGCACACCACCGGCGCGCCCAACGTCATCGCCTCGATGAGGGGCGCGCCGAATCCTTCGTAGCGACTGGGGAACACCATCGCCGCAGCCATGGCCAGCAGGCCGTTGCGATCCGCGGCCGGCACCCGACCGAGCCGGCACACACGCGGGTCGGTGCACGCCGACACCACGTGCTCGGCCATGCCCTGGCCACCGGTGAGCACCAGCCGCAGGTCGGGGTCGCGCCAATGGTCGCGCATCATCCGCAGCAGGAACTCGTGGTGCTTGTGCGGGTGGGTGACCGCCGGGTAGACGACGATCGGGCCGTCGCCCAGGGCGTAGCGGGCGCGCAGCTCGGCCTCGGGCGTGACCTCACCGGCGACGGCCGGCTCGATGCCGTGCGGTACCACCATCACCCGATCGGCGTCGACGCCGTACGCCTCCACCACCGACCTGCGCACGTACTCGCTGGGCACCGCCACCACCGTGGCGCGACGCGCCGACGGCGGGATGACCGCGCCCAGGTAGGCCCGCTTCACCCTCGAGAAGTACTCGGGGTACGTACGGAACTGCAGATCGTGGATGGTGAGCACGTACGGCCGGTGGGCGCGCACGGGTGCCGTGCCACCGCCGTGGTGCACGAGCGCCACGTCGCCGGTGTGGCGGCGCAACCAGGTGGCCTCGCCGAGGATGCGGCGCACCCGGCCGTGGCTCTCGAACTCGGGCTCCACCACGTCGGCCACGTCGGCCAGTTCGGGGTGCGCGGCCAGCAGCCCGCGAGCCGCCGCCACGGTGGGCCGCCACACCGGCGCCGCCTGCTCGGCGAGACCGAGGAGCTGACGCACGAGGTACTCCTCCGAGCCGCCCACGCCGCCGGGCACGCACCACAGCATGTTCACCAACACCGACGGACGTTCGGTCACGGGCACAGCTCCCGGTAGGCGGCGGCGGTGAGGTAGGCGGTGTCGGCCCAACTGCGGCGCTGTGCGCGTGCCAAGCCCTTCGCGCTCAGTTCGCCCCGGCGGCGCATCGCCTCGTCGATGCCGCGGGCGATGTCGGCATGGTCGAACGGGTCGACCAGCACGGCTGCGGCCCCGGCGGTCTCCTCGGTGGCGGTGCCGCGGCTGGTGACCACCGGGGTGCCCTGCGCCATGGCCTCGAGCACCGGCAGGCCGTAGCCCTCGCGCTCGCTGGGATAGCAGAACACCGACGCACCGGCGTACAGACCGGCGAGATGGTCGGCCGGCACGAACCCGAGGAACCGCACTCGCGGGTCGTCGTCGAGCCCGGTGTCCCCCCACCCCTCGGCGCCCGCCACGAGGAGGGGCAGTTCGTGGGGCAGTTCGTCGAGTGCCGCGACGAGCCCGCGCAGGTTCTTGCGCGGTTCCACGGTGCCCACGAACAGCAGGTACTCGTCGGGCAGGTCGTAGGCAGCACGCACCGCCGCCACGTCGGCCGCAGTGGCCCGTTCGGTCTCCACCCCGAGCGGCACCAGTCGGAGCCGATCGGCACCGATGCCCGCCGTGACGCAGTCGTCCATCGTGGCCTGGCTGCTGCACAGCACCAGGTCGGCACGCCGGCGCACGATGTCGAGGCTGCGGTTGAAGACCTTCACACCGTGGGGCGTGAAGTGCTCGGGTTCGTGCAGGAACGCGAGATCGTGCAGCGTGACCACGAGCTTGCCGTCGGTGGGACACGGGATCACCGTGGTGGCGTGCGCGATGTCGACCGGACCCGTCGCACGCTCGACCTTCGGCCATCCCGCCCGCAACCACGCCTCGTACAACCAGGGCGCGGCCAGCGGCAGGTGGGCCACCGGGATCGACGGCAGCCACGGCTCGGGCGGCAGGTGACGGTGACGGCCGGCCACGCCGACGAGCCGGATGTCGTGCTGCAGCGCCATCGCCTCGGCCACGCGGAGCGCCGCCACACCGGTGCCACCGGGCACCCGGTGCCAGCACTGCTCCAAGGTGTAGGCGACACGCACGAAGAAGGAGACTATGTTCTTCACATGCGCACACAGTTGCCGCCCGAGCAGCTCGCCCGTGACGAGCGTTTCCACCGCATCACCACGGCCGAACGTTTCGCCGACGAACGGATGAAGGGTGCCGCCGAGCAACGGCGCGTCGACCCGGCGTCCGAGGAGTCGTTCGACCGCGCCCGACGCCAGATGCACGGCATCTTCGTCGGCGAGATCCAGGCGCTCGAGGGCGCCGGTCGCACGGCGTTCGACTACTCCACCGACGAGACGCCGTTCGCGATGAAGCTCGACATGGCCCGCCAGTGCTGGGACGAAGCCCGACACGTCGAGATCAGCCTGATGCTCGGCGATCACATGGGCACCGACGTCGGCGAGTTCAGCGAGGCCGTCACCCTGTTCGAGGCGGCGTGCCATCCCGACCCGGTGTTCCGCCTGGCCGGCGTGAACCGTGCACTCGAGGGCCTGGCCATCGACGTGTTCACCACGATGCGCGACTTCGCCATCGAGATGGACGATCCGGTGCTCGAGTTCTGCGAGGACTGGATGCTGGCCGATGAGGTCACCCACGTGAAGATGGGCAGCACCTGGTTGCGCGAACTCACCAAGGACGACAAGGACCGCCAGACGAAGGCGCTCGAGTTCCAGCGCACGGTCGACGGCCTGTTCAACTTCCGCGGCGCACGCGGTGAGACCCGCGAGGCGGCCATCCAGTTGGCCCGCCGCTTCCGCGAGATGGCCGGCTTCGACACCAGCGAGATCGACGAGATCGCACGCATGGCCGAGCAGCAGCGCGAGCAGTACCTCACCGCCTACTGACCCGGGTTCTGGGCGTCGTTCGTCCCAGATCGGCATCTGGCGGCCATCCGTCCCGGAAACCGGGACGATCGAGCGCCAGATCCGGGCAAGAATCGGGGGATGCCGCATCCGATCTGGCCGTTCTTCGACCTCCGAGTGGTCACCCCGCGACTCGAGTTGCTCCCGATCGACGACGAAGTGGGCGTGGCACTCGCGCAGCTCGCGGCGAAGGGCATTCACGACCCCGGGTTCATGCCGTTCGCGTTCGAATGGACCGACGTGCCCTCGCCGCAGCTCGAGCGCAACACGTTGCAGTTCTACTGGCGCACCCGTGCCGCCATCACGCCAGCGGAGTGGACCGTCGACATGGCCGTACGCGCCGATGGCCGCATCGTGGGCACCACGGGCATGATCGCCCGATCGTTCGCCACGCTGCGCACCTTCGAGACGGGTTCGTGGCTGGGACAGGAGTTCCAAGGCGGCGGGCTGGGCAAGGAGATGCGCGTCGCGATGCTGCACCTCGGATTCCTCGGCTTCGGCGGCCGCACGGCCACCACTGCGGCGTTCGACGACAACGGCCCGTCGCTCGGCGTCACCCGCAGCCTCGGCTACGAGCCGAACGGCACGGCGTCGAAGGTGCGGCGCGGCGAGGCAGCGACATCGCTCCTGTTCACCATGAGCCGCGAGCACTTCGACACGCATCTGCGCCGCGACGACATCGAACTCCACGGCGTGGAGGCCTGCCTGCCGGTGCTGGGGTTGTGAGCCGTCAGTAGAACGGCAAGTAGTGCGCGAGCTCCCAGTCGGTGAGCTCCTCGCCTGCCGTCTCGGTCCATTCGTTGCCGGCGGCGTGGAACAGGTCGAGCTCGTACTTGCGCAGCTGCAGGTACGCACGGCTGAGGTCGGCACCCATGGCCTCGCGCAGCACGTCGTCGGCCTCGTACGCGGCGATGGCCTCGGCCAGCGAGTGCGGCGTGTGGCGATCGGTGTTCGGCTCGCTGTCGCCGTCGCCCGCCTGCGGGGCGCCGCAGTCGAGCCCCTCCGACACACCGATGAGGGCGGCGTTCAGCATGGCCGCCGCCGCGAGGTACACGTTGGCCGTGCCGCACGGCATGCGGTTCTCGATGCGCGTCGCGTTCCCGCGCTCGCCGGGGATGCGGTACGTGCTCGAACGGTTGTCGAGACCCCAGTTCGCCCAATAGCCGGCGATGATGCCGGGGATGAGGCGGCGGTAGCTGTTCACCGTGGGGGCGCACATCAGCGCCTGTGCCTCGTGGTGGCGGATGAGGCCACCGAGGCTGTTGCGACACAACTCGGAGATGCCGTACTCGGCGTGCGGATCGTCGAACGCGTTGAGGCCACCGTCGACCGGCGAGAGCGAGAAGTTGATGTGCAGACCGCTGCCCACCATCGTGGCGCTCGGTCGACCCATGTAGGTGACGCCGTAGCCGCGCTGCACCGCCAACTCGCGGGTCATCTCCTTGCAGATGAACGCTCGGTCGGCGGCGTCGAGCGCCGGACCGTACTTCATGTTCAGCTCCATCTGGCCCGGACTGAACTCGCCCATCACGCCTTCGAGGTCGAGCTCGGCGGCCTCGGCGGCGTCGAAGAAGTCGAACATCAGCCCGGTGTTGTCACCGCCCATGCCCACGCCGTACACGCGGTGCGCCGGGATGACCAGCGGCACGAAGCCGCCCGGCGCCGACGCGTCGGGCTGCATCACGTAGAACTCCATCTCGTAGCCGAGCATCGGCTCGTACCCGAGGGCCCGCCAGGCTTCGACGGCCTTGGCGAGCGCCGTGCGCGGCGCCAGTGCGAGTGGCGCGTGCTGGTACTCGAGGTCGGCGATCACCACGTCGGTGTCGACCTCCCATCCGGCGCGGCGCGTCTCGCGCAGTGGCACCGTGGACAGATCGGGGAAGCCGACATCGGCGGCGTACCCCTCGACCGGCAGGATCTCACGGTCGATGCCCATCGTGAGCGTGGTGACGGCGTGGTGGCCGTGCTCGTTCAGCCGGCGCTCCGGCACATACCTGCCGTGCGACAGGCCGTTCAGGTCGCACCACATGACTCGTACTCGTCGGTTCCCCATGAGCCGGGGACGTTAGCAAAGGGCCACGCGAACATCGTTCGTTCCCTAACGAGTTTTCCGTCTAGTGTTGCCGAATCCGTAGAACAGAACGATCACGGTCATCCAGGGGGAAGTCATGAAGAAGCGTTTGATCCCGGCCGCCATCGTGTCGATCGGCCTCGTGCTCGCCGCATGTGGCGGCGACGACGAGACGGCCGACACGGCAGGTGCCGAGACCACGGCAGGCAGCGAGACCACGGCCGGCGGCACCGAGACCACCGCCGGGGAGGGCACCGACACGTCGGTGGCCTCCGAGTGCAGCCTCGAGTCGCCGCTGAAGATCGGTTTCGCCGCCGACCTCGGCGAACTGGGCGCGTTCAGCGACCAGCCCGGCTCGGAGGCCGCGCAGGTGATGGTCGACCAGATCAACGCCGCCGGCGGCGTGGGCGGTCTGCCGGTCGAGTACACCGTCAAGGACGTGCAGGGCGACCCGGCCGCCACGCAGCGCGCCGCCCAGGAACTGCTCGACGACGGCGTCAACGCCATCATCGGCCCGCCCTTCGCCAACACCGGCGCACCGCTGCTCGACACCGTGGCGGGCAAGGCCCCCGTCGTGTTCATGGCCACCACCGACCCGTCGCTCGCCGACCCGTCGCGTGGCGCGTTCCTCACCAGCTTCAGCGACAAGTCGCAGTCGGCCGCCATGGCCGAGTTCGCACTGGGTGAGGGCTACACCAAGGCCGTCACGCTCAGCAGCACCGACGACGTGTACTTCTCGGGCAACCCCGAGTACTTCACCACGGTCTTCACCGAGGGCGGCGGCGAGGTGCTCGGCGATTACGCCTACAGCCTGGCCGATGCCGACTTCTCGACGCAGGTGAACGAGATCAAGAGCCTCGCCGACCAGCCCGAAGTGCTGTTCACCGCGATGGTGATGCCGCAGACGCAGACGCTGCTCGAGCAGCTCGACGCCGCCGGACTCGGCGACATCGTGGTGATGGGCGTCGACGGCTTCGACGCCACGGTGGTGTGGAGCGCCGGCGAGATCGCCGACGGCGTGTTCTTCGCCGCCCACACGTTCCCGCAGGACACGAACAACGTCGAGCAGTTCCTGGCCGACGCCGCAGAGGCCGGTGCGCAGATCGAGACCATCAGCTTCGGCGCCCTGTCGGCCGACTCGGTGCAGATCCTGGCCGCCGCAGCCACCCAGGCCTGCTCCACCGACCCCGCTGCGCTCACCGAGGCCATCAACAACCTCGAGGACCTCGAGGTCACCACCGGCAGCGTCACCTACAAGGACCGCAACGGCGTGCCCGACAAGGACGTCGTCATCCTCACCGTCGAGGGTGGCGCACCGGCGTTCGTGGAGGCCATGCGCCCGACCAACGTGCCCGACTGACGGGACCATCACGCCGACATGCTCGAGGTCGACGGCATCACCACGCGCTACGGCGCGATCACTGCGCTCCACGGCGCCTCCTTGGAGGTGCGCGCCGGTGAACTGGTGGCGCTCGTCGGCCCGAACGGTGCCGGCAAGACGACATTGCTGAACACGGTGGCCGGGCTCTTGCGCCCGGCCACCGGCAGCGTGCGGCTCGACGGCGAGGACGTCACGGGCATGGAGCCCGCGACGTTGGTGCGCAAAGGCCTCGCCCTCGTGCCCGAGCACCGTCGCATCTTCAAGGATCTCACGGTGGAGGAGAACCTCCGCCTCGGTGGCACCACCGCCTCGGCCGCTGATCGGAAGCACCGCCTCGAGGAGGCCGCCGAGGTGTTCCCCGTGCTCCGTGCGAAGTGGAACACATCGGCGGGGTTCCTCAGCGGTGGCGAGGCACAGCAGCTCGCCGTCGCCCGCGCGCTGATGAGCGATCCGCGTCTGCTGCTGCTCGACGAGCCCACCATGGGCCTCGCTCCGACGCTCGTCGACGTGGTGTTCGACCTGCTCGTCCGGTTGCGCGAGCAGGGGCGCACGATGCTGGTGGTCGAGCAGAACGCCACCCGCATCCTGCAGCTCGCCGATCGCGGCTATCTGCTGCGCACCGGCAACATGGTGGCCAGCGGCACGGGTGCGGAACTGGCCGCCGACACGTCGTTGTTCGACACCTTCATCGGTGGCGAGACGTCCGGGAGCAACTCGTGACCAAACTCATCCAGACCGTCGTCGACGGCCTCGGGGTGGGCAGCACCTACGCGCTGCTCGCACTCGGCATCTCGCTCATCTTCGGCGTGATGCACTTGGTGAACTTCGCCCATGGCGAACTCATCACGGTCGGCGCCTACACGTCGTACTTCTTCTTCCTCCACGGTGGCAGTTGGTGGTGGATGCCCATCGCCATCATCGGCGCGGCCGTGCTGGCATCGGTGGCCATGGAGTTCGTGGCGTTCCGATGGGTGCGCAACGCCAGCCCGTTCACGCTGCTGCTGACGTCGTTCGCCATCGAACGGTTGTCGCACGCGCTGTGGCAGATCTTCGTGTCGCCGAAGCAGCGTGCGTTCCCCAAGCCGTCGTGGGTGTTCAACCAGTTCGAGATCGCCGGGGTGAGTTTCGAGGTGATGGACATCGTCACCATCGGCGTCACCATCGCGACGCTGGCCATCACGGCCCTCGTGTTCAAGCGCACCATGTTCGGCATCAGCGTGCGTGCCGCCGCCGAGGACTTCGACGCCGCTCGCCTGATGGGCACCCGGGCGAACCGGGTGATCTCCGGCGCCTTCGCGTTCGCCGGCTTCCTGGCCGGCGTGGCAGCGTGCCTCATCCTGATGCGCACCCCTGCGGCAGAGCCCAGCATGGGCACCGACTGGCTGCTGAAGGCGGTCATCGCCGCGGTCATCGGTGGCCTCGGCAGCTTCACCGGTGCGATCGTCGGTGGCGTGGTGCTGGGACTGCTCGAGACCCTCACCCGGGCCTACCTGCCCGAGGTGGCCACCGGTTGGGACAAGTTCTCCACGGCCGTCGTGTTCCTGGTGATCGCCGTGTTCTTCGTGGTGCGACCCGACGGCATCTTCAAGGTGTCGCACGCGGAGCGTGTGTGATGAGCGGCATCCTGCAACGCACGCTGCGGTCCACGCTCGGCAGCGCCGTACTGATGGCAGCCGTGGCCGCGTTGGCCATGGTGTACACGAGCGGTGGCGGCTCGGCACGCAACTCGCTGATCGCCGAGATGCTCAGCAACTTCATCCTCGTGCTCGGCATCCAGGTCTTCATCGGCAACACCGGCGTACTGAGCTTCGGTCACATGGCGTTCGCCCAGATCGCCGCGTACGCCACTGCCGTGCTGGCCATCCCGATCCTCGCCAAGGAGAAGGCACTCCCCGACATCCCGTTCGGCCTCGGCGACGTGGAGATGGGTGCGTTCGGCGCCACGGTGGTGGCGGTCGCCGTCACCGTCGTCATCGGTGCGTTGCTCGGAGTGGCCGTGTGCCGCGCACGTGGTCTGGCCCCGACGATGATCACCCTTGCGTTGCTGTTCGTGGTGGAGCAGTTGGTGAAGAACTGGGAGGAACTCACCCGCGGCGCCGGGGGCCTGTCGGGCATCCCGATCGTGCAGGGCACGGGTTGGTTGTACATCGGCGCGTTCGTCGCGCTCGTGGTGGCAGCGTTCTTCCAGGAGATGCGCATCGGCCGGTTCTCGATCGCCACCCGCGAGGACGAACTCGCGGCACCGGCGCTGGGCATCCGCATCTTCACGTCGCGGTACGCAGCGTGGGTGGTGAGCATCGCCCTCACGGCGCTCGGCGGCTCGCTGCGCGCGCAGTCGCTGGGCAGCGTGAACCCGAAGCAGTTCACCATGGATGCCGGCATCCTCGTACTGGTGATGCTGGTGGTGGGCGGCATGAAGACGGTCAGCGGCGCCGTGCTCGGCACCGTGCTCATCACCGCCGGCAACGAGTTGTTCCGCCAGCTCGGCGATCCCGAGCGGCTCGACATCGAGCGGTTCCCCGATCTGTTCCTCGGTGTGGCGATGCTGCTGGTGATGGTGTTGCGACCCGACGGTCTGCTCGGCGACCGCGACCTGCTCGGGTGGCTCCGACGGAAGATGTACCGACCTGCCGCCGCTGCTGCCCTCGTGGCACAGCCCGGCACACGCGAACTCACGGCGCGCGACGTGGAAGTGCACTTCGGTGGCTTCGTCGCGCTCGACGGCGCCGGCCTCACGGTGCGACCCGGCGAGGTGGTGGGCCTCATCGGTCCCAACGGCGCCGGCACGACCACGTTG
>SXGU01090433.1_pt1 | contig 15869 bp, 11 predicted proteins | sample 3174531 | NCBI WGS metagenome assembly SXGU01 (sample SAMN11356863, study PRJNA531348) | freshwater metagenome | isolation source: freshwater sample F1-140 | place: China: Fuxian Lake, Yuxi | collected 2017-12-25
GCCCTCGACCACGAAGCGTTCGGCGGTGCCGGGCGCGGTCAGGCCAAGGGCTTCATAGCTCAAGAGTTCGTTGGCCGTGAAGCAATCATGGAGTTCGACGACGTCGACGTCGGCCGGGCCAATGCCGGTCTGTTCGAAGACCTGGTTCGCCGCCCGGCGCGCCATATCGAAACCGACCAGCCGCATCATGTCGCCCTGATCGAAGGTGCCGGGCACATCACTCGTCATGGCCTGCCCAGCAATCTGGACCCGCATGTCCAATCCATGGGACTTGGCAAACGCCTCCGAGCAGAGCACGGCCGGCACGGCACCGCAGGTCGGCGGACAGCACTGCAGCCGGGTCAGCGGCGCCACGATGGCCGGCGAAGCCAGGACCTCTTCTTCGGTGACCGGAACCCGAAACAACGCAAAGGGGTTTTGCGCGGCATGGCGCCTGGCCTTGACGCTGATTTTGGCGAAGGTGCTGGCCTGGGTTCCGTGCTCCTTCATGTACTGGCGGCCCGCGGCGGCAAAGTACTGCGGGGCAATCGGGGCGCTCCGGTCCACGCCGTCTTTCCGGTCAACCGCCGCTACGAATTCATCGAGCGGCGTCGGGCGGTCGGTGTACGTCTTGGTGATCGGGCCCGACACCATCTGCTCGAACCCGAGCGCCAAGGCGCATTCCACCACGCCGGACTCCACCGCCTGGCGGGCCAAGAACAGCGCCGTCGATCCGGTTGAACAGTTGTTGTTGACATTGATGATTGGAATGCCGGAGAGCCCCACTTGATAGAGCGCCCGCTGGCCCGCACAGCTATCGCCGAACACAAAGCCCACGTAGGCCTGCTCGATTCGCTCATAGGGCACGCGGGCGTCGGCGAGCGCGGACCGGGCGGCGTTGGCACCCATGGTCGGATAGGCGTCACTCTTCCCGGGTTTCGCAAACGGCACCATTCCTACTCCGACGACGTACACGGGTCGCGACACGGTCATGCCCTCAAGTGGGATAGTCGATGATGGCAAAGCCGGTCAGCTTTCGCTCGCCGGCGCTGTTTCTGAGTTCGAGATCGACCCGGCACCGATTGGGCACCCCGTCAACCGCCGTTTCCGAGACGACCCCGGTCGCCGTCAGCACCTCCTCAGGGTAGGTGATGGCCACGAACCTGACTTGGAGATCCCGAACGGCATCTTGGGACACCCACTCCGTCAGCGCCCGCGCCACGTAGGCACAACCGAGCATCCCGTGCATGAACACGTCGGGATACCCGGCCCCCTTGGCAAAGGCCGCGTCAATGTGGAGGGGGACATGATCGCCCGACCCACCAGCGTAGAGCGCCAGGGTGGCCCTGGACAGGGGGGGCAGCGTCAGGGACGGGATCGAATCGCCGACTTTGGCCGTGGTCATGGGGCGTTCCTCACGGCCAGGAGATTTCGGATCCGGGCCACGGGCCGGTCGCCATCGCAGTTGGTCACGACCGAGTCGAAGACCGCAAACTCGAGCGCTCCGCCCTTCTTGACGATCACGTCGGAGAGAACGCGAGTGAGCCGGATCCGATCGCCGGCGCAGATCGAGTCGAATAGCTTCAGCTGCAGCTCGCCATGGAGAATTCGCTCGGTCGGGATGCCGAGTTCGCCCAGGTAGCCATGGCCACCGGGATCGTCGGCCAGGAGACAGTAGGCAAACGTCAGCGGCGCCAGAATCGACCGATAGCCGGCGGCCCGGGCGGCTGCCTCGTCATGATACACCGGCCGAGTCTCGCCGATGGCCTTGGCCAGGAGCCGGAGCCTGCCCTTCTCGACGTCGACCGTCCACGGCCCCCACGTCTTTCCGATATGGGCCCGATCAATCACTCGCCACCAGCCCTTTCTTGCGCGACCAATACCAGTAGAACGGCAGTCCGGCCGCTACGATGCCGATCCCGACCAGGCTCGATTCGAGCCTCGCGACCAGGAGATTGCCAAGATACCAGACCAGGATCGCAATGTAGATCAGGGGCACCACGGGATACCCCGGCACCTTGAACGGCCGGGGCAGGTCGGGCTCGCGCCACCTGAGGACGATCAGCCCGAGCACCGTGAGCAGCATGAACAATTGCCCCACGAACCCGACGTACGTGAGAATCTCCTGGTAAGTCCCGGCCAATGCAAACGCCGATGCCACCAGGCCGAATACCAGGATCGCCGTGGCCGGCGTGCGGCGGGTCGGATGGACCCGGGCCAGCCGTCTGAAGAACAGTCCGTCTTGCGCCAATGAAAACGTAACCCTGGGGTAGTTGAGCAGCTGGGCGTTGGCGCCGCCGATGCCCGACAGGAACACCACCACCGCCATGACCGTGGCCCCGGTTGGGCCGAGCACGACTTCCATGGCGTCGGCGGCAACCCGCGGCGAGGCCTTGAGTTGCTCGAACGGAAGCACGTAGAGATAGGCGGCGTTGATACTGAGGTACAGCACGATCAACGCCAGCATCCCGCCGACGATAGCTCGCGGGAGGTTCTTGGCCGGCTCCCGGACCTCCCCGGCGACGTGGGTAATGAAATACCAGCCGCTGTAGCTGAATATCGTCAAGATCATAGCCGTCCCGACGGAGCTCACCATCTCGCCCGAACTCCTGTCGGCCGGGAACACCGGCAGGAAGTTTGCGAAGCTGCCGTTACCGAGCAGGAAGCAGGCGCCCACCACGGTCAGCAACCCGCCGACCTTGAGCACGGTCAGGATGTTCTGGGTTCGGCCGCCGGCGCTGACCCCGAGCGCGTTGATGATCGCGAAGGTCATGATGATCACGACCGTGAGCACTCGGGTCGCCCAGGGGCCCGCGTCGGCGAGGCCCGGGATGAACTGGCCCGCGTACAGCGCCGCCAACGAGGACGTGACCGCGGTGGCCCCCGCCGCATAGGAGAAGAACATCATCCACCCGAACAGAAACGCGATCGGGGTGCCGGGATAGGCTCGTTTCAGGAACTGGTAGGTGCCGCCGGTTTCGGGAATGGCCCCAGCCAACTCGGCAAAGCTCAGGGCCCCGCAGAGGGCAAGGAGTCCGGTCACCAACCAGGTCGTCAGCTCGAGCCCCGGCGATCCGACCTCCCGCGCAATGGCGCTCGGCACCAAGAAGATGCTGGCTCCGATCGTGCCCCCGACGACCAGGGCCATGGCTTCGACCGGGCCGAGACCCCGGGTGAGTGCGGGTTGTTCCCGGGCCATCGCCGCTACCGCTCCAGGCAGCAAAGCAACAGCACTCCGATTCGGCAGCCAGATGGAACTGTGATCACCGAGGCACCTTTCCCGCGAGCCGATCGTAGACCCGCCTGAGTCCGCCCTCCGGCCGACCGTAGGCCCGGAAGTCCATTTTCCGGGCTGCGGCCGGAATAGTCAACCCGTCCAGCCCATGACCTTCCCATCACGGCGCCTCCTTCCCGATCCCAGCCAAATCGAAGGGCCGGTTCGCACCGGCCCCTCGCTCTCTCCTCGGGCCGCCCCTGCCGATCGATCAGCGGCCGAGCGTCTCCGCCAGCGCAAGTGGGACACAGGTCGTCGACCCATATTGCTGGTTCCTGTGATCGACGCCGTTCGGGTGCACCGAACCGGGTTCGCCGCGGAACGGGATCTTGAACGGAGTGGTCCGAAACCGGAGGTGGTCATTGTACCGCGCACCTGCCTCCATGAACAACTCGCGCACCCGCTCGTCGATCACCTGGGCGATCACCTCGTTCTGGGTGGCGGTATTGCCGGCGTCGTATCCGGGAATCCCGGCCGCCGTGTGCAACGCGTTGATCACCGTCCGCGCCGTGGGGAGGTCGCCCGCCCGCGCGGCGGCCTCGGCCACAATCAGCCGGGCCTCCCGGCCCGACGCCACCAAGACCGGATCGCTCCGGGAGAGCGCCTTCGCATGGCGGTACAACAGCGAGATGTTGTCGCCGGCCTGCAACGTCGTCGCCGTCACTCTCACCCGCGGATCGGCCACGCCCTGCCAGCGGACATCCCGAAAGGCCGGGGCAATCGTGGTATGGCGAAGCGCCTGGCTGACCTCATTGTTCTGGAACTCATAGAGCAGGTTCCAACGGTGCCGGTCGGTAGCGCCGCGGGTGGCGTTCCGGACAAACGTCGCGGGAACTTGTTCCGCGTCGGCGCGGGCTCCGGCGAAATTCCCGAGATCGAGCCGCACCCGAGCCCGCCCGACCAGCGCCATGTTGCGGAGATCGGCGCTATTCGCCGCGGTCGCGAGGCCGAGCGCCTCGGTGAACCGCGTCTCGGCGTCCTGCAGAGCTTGCTGGGGGGTAATGATGGGGCCCTGACTGAACGCCATCGAGCAGAACGCCTCACCGAGAGGAATCGTGGCGTACGCGGCATAGGTCTTGACCTGCGCCTTGAGCAGCGCCTTGGTCGGGACCCGGGCGTCGGGAAATCCGTCGATCTTGGTAAAGGCGTTGTCGGCCAGAACCCGGGTGGCCTGGAGCGGCACCAGGAAGTTGTAGCCACCGACGGCACCATCGCAGCCATCGGTCAGGTTGAGGTTGTTCTCGAGGACGCTCCGGACACCCCAAGTATTGGTGTTGCCTTGGCCCGAGGTCGAAATCACCTGATCGGAGAGCGCGTTGGCCGCGGCAACATACTGGCTCCAACCGCATTCAAAGGTGATGACGACCCCATTGGCCAGCGCCGTCGCGAGCGACGGATCGTCGAGTTGCTCGGTCACGACTTTGCCGGGCAGTTCTACGTCCAGCAGATTGCTACAGGCCGCCGTTCCGAGAGCGCTCAACGCGCCCACCAGGGCGAACCCGCGGGCCCGCCACCTCCGGATGATCGAGTTCATATCGGTCTTGCTCCCTCCGCGTCCAGCACGTTTGGGGGTAATGATCGCGTTTCGCATTAGAGGCCCATCCGGACGGTGACCAGGAATCGGCGCGCCATCGGCCAAGCGTCTTGTTGATTGGCGGCCAAACCGCCGGGGTCACCCGCGTAGAAGTTGCCGTTGAGGCGGACCTCCGGATCTTTGAGCCGGCGCCCGAACAATTCCTTCTGGGACTGCCAAATCGTCCAGAGGTTCCGAGCCGACGCCGTCACCGACATCCTCTGAGTCCCGAACTTCTTGGCCAGGCCGCTGGAGAGGGTGTAGGTCGCCGAGAGGTCTCGGAGCTTGGCAAAGCCGGTCCGGATCGTATTCCCTTGGGCTCGGCTGTCGAAGGTGTTGGCCCGGATCCCTTCAAGAATCGGATCGGTACCGAGCACCGCCAGTTCGCTGTTGCGGAATGTGATGCTCGGCCCGCTGATCTCGGAGGCCCGGATGTAGCTCCCACCGAGGTAGTCGACCTGGGCAAAAAGCTGGAGCTGCGCTCCGATCGCGACGGTCATGCTGCTGGCGCCCTGCCAGGTCGGGAGTACGCTCCCGAAGAAGATCTGGGGAGCTTGGGCGCAGGGCACCGGCGCGCCGCCACCGGCAGACAGGTTCGTGCCCGTGATGAGGGTACCTCCCTCGCACAGCACGTTGGTGGCGACTCCGTTGGTCAGCGTCGATGACACCACCCGACGGCCCCAGATCGACGCGATCGGGTATCCCGGCACATGGAATTGATTGAATTGAGCCGAACTCGGGCCGGCAAGACTGGCCCGCCCCTCGCCAAGGCTCAGAACTTCGTTCGAGTTGAAGGCCAAGGATGACCGGAGATCGATGGTAAAACCTCGGGTTCGGAAGGCCGTCGCATTCGCTGAAATCTCGAGCCCCTGGTTCTGAATGCTCCCGAGGTTGAGCAGCCGGGTACCGGCAAACCCGGTCGAGGGCGGTAGCCCGACCGGGACGATCGCATCGTCGGTGGTCTTGCGGTAGAACGTGACCTCGAGGCCGACCCGCTCGTCGAACAACCCGGCGTCGAAGCCGAGCTCGACTTCCTTGGTGACTTCCGGCTTGAGGGCCGGATTCCCGAAGTTGTCGGTCGTCAACCCGGTCGCGCCCCCATCGCCGATATAGGGCCGGTAGGTCTGCAAGGCCACAAAGGCGTCGGGCTGCTGGCCGGCTTTACCCCAGGCGCCCCGGAGCTTCAGGGTACTGAAGAGGCTCGATCCCTTGAGCAGGGGCTCGTCGCTCAGGACCCAAGAAGCCGAGACCTTTGGATAGAGGACGAAATCGAAGTCGGTGCCGAACGCGCTGTTGTCGTCGCCGCGAACAGCGCCCGTCAAGAACAACCGGTTCTTCCACGCGAACTGCTGCTGGGCGTAGGCACCGATCGTCTTGTTCTCGATGAACTCCTCATCGGTGTTCCGGATCGAGCCGGCACCGAGCGTCTCCAGACTCGCAACCGCCAAGTTCTCGGCCGTCGAGAAGGCGATCTGGGTGCCCTTCTTGTAGTACTGCAGCCCAGCCGAGGTCTCCAGACCGAGATTCTTGCCGAGCTTGAAGGACCCCGTCGCGCCGTAGTCGGCGCTCATGTAGCTCACGTCCCGGTTGTACAGGGCACGGGCGCCGTTCGGGAGGAAGTAGCCGGTCCGGAACACCCCTTCAGCCCGCCGGGCAATGCCCGTCAGCCGCGAAGTCCCGAAGTCCCCGCCGATGGTGACGCGGTGGCTGAACCACCCGAACGGCCGATGCCGGAAGGTCCCATTCAAGATCATCCGATCGAGGTTGTCGTAGCCCTCCGTCTCGTTGGCAAGCCGCTCCGGGAGGACGAACTGGTACCCGCGGAACGGACCATCCGCTCCATTCGGCAGGTTCCGGCCCGGCTCGCAGCCGGGCGACGGGCAGGCGAAGTCGATGGCCACCGTAATCGGCTGGTTCATCGGCGACTGCGACCGGAGCTTGCTCCTGGTATAGCCGATCCCGACGTCGGTGCTGAATTTCTCGTTGGGCGTCCAGTTGATGTTGGCGCGCGTGGAGAGTTTGTTCTGCCAGTTGTAACTGACCGTCCCTTCCTCGCGCTCGAAATCGCCCGAGAAGAAGTACTTGATCGCTTCCGTGCCTCCGCCGATCGTGGCCCCGATCGAGCTGGTCAGGCCGGTGCTGAACGGGCTGCCCTTGCAGCGATCGCCTTCGGCTTTGTAGGGGTCCGGGCAATAACCGTACAGGGTCACCGGGAACCCGACCCGTCGGTCGTTCGTGAGGACGTTAAATTCCTTGACCGAACCATCGGCCGCCCGGTAGTACTTGGACTGGAACAGGTTCTCGGGGTCCGGGAGCCAATTGGCTCCCTGCTTAGCCGTAAGCTGGATCTCCGGCCGGCCGGTCTTCCCGCGTTTGGTCACGATCTGGATGACGCCGTTCGAGGCCTCGGTGCCGTAGATCGTTGCGGCCGAGGGCCCCTTGATGACCTGAATCGACTCGATTTCATCGGGATTCAGGTCATTGATTCTGGATTGGGCGTACCGGGTGTCGTTGCCGATCTTGCCGTCAAAGAGGGCTCGGGGTGTGCCGGCGGCCGGGTTGTTGTCGACTCGGACGCCGTCCACGTACACGAGCGGATTCGAGGAGAGCGCGATGCTCGCGGCGCCGCGCAATCGGGTCGTACCACCCGACCCGACGCTGCCTCCCGCTGATTGAAACGCCAACCCAGGCACCTGGGTCGCCAGGATGTTCTGCAGGGTGGTGGCCGGGGCAATCTCTTCCAGCGCGGCAGTGTTGACCCTGGTGATGGCGTTGCCGAACGACCGGGCTTCCTGCGCACCCGCCGTACCGGTCACCACCAACTCATCGAGGTTGACGACTTGGGGCGCCAAACTGATCGCGATGTCGCTGGCCCCGACCCTCACCGACTGGGTCAGCCGCCGGTAGCCGATACGCACCACCTCGATGGTCACCTGTTCGCCCGAAACCCCGACGATCCGAAACGCGCCTCGGGTGTCGGTTTGCACGGCCCGGTTGGTGCCGACCACCGACACCCGGGCGCCCGTCAACGGCTGCTTGGTGTTCTGGTCCGTCACCGTCCCGCTGATTTCCCGTTCCTGGACCACCGTCGGACCGCGTGACTCCAACCAATCTGACTCCCGAACCGCCGGAACCGGAGCGCTCGCCAGCATCAACTCCGGCGATAACGCCGACCGAAACTCGCGGCGTCGAGGCACCACCGGCTCGGCGGGCGTCAGGATCACCTGCCCGTCCCGGACCGAATAGCGGAACGAGGTGCCCGATAACAGCTGGTCGAGGGCCTGCGCCACGGTCCGATGGCTGCAATCGCAGCCCACTTTCCGCCCGTCACTCGCGAGCAGCGTCGGACTGAAGGCCACCACCACGCCGGAATTTTCCGATAACGTCGTCAGGGCCTCGGTGAGAGTGACATTGCGAACATCGACCAAAGCGGGCCGGTCGAGTAACCGGTCAACCTCCGCTCCGGTTCGCTGCGCGATGTTGTTTTGCGCCGCCACCGGCGGAGCCGCGCTTACCACCGCAAGCAGAAGAGCGAGACGAGCAAGCTGAGCCATGCGACAGACCTCCTCACAGGAGAACGGACATCACGAACCCGCGATTGACACCACACCTCTTTCGACCGAACACGTCGTGACGGACACCGCGCAGACGATCCGCACCACTTCGTCGAGACTCCGGTCGGTAAACCAGGTCGTCACGGTCCGGTCGGCAATGGCGCTGTCGACCACCACCCGAACCGAATAGACTCGCTCCAGTTCCTTGGCGACCTCACGAAGCGAAGCATTCTGAAAGGCCAGAAAGCGGCCCAACCATTTGGTTTCGGAGCCTAAGTCGGGGATTCGGACCGTGGCCATCAGCCGGCCGTCGACCACCCGGCTCAGTTGTCCGGCCGTGACCCGGGTCTCACCCCCCTGGGCAGCAGCCACCGCCACCTTGCCCTCGACCACCACCATCCGGAGATCCGCGTCGCGGGCATCGACATCGAACCGGGTGCCGAGCACGGTCAGGTCGCCCGCGGTGGTCCGAACCCGAAACGGCTTGCCCTGCTGTTTGGCGACCGCGAAGAAGGCCCGACCCGTCAGCATCACTTCCCTTCCCCCGACCCGCTGGTCGAACCGGAGCCGGCTCCTCGGGGCCAACCGAACGATGGTCCCATCACTCAGGCTGACGGTGGTAGTCTCGGACGTGCCGGTGACCAGCTCGGTGATCGCCACGCCCCGCGGAGCAAACCACCCGCGCCGCATGCCCACCAATCCGGCCCCGACCACCACTGACGCGGCCGCCACGACCGGTACAAGCCACCGAAGGAGCGAGGCGCGGGCGGCCCGTCGTTCGGTGGCCGGACGACGGGCCGAGGCCTCCAACAAATCCAGTACAGCGGGTGGCGTAGTGCGCGGTAACCGGTGACTCCGAGTGGCCGCCGCGAGAATCTCTTCGAGGACGTGGTAGCGTGCTTCGTTGGCCGGCTCGGCAGCCCGCCAGCCGCGGACGAGTTGCTCCTCGTCCTCGGAGGTCAGGCCCTTGATCGATCGAAACAGCAATTGATCTTCGATCATCCCGTTGTTCGCCCGCCCGAGGTGTGGTGGACCCTGTGACGTCTGGGAGAGAACGAGCGACCGGTCAAACGGTACCAACGCCCCGATCAGCGAATGGCATCGAGCTCGGCCCCGATGGCCGTTACCCGGTCGGTCAATCGCTTGAACGCCGCCGTGGTCAGCGCGGCCTGGTCCCGGGCCAACCCAAAGTCCTTGAGCTCGAGCGCCTCTCGGAGCACCGGCAGGGTCCGCGCGACACTGCCGTTGTAGCTGCTGGGGCCCGAGATCGGGTATTTGAACCAGGCACGCCCCGGCAACCCCTCCGAGAACAGGAGGGTCCGCTCGCTCTGGTAGATCGCCCGATTGATCCGCCGCAGCGGTTCGACGTGTCGTGCGAGCGCCTCCGAGCCGAGCGCGAGCACGCGCGCCAGCGACTGTTCGTACGAACCCGCGGCGGCGGCCAATGCCTCCGCCTGCGCCAGCAACGGACCGAGATCGGTCCCGGCAGGCAGCTCGGCGATCCAACCCCGGTACGCCCGGGCCGCATCGGCAAAGGACCAGGGCAACACCGGCGCGTCAGCCAGCCGGAGCAGCGAGGCCGCGAAAACGCCGGCCTGGGACTTCCCGTAGCTCAAGTCGGGATCGAGAAACCGCAGGAAGTAGGTGTAGCTGTCGAAGACCGAGTGATAGGTACCGCGGCCCACGTTCCGGTACGCAAGATGAAGCGACGTGATGCCTAGGTGCTGGATGAAGGCGCCATAGTCGGTATTGGCACCGATCGGGGTCAGCCCGAACGGCCGGTCGGGCCTGACCTCGAGGGCGTTCTTCCCGGTCACGGGATCGCGAGTGTCCCGGAACACTTCCCGGGTGAAGGTCTCGAGCATCGATGAACCGCTCGCCGTCAGCAGCCCTCGGCGATAGTTGTCGCCGTTGACGTAGATGACCGCCTTCTCGGTCAGCTCCTCAGCGTGATCCTCGACCCACTCCGTCGAACCGAGCAGCCCCTGCTCTTCCCCGTCCCAGAGCGCAAAGACCAACGTCCGATTGGGTTGCCAGCCGGTATTCCGAAGCTCGCTCAGGACCCGGGCAGCCTCCATGACGGTGGCCGCGGCGCCAACCGGATCGTCGGCGCCGTACACCCAGGCGTCGTGATGATTCCCGGCCAAGACCCACTCAGCGGGACGGGTGGCCCCGGGAATCCGAGCGATCACGTTGTAGAGCGGACGGTTCTTCCACTCGGAACGGACCATCATCCGGACCTTCTCCCGGCTCGGCCCAACGTGGTAGGTCAGACCCAGCGCGCCCTTCCACCCGTCGTTCGGCACGACCGGGCCCTCGAGGGCATCGAACAACCGACTCGCGTCGGCGTACGAGATCGACAGGACCGGAATCGTCGGCAAGCCGGCCGCCTCGGACAGCGGGAGCCGCCGGGTGCCCGGCTTCGCGGCCCAACCGGGACTCAGGATGTCGCCGGCGTGGTGCGAGTCATCCCGAATTCCGCCCCGCTCCACCGCGTGCGGCGGCCGCATCGGCCCCCGCGGGTAAGGCCGCCCCAGCCAAAACCCGTCGTCCTTCGGGTCGTTGTACATGATCAGCCCGAGCGCCCCGCGCCGCATCGCTTCCTTGGCCTTGACCGAGCGGTGGTGCGGACCGGCCCGGGCCAGGACGAGCTTGCCTCGGACCCCGATCCCGATCCGCTCGAGCTCGAGGAAATCGTCGGGAAGGGCGTAATTGGCATAGACGATCGGCGCGGTCACATCGCCGTCGGCGCCGTACACGGCATACGGCGGCAAGATCCCCGGCTGGCGGGAGTCGGGGTCTTCGGCAAAGACCTCTTCGCGAAGCCGGGCCCGCCACGGCTTCGGCCCGGGAATTTCCAGGCGCTGGGCGATCGGCATCGGCAGCATCGCCTCGTATTGCTCGATCGACGCCTCGAGTCCCCACTCCCTAAACCGCGCCAACGCCCACTCGGCCACTTTCCGAGAGCCCGGCGTACCGGTCACATGAGGAACCGCGGTCATCGCGCGGAGGTAGCTCTTGATCCGGGCCGGGTCAGGCAGGTCGCGGACGGCTTGCTCAAGCGGTGCCCGGGTGGCCAGGGCATCGGAAGGAAAGCCGCGAATCGGCGCCGGTTGAGCGCCGACGGTGCCGGCCCCAAGCGCGAGCGCGATCTGCATCAGACCGGACAGTCGGGTGGTCATGGAATTGGTACGGCCTACGGCACCGCGAGTACCAACGTTGGGGTCAGACCGCGGTCCGCGCCGCCGAGGGCCCTTCGATGAACACGGCTAAGTCGTTCCGCAGCTCCTTGAGCGCGAGCGACATGTGATTGGCAACGGTTCGCCGGGTAATCCCGAGCGTTTGGGCCACTTCCTGGTACGATAAGCCGTGCAGGTGAGCGAGTATGAAGACGTCTCGCCGCCGCTCCGGCAAGGCGGCGATCGCCACCCGGGCCGCGTCGGCCAACTGATCGGCCTCCAGCAACAAGGCGGGCGACGGAACTTGTGGTTCGTCGTCGAACTGCCGGGCCGTGGCCCAGCGATCCCGGAGTTGGCGGCGGCGATAATCGTCGGTGATGAGGTTCCGGAGCACCCGATACAAATAGGCCCGGGGCGAGGTGTACGGCCGAAGTTGGGAACGGTGGTCCCAGACCCGGACAAAGGCCTCTTGGACCAGGTCCTCGGCGGCATCTTGGCTGCCGAGCTTGTCGGCGGCAAACCCGACCATAGGACGCCAATACCGTTCGAGCAGGAGCGACAGAGCCTGGGCGTCACCGAGCGCGATCCGCGCCGCGAGAGCGAGGTCGTCGGATTCCACGGGCGCTGGAGTCCGGGGCGCGGAGGTCGGGCGGGTACGGGCAACCTGAAGCATCGGGATCCCTTCGAGAACCAACCTGAGGCGAATATCGGTCAACATGACCCGTTGGTCAACTCCCGTCTCGGCGCTCGGCACTCGGCACTCGGCACTCGGGGGCGCCGGGGTGGCGGGTGGGGGGGGGCGGCGGCTAATGTTGGTTCGCCACTACCGTCCGGATTCGTGCCCAACGCCCCGACTTACGCCCGCGACATCGCCTCACGGGCAAACGCCATCACCAGCATCCGAAGCGGGGAACGTACCCGGCTCCGGCTGCTCGCCGCGGGGGCCGAACTGCTCCAGCGGGTGAGCTACCGGGACTTAAGCGTCGCCGCGGTGTCCAAGGCCGCCGGTCAAGCCAAGGGCACCTTCTACGTGTACTTCAAGACCAAAGAAGTCTTCCTCTTCGAGCTCCTGCAGGGGTATTTGGTTTTTGAGGCGTCGACGTTTCTCTCGCTCCAGCCCACCACCAGCCCGTTCCTCGCCTACCGGAACCGGATCGAGTGGTACGAGAAGACGTTCGCCCGGAATGCCGGGATTCTCCGGTGCATGGTGCAAATGGGCGAGACCGATCCGGACGTTCGCCGCCTGTGGCACGAGCGAAACGCCCGGATCGTCGACCGGGCCGTGGCGGACACCGTCATGCGGCTCACCAAGCCACCGGCCGACCAACGGCTCCTCCGGCTCGCGATCCGGGCCGTCGGCACCATGCTCGATCAGAGTCTGTTCGAGCGGTACCGGGTCCACGTCGGTCCCGGCATCGCCTCGGTCGAAACCGAATTCCTGATCGAATTCCACGCGGCCCTCGGCTTCCGGGCCATGTTCGGCCAGAACCCGCCGGCCCGGGAACTCCGCTACGCCAAAGAACTCCTCAAGATCCCGAAGCTCCGCTGACGCTTGCCCAGATGACCCCGCGGTCATATTCTAACTGGTCGGCCCACGATCTCCCGCGCCTTGGAAGTCACCGATGCCGAGTACACTGCCAGAAGCTCCCGTCAACCCGCGATCCGCGACCCTCTTCGGTCAGGCTCGCGAGGTCATGCCCTCCGGCTACACCAGGCACATGGTCGTGGCCAAGCCGCACCCGGTGTACGCCGACTACGGGATCGGCTGCCGGCTGTTCGACGTCGACGGCCACTCGACCATCGACTTCGTCAACAACTTCACCGCCCTGATCCACGGACACAGCAAGAAGGAAATCGTCGAGGTGATCGCGACCCAGGCCGGTCGCCTCCTTTCGGCCATCCTCCCGACCGAATGGGAGGTCCGGCTCGCTGAGCTACTCGTCGAGCGGATTCCCGGCGTCGAGCAAGTCCGGTTCACCAATACCGGGTCCGAAGCGGTGATGATTGCCGTCAAGGCCGCCCGGGCCTACACCGGAAAACCGAAAATCGCCAAGATGGAAGGCGGCTATCACGGCCAGTTCGATCTGATCGAGGCCAGCTTCCAGCCCCCGCCCGACCGGTGGGGCGACCCGGCCCGGCCGACCGCGGTGGCCAACAATGTCGGGACACCGCAGAGCCTCCTCGACGAGTTGGTCCTCCTACCGGTGAACGACATCGAAAACACCCGGGCCCGGCTCCGCGCCGACGCCAATCAGATCGCCGCCGTCATCATCGACCCGAACCGGCTCCAGTTAGGGATGGTCGAACCCCGGGCCGACTATCTCGCGATGCTCCGCGAGGAAACGGCCCGGCTCGGCATCGTGTTGATCTTCGACGAGGTGATTGCCCTCCGGAACAGCTATCACGGCACCCAGGGTCTCCTCGGCATCACGCCCGACCTGACCACGATGGGCAAGATCATCGGCGGCGGAATGCCGATCGGGGCGCTCGGCGGCAGCATCGAGGTCATGTCGGTGTTCGACGTCGACTCCGGCGAGCCCAAGGTGAAGCACAGCGGCACCTTCACCGCCAACCCGCTCTCCATGGCCACGGGCCATGTCGGCATGTCGCTGCTGACTCGAGAAGCCTTCGATGATCTGGCGGCCAAGGGTCAACGACTTCGCGACGGGCTTGAGCGGGTTCGCCGCGATCTCGGCATCGTCGGCCGTGTCGAGGGGCGAACCTCGATGTCGGCGCTGATGATGACCGATCAACCGATCACCAACTACCGGCAGCTCTCGGCCGTCATGGCGTCGGGACTCCTGGCCAAAACGCAGGCCTATCAGAAACTGCTGCTGGCCGAGGGCGTGCTGACGCTTCGTGGCGGCTTCGTCGGCTCGACCCCGATGACCAATGACGATATCGACTTCACGATCGAGGCGGCCCGCCGGGCCCTGACCAAGCTCAACGCCGCCTGACGATGGCGCGACTCCGGCCCAGTTGCAGTGTCTCGATGATGTTCCGGGAGATCCCGATCCTCGAACGATTTGGCGCCGCCCGGGCCGCCGGGTTCGAGGGCGTCGAAATCCAGATCCTCGACGAGGGCACCCCGGCCGCGATGGCGGAGGCGGCCCGCACCGCAGGGGTCGAGGTCGTCCTGATCAACGTCGACATGGGCGACCTTCGGACCGGCGGCCCCGGGCTGTCAGGGGTTCCCGGCCGGGAGTCGGAGTTCCGCGCCGCTCTCTCCCGGGCCCTCGACGCCAGCCGGATCCTCGGCGCCGCTCGGATTCACCTCGGCCCCTCCCGGATTCCGCCCGGCACCACGCGAGCGGAATGCCTGGCGGTTTACCGAGCGAACCTGGCCTGGGCCGTGAAACAAGCATCCGGTCACCCGGCAACCCTGCTTCTGGAGCCCCTCAACCTGGTCGAAAGCCCGACGATCCTTCTCAGCGATTTAGGAGAGGCGGTTCAGTTGATTCAGGAGTCCCGATCCGACCGAGTCGGCCTCCAATTCGACGTCTACCACGCGGCGATGAACGGAATCGACATCCCGAAAGCCTTCCGGGACCACTTCTCCTCGATCCGCCACATTCAGTTTGCCGACGCGCCCGGCCGCCACGAACCGGGCACCGGCCAGATCGATTTCCCGAATATCTTTGCCGATATTGCCGCTAGCCCGTATGCCGGTTGGGCCGGCGCCGAGTACGTCCCGGCAACCACCACGGCCGCCTCATTCGCCTGGCGCCACACCCTGCAAGAGTATTTCGCCTCATGACCACGTACCGCATTGCCCTGATCCCCGGCGACGGCATCGTCAAGGAAGTCGTTCCCGATGGCGTTCGTGTCCTCGAAGCCGTCGGCCGGAATATCTGGGTGTCCTTCGAGTGGACCCCGTTCGATTGGAGTTGCGAGACCTATCACCAGACCGGCCGGATGATGCCGGCCGACGGCCTCGACCAACTCCGGGGGTTCGACGCGATCTACCTCGGCGCCGTCGGGTTTCCCGGCGTTCCCGATCACGTCTCGCTCTGGGGACTCCTGATTCCGATCCGGCGCGAATTCGACCAGTACGCCAACATCCGGCCTTGCCGGATCATGCCCGGTCTCAAGTCGCCCCTGGCCCACACCGAGGGCCGGAAGATCGAGTTCTGGATCGTTCGCGAAAACGTCGAGGGTGAGTATGCCGAGATCGGCGGCCGGATCTTTGCCGTCACCGACCGCGAGACCGTGGTGCAGCAGTCGGTCTTTACCAGGATCGGTGTCGACCGCATCGTCGAGTACGCCTTTCGGCTGGCGGAAAAGAAGGGCCTGGCCAAAGTGACATCAGC
>SXGU01122262.1_pt1 | contig 15867 bp, 11 predicted proteins | sample 3174531 | NCBI WGS metagenome assembly SXGU01 (sample SAMN11356863, study PRJNA531348) | freshwater metagenome | isolation source: freshwater sample F1-140 | place: China: Fuxian Lake, Yuxi | collected 2017-12-25
AACCTGAAACGGCTGGCAACCGCAACTGCCCTACCCGTGGCGAGTCCGACCAGTAACGGCGGCGCTGCAACAGGAGTGTTTCCTGTCGCAGCCGGGAAAGTGACGCCTGTCAGATACGAATGTGGTCAGCAAGACACGTCGGGGCAGGAAAAGAACCGTGCACACCTTCGCGCACTTTCTTAATAGCAGAGTACCCCCCTGATGCAACTGATCAACGTCGAACAACTCTGTCGCTACTATGGCGATCAATGCGCCGTCGATAATGTTTCGTTTACCCTGGAAAAGGGCGAGATTCTGGGTTTTCTCGGGCCGAACGGGGCCGGCAAGTCATCCACCATGCAGATGATTACCGGCAATCTGGCCCCGACCACAGGCCAGATCCTCATCAACGGCATCGACATCCTCGACCAGCCGCGTGAAGCCAAGCGGGAACTCGGCTACCTGCCGGAAATCCCGCCCGTATACCGGGAACTGACCGTCAACGAATACCTGGACTATGCCGGCCAATTGCATGAGGTGCCGCGCAACCAGCTTAAAAAATCCCGTGATCAGGCCCGGGAACGCTGCGGCCTGACCGACGTGGGCGAGCGTCTCATCGGTAATCTGTCCAAGGGCTATCAACAGCGGGTAGGCATCGCCCAGGCCATTCTGCACAGTCCGGCCGTCATCATTCTGGACGAACCCACAGTGGGGCTGGATCCCATCCAGATTCGTGAAATCAGGGATTTGATCCGTGACCTCGGGCGCGAACATGCCATTATCCTCTCCACCCACATCCTGCCGGAAGTGCAGGAGTCCTGCACCCGGGTGCAAATCATTCACCGGGGTCGCCTGGTGCTGAATGACAGCATTGAAGGCCTGAGCCAGCAGATGCAGGCATCCAGCCTGTTACTGCAAACCCGCCGGGCCATTGAGATCGACCGCCTGACCGATGTGCCGGGCGTACAATCGGTAGACCAGATTGATCCCACCCGCTGCCGCATCCATTACGACAAGACGACCAGTCCGGCAGAACACTTGGCGGAGCGGGTCGTGACCCTGGGTTTTGGACTGCTGGAACTGACGCCTGAACGCCGCAGCATGGAGGAGATTTTCATCGACATAACCCGACACAGCCAGACGCCGACGACGGAGGTCAATCCATGATGTCACTGGTCATTGCGGGGCGCGAACTCCGCACCCTGTTTCTGTCCCCCCTGGCGTGGTCCATACTGGGGGTCATCCAGCTCATACTGGGCTACATGTTTCTGGCCCAGCTTGAATACTATTCAATGATGCAGGCCCGGATTGCCGGCATGGAAGACGCCCCCGGCGTGACCGACATGCTGGTCGCTCCCCTGTTTGGCAATGCCGGGGTCATCCTGATGCTGGTAACCCCGCTGCTGACCATGCGCCTCATTAGCGAAGAACGGCGCAACAAAACCCTGAGCCTGCTGTTTACCGCCCCGGTTTCCATGACTGAAATCATACTCGGCAAATATCTGGGCATCGTCGGCTTCATGCTTGTCATGGTTGGCATGATTGTCCTCATGCCCTTATCGCTGCTGGCCGGTGGCGGGCTGGATCTGGGCAAACTGGCTGCCTGCACCCTGGCCCTGATTCTGCTGCTGGGTGGATTTTCCGCCCTGGGGCTTTATCTGTCGGCCCTGACCGCTCAACCTACCGTAGCCGCCGTAACCACCTTTGGCGCATTACTGTTGCTGTGGATTGTGGACTGGCTGGGTTCGGCGGCCGGTCAGGCAGGCAACGTGCTGGAATATCTCTCCATGCTGCGCCACTACGAAAGCCTGTTGAAAGGCCTGGTTTCCACCGCCGATCTGGCTTATTTCATCCTGTTCATTGCCACTTTCCTGGTATTGAGTGCCCACCGTCTGGACAACGACCGTTTGCAAAAATGAAGATCAATCGTAGAACCCACCTTGAAATTCGTCTGCAAAATACCCTGTTTTCCCTGCTGTTTCTGGTAATCACCGGGCTTACCGCCTGGCTGAGTACCCGTTATACCGCCCAGTTTGACTGGACTTACGGCAATCGGCATAGCCTGTCGGAGGCCAGCAAAACCGTGCTGAACCAGTTGCAGGGTCCACTCAGGATCACCGTCTATGCCCGTGAAAACCCCCAGCAACGTCAGCGGATAAAGGAACAGATCGAACGCTACAGCCGCCACAAGCAGGATCTGACCCTGGAATTCGTCAATCCCGATGTCCAGCCGGACAAGGTCAGGGAGATTGGCATTACCATCGACGGAGAACTGCTGCTGGATTATCAGGGACGTAACGAGAAGGTTGCGGAACCCACCGAAAGTGCGTTGACCAATGCCCTGCAACGGCTGGCGTCAGGGCAGGAACGGCGCGTCGTGTTCATCCAGGGACACGGTGAACGCTCCCCCCAGGGTCAGGCCGATCACGACCTTGGCCAGTTCGGGGCGGAGCTGGAGCGTAAGGGACTGCTGATCTCCACGGTCAATCTGGCCACCAACCCGACCCTGCCGGACAACATCAGCGTACTGGTGCTGGCCGGACCCCATGCCAAACTGCTGCCGGGCGAACTGGGCGTGATCCAGGATTACCTCCGCAAGGGCGGAAATTTCTGGTGGTTGAGCGACCCGGGCGAACAAACCGCACTGGCACCATTGGCAGAACAACTGGGCATCAAATTCCTGCCCGGTACGGTGGTGGATGCCTCGACCCGGTTGTTCGGACTCAGCGACCCCGGTTTGGCTTTGGTAGCGGAGTACCCGCCTCATCCGGTCACCGCCAATTTTGCCACCATGACCCTGTTTCCTGCGGCGGTCGCCCTGGAAAAACCGGCCGGTGGCGATTTTGAGGCAGAACCGCTGCTGAGTACCCTGAGCCGTTCCTGGACCGAAACCGGGCCCATTGAGGGTAAAATCCAGTTTGACGCAGGCCGGGGTGAGCGGGCTGGCCCGCTGGACATCGGCTACGCCCTGACCCGGCCCAAACCGTCCGGGCAGAAAACCGCCACTGATCAGCCCGGTGCAGACAAACCGGCGGAACAACGCATCCTGGTAATCGGTGATGGCGATTTTCTGGCCAACAACTACCTGGGCAGCGCAGGTAATATCGACCTCGGAATGAATATGGTGCAATGGCTGGGACAGAACGATGCCTTCATCAACGTGCCGATCAAGCCCTCACCGGATCGTAAACTTGACCTCAGTCCGCTGACACAGGGACTGATTGCACTGGGCTTTCTGGTTCTGTTACCCCTCATCCTCATAGGTACGGGAACCGCCATCTGGTTCCAACGCAGGAGACGCTGATGAATTCACGCACCACCCTTAACCTGATTCTGGTGGCCATTGCAGTGGCACTGGGTACGCTGGTTCTGCTGGAACCGGGCAAAACCAAACCGGAAACCCATCCGCTGGCGGTGATCGACGCCAAAGCCCTGACGGCCATCACCCTGAAAAACCGGGAGTCAATCCGTTTCGAGAAAATCAACGGGCACTGGGCACTGGCTGAACCGTTCAAGGCACCAGCCAATGAAATACGCATCAACCAGTTGATTGATATTGCCCGGGTCAACAGTGAAGCGCGTTACCCGGTGGATCCGGCCAATCTGGCACCGTTTGAACTGGACAAACCCCGGGCGGTTCTGTCTTTGGGAGAAACGGTATTCACCTTTGGTAGCAGTGACCCCATCAATCTGCGCCGTTACGTGCAGGTGGGCGACAGCCTGCATCTGGTCAGTGATGATTTCTTTCATCATCTCACGGCGGCAGCCACCGATTATGTCGACAAGAAACTGCTGCCGGATGCGGCCAAAATCCGCGAAATCCAGTTGCCCGGCCTCAAGGCCACCCTCGGTGCCGATGGCAAGTGGACACGGGAACCGCCGGTCGAAGGCAATGGCGGCATGAGCGAACTGCTGACCCTCTGGGGCAGTGCCCGTGCCATTGATATCCGCCGCGAAGACAAACCGGTTCAGGGAGATACCATCCGCATCGGCCTGAGCGAAGGCCATGTCGTGGAGTTTGTCATCGTGCAGCGCGAACCGGATCTGGTACTGTCCCGTCCCGATCTGGGCCTGCACTATGAAATCACCGCCGAAACCGCCAGTCAGCTCCTGAACCAACCCAAACCGGTCACCAAGGCCCGGAACCTGGCTAAACCGGAACCAGCCGGGCAGGTCATGGACAGTGACCTGGACACTGATGAAGCTGCCGATGAGGGGCAATATCAGGACGAAGACCCGGGCGAGGACGGGGAAGAACCGGAACGCAGCGAGGAGTAAACGCCGGTTCGGGCGGAATCAAACCTGTCATCGGGACATCTGCCTTCCCCGGGACACTCCGGTACCATCAAGCGACTCCCGGTCTGGATTGCCGCCAACGCATCAGGCCGGGAGGACAATAACAACAGCATCATCATGTTCAAGCATATCACCCTTATCGGCCTGCTTCTGGCCGTCTGTCTCATCGTCACGGGAGCCTGGCTCCGGGTGACCCAGGCAGGTCTCGGCTGCCCCGACTGGCCCTTGTGTTATGGTCAGGCCATCGTCACGCTACCTCAGGCGGGTGAGGTGTTGCCGCAGTTTCCGGGGGCTCCCCCGTTTGAGGCAGTTAAAGCCTGGAAAGCCCTGACCCACCGTTATCTGGCGGTCGGCCTGGCCGGTGTAGCCCTGCTGCTGGCCGGTCTGGTATTCACCCTCAAAACCCGTCGGGTTCAGGCGGCAGCCTGGGTCTACGGATTTATCCTGCTTCTGGGCGGACAAATTGCCCTGGGCTATTTCACCGTGACCCTGCGACTGCTGCCGGTGGTGGTCACCGCCCACCTGTTACTGGCATTCCTGAGCCTGACGGCCTTGTACGGTGCTTACTTCAGTGCCAGCGAGCGGCCACCACCGCTGGCCAGGACGCCCCTGTTGCGCGGGCTGAGTGGTCTGGGTTTGCTGTTACTGCTGGTGCAACTGGCTGCCGGTGGTTGGGTATCCAGCCATCACGCCGGACTCGCCTGCCCTGATTTTCCCACCTGCCTGGGGCAGGTCTGGCCGGATGCCGATTATGCCGAAGGCTTCGACCTGACCCACAGCGTCGGTGAATCCGCCAGGGTGGCGATACACTGGGTACACCGGGTCGGTGCCATCCCGGTTTTTCTGGTACTGAGCCTGCTGGCCATGGCCAGCTCTTCCAACCGGCGGATCCCTGGCGTCAGCAAGGCCGGGCTGTTTTTGAGCATGTTGCTGCTGACTGAAATCAGCCTGGGGATTGCCGCCATCCTGTTCCGTCTGCCGCCGCACGTTGCCCTGGCCCACAGTGCAATCGCGGTGCTGCTCTGGCTCGACGTTCTGCACATTTTCCTTTATGCCAGACTGCCGCTGGCTGCGACCATTCCCGCCGAAGCCGGGGTGACCGTCAGCCCGACCGGTGTGGCAGTTCCCGCAGGACGCGGCGAAATCAGCGCGATTCCTCCCACCGCCGACGGGTTGTTTTTACGTCTCAAGGGGCAACTGGGTAAAACCCGCAGTGGCATCAGCGGCTTTCTGTCCAGTCTGGTGGGACGCAGTACCCTGGATGCCGAAGCCCTCGAAGAGGTTGAAACCCAACTCATCATGGCGGACGTGGGGGTGACGGTGACCCGCGAGATCGTCGGCTTCCTCAAACAGGGCAGCCGTGATGCCGACCCGAACGGCCCCTCACTGGAACAACGGGTTCGCGGTTACCTGCACGCGGTGCTGGCACCGGTCAGCCAGCCGCTGGTCATTCCGCCGGAAGTTCGCCCGTACATTATCCTGGTAGTCGGAGTCAACGGTGTAGGCAAAACCACCACCATCGGCAAGCTGGCCAAACGCCTGCAACTACAGGGGCATAGCGTCATGCTGGCCGCCGGGGACACCTTCCGGGCGGCGGCCGTCGAACAACTGCAAACCTGGGGTGAACGCAATCAGGTACCGGTCATTGCCCAGCATACCGGGGCGGATTCAGCGTCGGTCATCCACGATGCGGTACAGGCCGCCCAGGCCCGTGGGGTGGAAGTGTTGATCGCGGACACGGCCGGACGACTGCATACCAAATCCAATCTCATGGAAGAACTGAGCAAAATCCGGCGGGTAATCGGACGGCTGGACGAAACGGCACCGCATGAAGTCTTGCTGGTACTGGATGCCAGTACCGGCCAGAATGCCCTGGCGCAGGCCCGTCAGTTCAACGAATCGGTCAACCTGACCGGTATTGCCCTGACCAAACTGGATGGCACCGCCAAGGGCGGCGTCATCTTTGCGCTGGCCCAGCAGTTTGGCATTCCGATCCGCTTCATCGGGGTGGGTGAAACCATTGATGATTTGCAGGACTTTGAGGCAGAACGCTTCATTGACGCGCTGTTTGCCGATACGGTGAATCCGACATGAGTCATTACCCGCTGCTCCGTCTCAAAAAAAACGAAGATCAACGCATCAAGGCCGGTCATTTGTGGATTTTCAGCAATGAAGTTGACATTGCCGCCACCCCGCTCAAGGCCTTTGCGGCGGGCGCGATGGCGGTTGTGGAAAATGCCCGGGGCGACGCCCTGGGGTTGGCCTATGTCAACCCGGCCTCGCTCATTTCGGCCCGTATCCTGACCCGCAACCCCGGGATTGTCATTGATTCGGCCTTCCTGATTGAACGACTGCGGCGGGCATTGGCCCTGCGTGAACGCCTGTTCCCTCAGCCCTGCTACCGTCTGGTGTATGGCGAAAGCGACGGTTTGCCGGGCGTGGTGATTGACCGGTTTGGCCCGGTTTTTTCGGTTCAGACCACGACGGCCGGGGCGGAAAAACTGCTCGACCCGCTGCTGGCGGCACTGGATGAACTGTTCAGGCCGACTGCCGTGGTGCTACGCAACACGGCGGCCCTGCGTGATCTGGAAGGGCTGGAGTCCTACACCCGGGTGGCTGTGGGAACCCTGCCCGACAGCGTAATCCTGCATGAAAACGGCTGTCAGTTTCGCATTGACCCGGCCGCCGGCCAGAAAACCGGGTGGTTCTACGACCACCGCGACAACCGGGCCCGTCTGGCCCACTGGGCGGCTGGCAAACGGGTACTCGACCTGTTCGCCTACAGCGGAGCCTGGGGTATCCAGGCCGCCGTGGCGGGTGCGACGCGGGTCGATCTGGTCGACAGCTCGGAACCGGCCCTGTCACTGGCCCAGGACAACGCTGCCCGCAACAACGTGGCAAACCGGGTCAGCACTGTAGCGGAAGATGTCTTCGATTTTCTCCGGCAGGCCCGGGAAGAACGGCAACGCTATGACATCGTGATCGCCGACCCACCGGCCTTCATCAAACGGCGCAAGGATGTCACACAGGGCGTGGAGGCCTACCGTCGTCTTAATCAGGCGGCCATTCAGGTACTGAACCCCGGCGGATTACTGGTATCGGCATCCTGTTCGTTTCATCTTGAACCGGCCACCCTGCACGATCTGCTGCGCGGCACGGCCCGCCACCTCGACCGCCACCTGGTACTGATTGCCCGGGGAGGCCAGGCGGCCGATCACCCGATTCATCCCGCCATCCCCGAAACCGATTATCTCAAGGCCTTGTTTGCCCACGTAGACCGCAGTTTGTAGCCGAGCCGGTCGATGAAAGACCCCCACCGACCACCCCGCCCTTCGGGCACCCCTCCAGAGGAGGGGAATACCCCTACCAAAATTCCCCTCCACCGGAGGGGTGGCAGGCGCAGCCTGACGGGGTGGTGCTATTAACCGACACTCCGCCAGGCCGATGGACACCGTGCATTGATTGGAACCGCCATTCCGCATGCCTCACCCGTAGTTGGCATATAAAGCGTTCCCGGGGGCGAAGGGCAGGAGGCGGGAGGGGCTTGCGTGCCCGCCCGCCGCTGTGCCGTCAGGCTTTAACAAAAAACCAAACACTAACCGCCGCGAACTAACCGAACCGCGCCGTTGCCGTAACGGAAGTTGAAGCTGACATTGCCAATGCCGAAAAGGACAATCCAGGCGTAACCGGCATCGCCGACGTGCGGCGACGACGACCAAAACCCCTCACCCGGCGTATTGGGAAACACCCGAAGGTTAATGGCAGGGCTGACACAGGCCGGTTCCACCAGGGAAGTCAGTTCCTTGGCGTTAGGCAAGTGCCAGTCACTGTAACCCGCTGCCGTGCTGGTATCGGCCTGTTGCAGGGCTTGCTGCCAGGTGTATCCGGTACTCATGCCGGTGCAGGTGGTGCTGTCCCAACTCATGCCCAGCGGGCAGCGCAGCCACACCAGTCCGGTGGTTTTGTCCAGCACTGTGGCCCCGGCCTGCTGGTAACGGCTGTCGGGGTTCGCCAGCGGCTGGCTGGCATCACAGGTTTGGGCCTGTGCGGTGGCGGCCAGCATCGCCAGCAGCCCCGCTGAAACCATACGCATCATCCTCTCATCCTCCAGAATAAAAAGTGCAATCCCCGACGGGTAGCGGTGCCGTCAAGCTGTAACAAAAAACCAAACACTAACCGCCGCGAACCAACCGAACCGCGTAGCCGTCGCTACGGCTGCTGAGGCCGACAATGCCACTGTCGAAAAGGACAAGCCAAGCACCATTGGAATCGCCGACGTACGGCGACGACGACCAAAACCCGGAACCCACGGTATTGGGGAAATAGTCGGTATCAATAGCCGGATCCACCCGCCCGTAGTACACCAGCGACTGCAATGCCTGCCGGTTGGGTACCCGCCAGTCTTTGGCTCCGCACAAACCGGTTTGATTGACCGTGGCAGCCAGTTGGGCGGCCTGATCGAAGCTATATCTATTGTCCTTGTCGCGCACGCCAGCATCATCGGTTTTCACTTCCCAGATGAGGCCAGTCACATTGTCGCGGGTACAGGCCCAGTCCTGCGGCCCGCTTCCCAGTGTGGCGGTTGCGGGTAGTTCGCTGCCGTCGTTGGCAATTTTGGTGTAATCAAACCCGGCCACACCGGCCCCCTGTTTGCTGAGCCGCCCGGCTTTGGCCTGCCGGTCACGGCCCGACTGGCCATCCTGACCGGGATAATTTTTGGCCGGGCAGTCACCGTTGGTGGAGTCACCGGTGCCGCACAGGCTGATACCGGTGTCATTCAGTTTTGGGTAACAGGTGCGGGTGGTTTGCGGACTGCCGGGCAGTTCTGCGCCGTTGACCTTAAGGCTGTAACGGTGCGGTTTGCCGTCGTGGGTTTGCCAGGTGACGGGCAGCGGATACACGAACCCGTGTTTGCCATTGCCATAGCCCTGATCGGCCAGGTCTTGCCGGAACTGATCGGCATTAAAGGTGGCCAGCACAATGCCCTCGTCACGGTAAGCCGTCACCGCCACCGCCGCATCCGGCTGGGCCGGGTCATACGCCCAGCCTTGCAGTGCCTCACACCGCACCGATTCCACCCGCCCAGCCACCGCCCCGGCCCAGGCCGGGAACAGCAACAGACCAAAGAAAATCAAGCGTACATTCAGGGACATGGTGTCTCCTTGTTGTTGTGGGTAAAAAATATTGCACGGGATTCAACCCCAAAGAATGTGCTGAGGAACGAAGCGCATCCTTTGCTGCTTGTGACCCGATACGCCGCCTTCCTCGGCACATCCTGAGGCTCTCAGGGATAACACGGCTTGAAGGGGTGTTATCCCTTGGCCGTTGCCTGTTCCATTTGGGCCTTTAGCCTGGCCAGTTCAGCCAGGGCGGCTGCCTCACGCTGCAGGGCTTCTTCCTTGGCCTGTCTTTCAGCTTCCTTGGCCTGTCTTTCAGCTTCCTTGGCCTGTCTTTCAGCTTCCTTGGCCTGTCTTTCAGCTTCTTTTTCCCTCAATGCAGTCTCTTTTTGCTTCCTCTCCTGCTCCACATCCTTCAAGGCTTGCAGCTTGCGGCGAGTTTCCATTGCCAGATTCCGTTGCAGGGTTTGCAGATTGGTCTGGATGGTGGATTGCTCCAGCAGGTAATCCCGGCGGGCGCGGTAGTGTTCGTAGCGTTGTTCCTGTTCGGAAAATTGTTTGATGATGTCCATGGTTTGCCTCATTTCAGGGGTGTTCATCCAGTCGGGTAGATCAGTATCGTCCAGCTTTTCGCCTTCCTTGAACAGTTTCATCCAGCGATCTTTTTCGGTTTTGACCTGTTTCGGGTGGAATTTTGGCAGTTCGCAGACCCAGACACTACCCAGATTCCCCAGTACCTTGCCCTGTGCGTTACAGAGGCGATAACTGTTCAAGTAGGGCTCGTCCTTATCGAGATTGCCATTCACGATCCAGATGGAGTACGTGGGTTTGAGGTCTGCGTAATCCTCACCTTTCTTGATCTGCTTGTTGACGAGGGTGGCCCAGACATAGCCCATGCGATCGGGAAGGCTGGGGTAAACCGACATCTGGATTTCAACTTGAAACATATTGCCTTCCTTGTCCCTGGCTTTCACGTCCACGATGGACAGCTTGTCCTGGCGGGTTTCCTTTTCGTTGTACGGATTGAGGATTTCAACCCAGACCACGGGCGATTTCAATTCGTCCAGCAAAATCGCATTCAGGAAATGGATGAGCAGGTGGGTGTGATCTTCATCGCCCAGGATGGCTTTGAAGACGCAATCTACTTTGGGGTCGATTTGATGCTTCATGTGAGGGCATTTAACAAGGGGTTTGCTGTAGTGGGCTTGAGTTCCGTCGCGGTTAGATGCGCGGCGTGCCGGGGAACGAAGTGCATCCGGTGATTCTGGCGGCTAGCCCAGTCGCACTCTCCGCTCCCGTCAAGACAACTCAAGAAATATGTCAGGATGTTTGGCGGCGACTTTCAGCAGCGTACTGGCCGCCCCGGATGGAGTGCGTCGTCCTTGCTCCCAGTCTTGCAGGGTGCGTATTGACACGCCCAACAATTCTGCAAAGCGGGACTGGCTCAAGCCGGAACGCATTCTGACGCTGGCCGTGGCATTGAGTATTTCATCCCGCTCGATGGAACCGTCCGCCAGAGTGACAAGCCGCCGTATCCCGCCGTCGGGCTGCGGGATAAATTCGGTTTTGCGGGCATAAATGCCCGCCTTCGCATCGGCTATGGCCTGTTGCAATTCGGCGTCAAGGTCGCGCATGGCATCCCGTTCGAGTAATTCGGCTTCAGATAATTTCGGCATGGTCGGCTATCTCCCGCAAGGCATTCAAGAAGGTGTGCATGGGGTTAATTATACGGCGATGCCGTATCACTTCAAACAGTCAGGCATCAGGCCAACACAATCGCACTCCCGGCCCTCCAATCAACCGACATCCAAACCCCCGGGCACTTAAGGACAGGAGCTTTTTTGGCTTTTCTCTCATGCAGGCAGCCAGTCGAGGCGTCCAATGTTGTTGAAACAGCAACACGGCCAATTCCTGCTTGAGTTCCGTCGCGGTTAGATGCGCGGCGTGCAGGGTTTCAGAGGGTATGACGACAGCCATGGTAGTGATCCCGGGATTGGAGTGATGGGTAAAGTCGATGGCCTGCCGCAAGGTTTGACGGCCTGGCCGATGTGCTGCCCTGGTCGGCACCTGTCGCTCTGACTTCAAACCCCGTAAAACGGATCGGCATATACGCTGAGGGCATAGGTGCCGGTGGCGGTGCCGTAGCCGGTACAGGCGACGTAGTAGATACCCGTCACCGTGGGCTGGAAGGAAACAGTATCGTCGAGGGTGCCGCTGGTATCTACGCCGCCGGTGTTGTTCAGCATGCGTCCGGTCGCATCGTAAATGCCCTGGATGTGGGGGTCGGTCAGGGTGCCTGCACCGCTGTCGAAACCACTCAAATCAAACTCATAGGCCGTGCTGCCAGTGGGTAGGGTAATGCCAATCCAGTCAACATCACCGGCCTGATCGACGGTTCCCTGATACGTGCCGCCCAACGGTAGTTTGGCTGTGGTGGCGGTGCTGGCGGGGAGAGTGTCGGTCGTCGTTGTCGTCGCGGTGGCAAAATTCAGGGTGGTCGTGTCGCTGATGCCGCCGTATGGATTGCCGACCCGATCCCGTATCACCCCGCTGGCCAGTTGCAGGGAGTAGTTGCTGCCGCCCTGCAAATCCGCATCGGGATTGAGGGTGACACTGCTGCCGCTGAAGCTGACCTGGCTGGTATCGGTGATGCTGAGGGTACGGGTATCGTTGCCATTGCTGATGACGATGTTGCCGGTTCCGGCCTGTACCGCTTCGCTGAAGTTGAGTACCAGATTGCTGGTGATCTCGACCGCTGTGGCGTTGTCGGCGGGGGTGCTGCTGCTCAGGATGGGGGCCAGGGTGTCGCCGCTCAGGGTGAGGGTATTGCTGGCACTGCCTGGAGTTCCTTCGCTGTCGGTGTAGCTGTTGGCCACGACGCTGACCGAACCGCTCCAGGTGTTGGCATTGGTGTTGGGGGTGAAGCGGGCGGTGTAAAGTTTGCCGCCAAAATCGCCCACCAGGTTGCCAAGCGTGCCGCCGGTTAGCTGGATGTCGCTGTTGGTGAAGTCGAACGGTATCAGATTGAAGTTGAAACTGAGCGTGGCGGTGTCACCGGCCTTGAGCGTGGTTTTGTCGCTGCTGAGGGTCACGGTGGGGATGATGACCGGAATGGCACTGTCGTCGTTGGTGATATTCACGCTGGCACCAGTGCTGGCAGCCAGAGTGGCATTGGCTGGACTGGACAGGTTGACCGCGAAGGTTTCATTCCCCTCTACTGCGGTGTCACCCAGCACCGGAACCGAAATCATTTTGCTGGTTTCGCCGGGCTGGAAGGTGAGCGTGCCCCGGGTGGTGGTGTAGTCGGAACCGGCCTGAGCCGTGCCGTCCTGGGTGGCGTAGTTGACGCTGACCGGCTGGCTGAAACTGCCGGACAGACCGACCGTCACCGTGGCGTTGGTCGTGCCGCTGTTGCCTTCAGTGACAGTGTTGCCGGTGATGGTAATGATCGGCTGGTCGTCATTGCTCAGGGTAACCGTGGCAGTATTGGTCGTATTACCCGGAATGGCATTGCTGGCACCGCTCAGTTGTACCTGAAAGGTTTCATCCGGCTCTACCGTGGTATCGCCGAGGATCGGTATCTGTAACGTCTGGCGGGTTTGTCCTGGCTGAAACGTCAGTTGACCGCTGGTTTGGGTGTAGTCCATTCCGGCAATGGCAGTTCCATTTGAGGTTCCGTAATAAACCGTGACGGGCAGGCTCGAAGGCACCGACAAACTGACCGTCAAACTCACCGTGCTGGTGCTGTCGTTGCCTTCACTGGCTGTGACAGAGGCAATCGAGAGGGTTGGTTGCAGGGTCTCGATGCTGAGGTTGAGGATGTTGCTGGCCAGGCCGCCGTTGCCGCCGGTATCGGTGTAGCTGTTGGCGAGAAGGCTGAGGCTGGTGGTCTGGCTGGCATTGACCGGCGGGCTGTACACGGCAGTCCAGGTTTTGCCGTCGCCAGCGGCGATCAGGGGCGACAGGCTGCCGGTGCTGACGCGGAGGTCGTCGGCGGTAAAGCCGGTCGGGATTTCGCTGAAATTGACACTGATGCGGGCGGTTTCGCCAGTCTTCAGGCCGGTGGTGTCGCTGCTGAGGGTGACGCTCGGTGGCAGGGTGTCGCCGTTCAGGGTGAGGACGTTGCTGACCTGGCCGGGTTGGCCGTAGGCATCGGTGTAGCTGCCAACGAGTACACCGACGGTGGCAGTCAGCTTGTCAATGTTGCTGACGGGGATCAGGCTGGCAGTCCAGGTTTTGCCGGTGGCATCGGGCTGGAGTGCGGCCAGGGTTCCGCCGGTCACTTGGATGTCGCTGGCCTGGAAGCCTTTGGGAATGTCGCTGAAACTGAAGGTCAGGGCAACGGTTTGACCGGCCTTGAAGGTGCTGGCCGGGTTGCTGCTGAGCGTGAGGTTGATCTGGTCATCGTTGCTGATGACGACGCTGGCACTACCGGCGGTGGTGTCGAGCTGGGCGTTTTGTGGGCGGGTGAGTTGTACCCGGAAACTTTCATCCTTTTCCAGTTGGGTATCGCCCTGGAGGTCGATGGCGATGGTTTTGCTGATCTCGCCGGGGGCGAAGGTCAGGGTGCCGCTGACCGGGGTGTAGTCTTCATTGGCAGTGGCGGTGCCGGTCGGGCTGCTGGCATATTGCACGCTGACGGTTTGTTTGACCGGTTCGGACAACTGCACGGTCAGCAATGCCCGGCTGCTGCCGGTGTTACCTTCGGGGACAGTGATGCCCTGAATGGAGAGACTGGGCAAATCGTCGTTGAGGAGAATGGCACTGGCTTCGGTGGTGTCGAGTTCGGCTCCTTGCACGTTGCTCAAAACCAGGCGGAAGGATTCATCCGGTTCCAGTTGGGTATCGCCGAGAATGCTGACCGGCAGTTTGGTGCTGGTCTGGCCTTTGGGAATGGTAAGGCTACCCTGAGCCAACTGATAGTCGGAGCCGACTTCGGCGGTGTCAGCGACGGTGGCATAGTCCAGGGTGACATCGGTCTGGGCGGGGCCGGAGAGGGTGAAAACGAACACGGCATTCCTGCTGCCCACCTGGCCTTCGCTGAGGCTGACATCACTCAGACTGAGGGTGGGCGTGCCGGGTTGATAATCGCCATCGGCAAAGGCCAGGGTTTCGATGTTACTGAGCCGGTCACTGCCTTCATCGCCGTCGCGGCGGTCGATGTCTTCGACGATCCAGGTTTGTGAACTGTCTTCGAGGACGATCCGGTAGCCGTCCTTGTTGCCGGTATAGTTCACCGTGTCGTTACCGTCGCCGCCGTCGATGACATCGTCTCCGACGCCTCCCTCCAGAGTGTCATCACCGCCATTGCCGAGCAGGGTGTCATGCCCTTTTTCTCCCTTGAGGGTGTTGTCGGCGTCGTTGCCTTCAAGGGTGTTGGCCAGTGTGTTACCGGTGCCGTCAATGGGGCGGGTGCCGGTCAGGGTCAGGACTTCCAGAAACGTATCCAGCACATAGCTGATGCTGCTTTCCACCGCGTCCTGATCGCCGTCCTTTTCGGTTTCAAGGATACGGTCTTCCAGGCTGCTGATCTGGTAGGTGTCGGAGCCATCCCCCCCAATCAAGGTATCTGCCCCCAAACCGCCGATCAGGGTGTCGTCGCCATCTCCGCCCATCAGGGTATCGAAGCCGTTACCGCCATCGAGCAGGTTATCGCCGGAATTGCCGGTCATCTTGTTGGCCAGGGCGTTGCCGGTGCCGTTGAGGTTGGCCAATCCGGTGAGTTCAAGGTGTTCGACATTAGCGGGCAGAATGTAGGTGATGCTGCTTTTTACCGTGTCGAAACCGCCAGTGGATCTGGCGGTTTCGCTGATGCGGTCGCCGATGTTGTCGACGATATAAAGGTCATTACCATTACCCCCGATCAGGGTATCCGTACCGGTGCTGCCATTCAGGGTGTCATTGCCGGCACCACCGTCGAGCTTGTCGTTGTCGGCACCGCCATCGAGACTGTCGTTCCCGGCACTGCCCAGCAGGGTATCGTTGCCGGTATCCCCCAGCAGCACGTCGTTACCGGTACCACCGTCGAGTGAATCAGTACCGATGCCGCCCAGGAGGGTATCGTTACCGGCCAGGCCGGTGATTGTGTCATTACCGGCCTGGCCGTTGATGGAGTCGGCCTGCGCCGTGCCTTTTTTCTTGTCGTTGTTGGGGGTGAGGGTCAGGGTCGTCATGATGGATTCCTTGTTGTAAAGAAAGGCAGAATCTGCTGTTGCGTAACGAGTGAGTGCAGCGAATGGCTATTTTAGCCATGTAAAGGCAGAAGGCAGAATGCAGAGTGCAGAGTGCAGAGTGCCCACTGCCCACTGCCTACCGCCTACCGCCTACTGCCTACTGCCTACTGCCTACTGCCTACCGCCTACTGCCTACTGCCTACTGCCTACCGCCTACCGCCTACCGCCTACTGCCTACTGCCTACTGCCTACTGCCTACTGCCTACTGCCTACCGCCTACTGCCCACTGCCCACTGCCCACT
>SXGU01524765.1_pt1 | contig 15866 bp, 16 predicted proteins | sample 3174531 | NCBI WGS metagenome assembly SXGU01 (sample SAMN11356863, study PRJNA531348) | freshwater metagenome | isolation source: freshwater sample F1-140 | place: China: Fuxian Lake, Yuxi | collected 2017-12-25
ACCAACGGGCAGGTGGCATCGATGGTGCGCAATCCGCGATCCGCCGCCGATTGGATCACTGCCGGGGAAACCCCATGCGCCGAAAAGATCACCAAAGCGCCTTCCGGCACTTCTTCGTTTTCTTCGACGAAAATCGCGCCCTGTGCCTCGAGCGAGGAAACCACATGCACGTTGTGCACGATCTGCTTCCGCACGTACACCGGCGGGCCGTAGTGCTCCAGGGCTTTTTCCACCGCGATGACCGCCCGGTCGACTCCGGCGCAATAGCCCCGCGGCGCCGCGAGCAGGACCTTCTTCGAGTCCGCTACCGGGTACGCAGCAGCGATCTCTTCCGGGCTGCGTCGTTTGCGCGGCACAGTGGGCATCGGCACAGAGACGGCAGTACTGGTCATGGTCCTATTCTACGGTTCTTCGCTCCGGCCGGAGATTCATGCCGATCCCCGTCGTCCGGCAGCTCTGGAAACCAGGCCGATCAACACCAGTCCGCCGGCGGCGATCAGCGTGATCAAAATCCAGCCGTTGAAGCTCGCGGCGGCTGCGCTCACGTACTGCTGCTTGAACATGTCCGCCACCGCGTTGCCGCCCGCGGTGTCCAACACGTTCTTGGACAACAGTTCCAGCCCCAGCTTCCACAGTCCGGCGATCGCCGCCAGCCCGAGGCCGACCAAGGCCAATGTGGTGGACCGCCGTCGGGCAATCACCAGGGCCAAGGCAAAGGCCAGCAGCGCACCACCGGCCAGCCAGACGCCGAGCGAGGAAACCTCGCTGAGCCGGACGATCGCGGTACGTTGGTTCGGGCTGCCCAAGCTCACCAGCACCTGCTGCGGCGCCGGGATTTCCTGCCCGACGCCGGCCCCGATCTTCTTGATCACCAGCTGGAGCAACGGAGCCACGTCCAAGTTCAGGGCACCGGTGTCATTGGCGTTGGCCGCCGGGTCGACCACGGTCAACTCATTGCTGCGGCGCAGGGTCTCGGCCCAAGCCGCGGGGAATCCCGGATCGGCGGCCAAATTCTGCGTAGCGCTCTGCACCGCCGGCGCGATCAGCTGCTGCAAAGCGGGGGCAGCATCGAGTTGCGACGTGACGGCTCGCGCCGTCGCCGCTGCCAAGGCTTGCTGGAACTGCGGATCATTGCCCAATGGCCCGGCCATGGCGACGAAGCCGTCCGGGTTGACCACGGTCCGGTCAGCCCAGATGGCTGGAACGGATACGGCCGCCAGCAATAGTGCCGCAATTGCGGCGATGGCGGAGAAAAAGCTGCGCATGAATCCCCTCGATGGTGCTCGACTCAACATTATCGGCTGGTCCTGTGTGCTGGCACATAGCCGCGCTGGGGAATTTCTGTCCAATCCGCACTGAAATCGACTGGCTGTCCCCGGCCTTCGGTAGGCTTGACGGAATGGGCCTGGGAATGGCGCGACGACCACGGATTGGAGAGCGAGGTGAGCGAGCTGAGCGAATCGGACGCGGTAGCTCCAGATCGGCCGAGCACCGTCCCGCAGACTGCCGCCGAAACCAGTGCCGAACGGCCCTGGCCGTTGCGCTTGCTTTCGGAGAAGCTCAAAGCCCATATCGACCGGGCCCCGGCAGCCTGGGTCGAAGGCCAGGTGATCGAGCTCAACCGACGCGCCAATGTCAGCTACTTGACGCTGCGGGACGTGGACGCCGAGATTTCGCTGAGCGTGACGCTTTTCGGTTCAGTGCTGGATTCCATGGCCACGCCTTTGGAGCGCGGAGCCCGGGTAGTGGCTCAGCTCAAACCCGATTTCTGGATGAAGACCGGCCGGCTCTCGATGCAGGGCCGGCAGATCAGAGCCGTCGGTCTGGGCGACTTGTTGGCCCGGATCGAACTGCTGCGCCAATCCCTGGCCGCGGAAGGTCTCTTCGCCGAGGACCGGAAAAAGCCGCTGCCGCTGCTCCCCCGCCGGATCGGGCTGATCACCGGGCGCGAATCGGATGCTATGAAAGACGTGCTGCGCAATGCCGCGCTGCGTTGGCCGGCGGTGCAGTTCGAGGTGCGCGAAGTCGCGGTGCAAGGCGTCAACTCGGTGGCCCAGGTCAGTGCCGCCTTGGCCGAACTGGACGCCGATGAATCGGTCGACGTGATCGTGATCGCCCGCGGCGGCGGTTCGCTGGAGGATCTGCTCGGTTTCAGCAACGAGTCCCTCATCCGGGCCGTGGCGGCCGCCAAAACCCCAGTGGTCAGTGCCATCGGCCACGAAGCCGACCGGCCGCTGCTCGACGACGTCGCCGACCTTCGGGCCTCCACCCCTACCGACGCGGCCAAACGGATCGTGCCGGATCTGGCCGAAGAACTGGCTTTGGTCAATCAGGCCCGGCAACAGTTGGCCCGCGGCATGTCGGTCTTCGTGCAACGCGAGCGGGAGCGCTTGGCACAGCTGCGGTCCCGTCCGGTGCTCGCCAATCCGGACGGCATGATCTCGGTGCGTGCCGACGACCTGCACCGGCTCCAGGACCGCTCGTTCACGCTGATCTCCGGCATGGTGCTGCGGCATCGGGACACCTTGGCCCACTTGCTGGCCCAAGTCCGTTCGCTTTCGCCGCAGAAAACCCTGGATCGCGGCTACGCGGTGCTGCAATTGGAATCCGGCGAAGTCGTGCAGCAGCCGGCCCAAGCCCCCGAAGGCACCGCGTTGCGGGTCAGACTCGCCCGGGGTGAAATTTCGGCGACCTCGCACGGCGGGGCAGATCCCGCGCAACCGGAATCGACCGACGACCCAACCAGCTCGACAAGCTCTGCGAAAGGCCGGAAATGACCGGGAACGAACCCCTCAGCTATGAACAAGCCCGAGAAGAACTCATCACGGTAGTGGCGAAACTGGAAGCCGGCGGCGCCAGCCTGGAAGAGTCCTTGGCCCTGTGGGAACGCGGCGAAGAGCTGGCCAAACGTTGCGAAGAATGGCTCAACGGCGTTCAGGAACGGCTCGACGCCGCCCGGTCGAAGCAGGAACCCGCTGCCGAATAAGTGAGCGAGGAATAGTCAGCGCAGGACGGACCGAACAGTTCAGGACGCGGCGACGCGTTTCCGTTCTTCGGCAAGGTCGTAGTCGCCTTCCGGCCAGCTCAGCTGGAGCGATTCCAAGGCAGCGACCAACAACTCCTGCACCGCGAGCCTGGCGTACCATTTCTTGTCCGCCGGGACCACGTGCCAGGGTGCGATCTCGGTGCTCGTCTTTTCGAATGCCAGCTGGTAGGCCTGCATGTACTGCGGCCAGAAACCGCGTTCGGTGACATCTCCGGGGCTGTACTTCCAGTATTTGGACGGATCCGCCAGCCGCGCGGTCAACCGCTCTTTCTGAGTATCCGGGCTGATGTGCAGCATCACCTTGATGATTTTGGTTCCGGAGGCGGTCAGCTCCGCCTCGAAGTCGTTGATCGCTTGGTAGCGGCGTTCCAGTTCGGCCTCGTCCGCCCAGCCGTGCACCCGGTGGATCAGCACGTCTTCATAGTGCGAACGGTCGAAGACCCCCAGCATGCCGGCCCGCGGAACTTGCTTTTCGATCCGCCAGAGGAAGTCATGCTGTTTCTCTTCCTCAGTCGGCGCTTTGAAGGCGTGCAGTTGCACGCCTTGCGGGTCGACCGAACCGACCACGTGCGAGACGATCCCGCCCTTGCCCGCGGTGTCCATTGCCTGCAACACCAACAGGATCGACTTGCTGCCACCGAACTTGCTCTCCGCGAAGAGCTGCTCCTGCAGGCTGCCGAGTTTCCGGGCGCGCTCCGCGAGCACTTGTTCCGCGTCGCGCTTCTTTCCGCTGAATCCGGGCGAAGCCGAGCTATCGACCTGGTCGAGGACAAAATCCGGCCCTACCGAGAGCAGATCGGCAGGAGACTTCCGGAACCCGTGCTTCGATGCCATGATGGACCTTCCCGACGCGCTTTCCGCCCGGATTGGGCGGACAAATCAAGACCACCGTACTAGAAGGCATCCGCAAATCGCGGGTCATCCCGCGCCGGAAACGGAACCGAGTGTCGGAAATCAGGGTTTGTAGTGGCTCAGGAACTCCGCGATCCGGCCAATGGCCTCTTCCAGATCCCGGACATTGGGCAGGGTCACCAACCGGAAATGGTCGGTATTGATCCAGTTGAATCCGCTGCCGTGCGAGACCAGGATCTTTTGCTCCTGCAGCAAGTCCAGGACGAATTTCTCATCGTTGTCGATCGGGTACATCTCCGGATCGAGCTTCGGGAACAGGTAGAGCGCGCCTTGGGCCTGCCGGGTCGAGACGCCGGGAATCTGGTTCAGCAGTTTGTACGCCAAATCCCGCTGTTCCCGGAGCCTGCCGCCGGGCAGAATCAGATCGTTGATGCTCTGATAACCGCCCAGAGCCGTTTGAATCGCATGCTGCGCCGGGACATTTGCGCACAGCCGCATGTTCGAGAGCAGGTTGATGCCCTCCAGGTAATCGGCCGCCGCCGCCTTCGGCCCGGAAATCGCGAGCCAACCGGAGCGGTATCCGCAGACCCGGTAAGCCTTGGAGAGCCCGCTGAAAGTCATGCAGAGGACGTCGTCGCCGGCCGCCAGAGCGGTGTTGTAGTGCACCGCATCCTCATAAAGGATCTTTTCGTAGATTTCGTCGGAGAACACGATCAATCCGTGTTTGCGGGCCAGCTCCACCATCGCCTCGACGGTTTTCTGCGGGTAGACGGCGCCGGTGGGGTTGTTCGGGTTGATGATCACCATGCCCCGGGTCCGGGGCGTGATCTTGGCTTCCAGATCGGCCAGATCCGGCTGCCAATCCTGCTCCTCATCGCACAAGTAGTGCACCGGCTTGCCGCCGGAAAGCGAAACGCAGGCCGTCCACAAGGGGTAGTCCGGCGTCGGGATGAGTACTTCGTCGCCGTCGTTGAGCAACGCCTGCAGCGACATCGCAATCAGTTCGCTGACCCCGTTGCCCAGGTAGACGTCATCGACGTGGATGTTGTTGATGCCCCGGGTTTGGTAATACTGCACCACAGCGGTGCGGGCGGAAAAGATCCCCCGGGAGTCGCTATACCCCTGGGCCTTGGGCAGATGCCGGATCATATCCACCAGGATCGCGTCCGGCGCCTCGAACCCGAACGGCGCCGGATTGCCGATGTTCAGCTTCAAGATCCGGTGGCCCTCGGCCTCGAGCTGCTGCGCTCGCTCCAAGATCGGCCCACGGATGTCGTAACGGACACTGGCTAGTTTGGCTGACTGGGAGAAATCCGACATCCCTCAAGAATGGCACATGCCCGGTGCCCAAGCGCAGAAGAAACCGGGCGGCGTAGCGCGGTCCGGTGATCAGCCGGCTGCGGCTACTTGACGATGCCCTTGTCCTTGAGCCACTGCTGCGCGGCGTCTTTCGGATCGAGCTTCTTGTCGCCGGACACCAAACGGTTCAGGTTGATCAAGTCCTCGGTGGTGAGTTGCTTGGAGACGTTGTTCACGGCCTGCTTCGCGGCATCTGAGAGCTTGTCCGCGGCATACAGCGGAATGACCTGCTGGGCGAGCCAATTGTTCTTCGGATCGCTCAGCACCACCAACGAATTGTCCTCGATCGCCGGGGAGGTGGTGAACACATCGGCGACCTGGACGTCGTCGTTGATCAGCGCCTTGACGGTCAAGGCTTCTCCGGTGATCGGGGTGAATTTCGCCGGAGTGCAGTTGTATTTGTCCTTCAACCCGGGAAGCCCGTAGGGCCGGCTGGCGAACTCCGGCGGACCGGCCAAGGTGACCTGGTCGCAGACTTTGGCCAGATCCTCGATCGACTTCAAATTGAATTTGGTCGCGGTCGCCTTGGTCACCACCATGGCGTCTTTGTCCTCCGCGGCCGCCGGGTCGAGCACCGCGAGCTTGGTCTTCTTGGCCTGTTGCTCGGCGAAGGCGTCGAGTTTCGCGGGCAGCGCCTTCACGATTCCGTCTTTGTCCGTCACGGTGTTCTGCTGATCGATGAAGCCCAAGAGATTTCCGGTGTAATCGGGGATCAAGTCGATCGAGCCGTCGTCGAGCGCCTTGACGTAGACTTCCCGGGAGCCGATGCCCAGTTTGGTGTTGACACTGACCCCTGCTGCTTCCAACGCCCCGGCATAGAGCTGGGCAATGACCTGGCTCTCCGGGAAATCCGCGGATCCGACGGTCACTGATCCGGCCGCGCCGGTGCCGCCCGAGGCGCTCTCCGAGCTCAGCGGGCCGCCGCCACCGCCGCTGCAGGCGGACAGCGCCAAGGAGGCCACGACGACGGCGGCTGCAGGCAGCAGCGCCCGTCGCGTCTTGGCCCAGGGATTGATTCCGGCGAACTTCATGCTGTTCCTCCTGTTTGGCCCGCGGTTTCTCTGCCGCGTGCAGTGTGACTGGTCCCGGATGCCCCGGAACCGTCATGATGTCCAAGATTGGTCTGGCTGCCGGGCGCTTTGGCCACCCGCAGGCCCGGCGAGATGACCCAACGAGTCAGCACCGCCAATATTCCGTCGATCACGATGGCCAGCATTGCAATGACCACTGCCCCGCCGAAGACACTGCCGTAGTCATTCGATTTCAATCCGTCCACCAGGAAGCGACCGAGCCCACCCAAGGGAAGATACGCGACAACAGCCACCGTGGCAATCACTTGGAGCACGCAGCCGCGGAGCCCGCCCAGCATCACCTTGAGCCCGTTCGGCAACTCGACCCGAAGCAGGATTTGGCCTTCTTTCATGCCCATCCCCCGCGCCGCATCGACCAAAGCCCGGTCCACCGTGGAGATCCCGGCATAGACGCCGGTGAGGATCGGCGGAATCGCCAGCAGCACCAAGGCCCAAATCGGCGGCATCAAGGCCAGTGGGCTGGTCAGCAAAGCGAAAAGCGTCACGATGCCGAGGGTCGGAAGCGCCCGCAACATCCCGGCCAAGGCCACCACGACAACCCTGCCGCGCCCGGTATGGCCGACGTACAGCCCGATCGGGATCGCAATCGCCAAGGAGATCGCCAAAGTCAATCCCGCGTAGCCGAGGTGCTCCAGGATCCGGCTCGGAATCCCCGCCGGGCCTTGCCAGTTGGCGGCGTCCGCGAGCCATTGGAAACCTTGGCTGACCGGATCGTCGGTGGTGTACTTCGTGCTAGCCAGCATCATCCCACCGTGCCCAACTCGGCCGGGGCGACCGGACGTTCCCGGTTCGGTGCGGCCGCTCGGAGCCACGGCGTCAGCAGCCGCTGCAACAGCACCAGGACCACGTCCATCAAGAGCGCCAGGAGCAAGGTGCCGACGATGCCGACCACGATCTCGGTGATGAAGTCACGTTGCAATCCGTCGGTGAAGTAATACCCCAGGTTCTTGACCCCGATCAGGGCGCCAACGCTCACCAAGGCGATATTGCTCACCGAAACCACGCGCAATCCGGCGAACAGCACCGGGACCGACAACGGCAGGTCGACCGTGAAGAACCGCCGCACCGGGCGGTATCCCATGGCGACGGCGGCTTGACGCAGATCGTTGTCCACGGAATTCAGGGCGTCCACCCCGGTCCGGACCAACAAGGCGACCGCGTAGATCGTCAGGGCCACGATGACGTTCGCCTGGTCCAGGATCCGGGTGCCCAGAATCACCGGGAGCACCACGAAAAGCGCCAAGGACGGAATCGTATACAGCAGCGAGCCGGCCGGCAGGATGATCGCACCGGCAATCCGATTGGTCCGTGCCAGTTGGGCCAACGGAATCGCGATGAGCAGTCCCAACAGCAACGGAAGCACTGACTGGTAAAGGTGCAGACCGGTATAGCCCAGGATCTGACCGAAATTGGCAATAACCCATTCCATCGTCCGAACCTCCGATCAGCCCTCGCGGGCCACTCTGGCTCGTTCGATCGCTTCGAGCACCTCGACCGCCTTGACCACGCCGGTGACCGCGCCGGAACCGTCCACGGCCACGCCCAAGCCGGCCGGCGAGGACAACGCCGCGTCCAGGGCCCGGCGCAGGGTTTCGCCTGCTTGGAAGAGCGATCCGCCCGGGACCAGTTCGCCGGGGCGTCCCGGCGACAGCCAGCCCAGGGGGTGCTGCTCAGCGGAAACCAGGAGCGTCCATTCGGAGACCGCCGTCGGCTCCTGGGACATGGTGACCTGATGCACCGGAACAGATTCGCCGTCGCTGAACGACAGGTGCCGGAAGCCACGGTCCCGGCCCACGAATCCGGCGACGAAGTCGTCCACCGGTGCACGCAGGATCTCCTCCGGCGTCGCGTATTGGGCCAAATGGCCGCCCACCGCGAAAACCGCCACTTTGTCGCCCAGGATGGTGGCTTCGTCGATGTCGTGCGTGACGAAGACGATGGTCTTCGCCAGCTCGCGCTGCAGGCGGAGCAATTCCTCCTGCAATTCGGCGCGCACCACCGGATCTACTGCGCTGAATGGCTCATCCATCAACAGCACCGGCGGATCGGCGGCCAGTGCCCGCGCCACCCCGACACGTTGCTGCTGGCCACCGGAGAGTTGCCCCGGATACCGCTCGCCCAGTTTCGGGTCCAGGCCTACCCGCGCCAAAACCTCGTAGGCCGCCCGGCGTGCCGCCCGCCGGGACTGTCCCTTGAGTATCGGAACACACGCCACGTTGTCGATTACCCGCTGATGCGGCATCAGGCCACCGCTCTGAATCACGTAACCGATACCCAGTCGCAACGTCACCGGATCGACCGTCGACACATCCTGCCCGGCGAGGGTGACCACTCCCGTGGTCGGCGCGACCATCCGGTTGATCATCCGCATCGAGGTGGTCTTTCCGCATCCCGACGGCCCGACGAAAACAGTGAGGCTGCCTTCGGGGATCTCCAGATTCAGGCCGTCGACTGCCACGGTGCCGTCGGGATATCGCTTGGAGACATCGGTGAAGGTGATCATCTACTTGCCGACCGGCTTGTCGAACCCGTTGTCGAGCACCCACTTGCGGGCCGCCTCGTCAGGGTCGACACCGGAGTTGCCCGTCACCGCGGCATTGAGTTCGGTGAGGCCCTTGGTGGTCAACTCGGCCGATACCGCATCCAGAACGGTTTTGATTTCAGTCGACTTCTTCGCAGAACTGATCAGCGGCACCACGTTGCCGGGCAGGAAGTTGTTTTTAGGATCGCTGAGCACCACGAGTTTGTTCTGTGGAATCGCCGGTGATGTGCTGAAGATGTTCGCGGCGGTGACGGTGCCGTCGAGTAGCGCACGGACCGTCGCTGGGCCGCCGCCGTCGCTGATGGCGACGAAGTTCGCCGCCGTGATGTCCAGGTCGTACTTGGCCTTGAGGCCGGCCAACCCCACGGCGCGCTGCAGGAACTCCGACGGCGCGCCGAATTTCACCTGTGCTGAGTACGGCGCCAGATCGGCGATCGTCTCCAGTTTCCACCTGTTGGCGGTCGCCTCGGTCACGGTCACCGTGTCGGTGTCGTTGGCCGGGGCCGGGGTGAGGATCGACAGATCGCCCGGAAGCTTCCGCTGCAATGCCGACTCCACCCGATCGGGGATGGTGACCGTGCTGGTCGGGTCGAAGTACTGAAGCAGGTTGCCGGTGTAGTCCGGCACCAGATCTATCGAATGGTCCAGCAGCGCCGGGATATAGGTCTCCCGGCTTCCGATGCCCAGCTTGCGCACCACGGTGAAGTCATTGGCCTCCAGCGCCTGGGCGTAGATCTCGGCGACGATCTTCGACTCCGGGAAGTCCGCAGATCCGACCACCAGCGACTTCATGTCCGCGGAGAGCGGCCCACCACCGAGCGGGTTGGAACTGCCGCAGCCGCCGGCCGTGCCCAACGCGATCACCAGCGCTAACGCACCCACTAGGCGCCGCCTGGAGGGGTTCATCATCGTCCTCTCACCACCGCTGTCAGCATGGCCCAACCGGGAAACCCTGCCGGTTACGACACTATCGGCTCGGCTCGTCGCCGTTATTGTCTCGTTGCCGGTTTGGTTGTTTCCTTCCGGTCCTCGAACGGCCAAGATAAGCGGATGAGCAACGAACCCGGTCTTTCCCAGGGCGAACCGTTGCCGCCGGTGGCGGCGGATCCAGGCAACGCCCACCTGCCCGGTCCGGCCTCGGAGGTGAAGTTCACCCGTGCTGCCGCACTGTGGACGTCGCTGATCATCGGATTCCTCATCTTGATCGTGCTTATGGTTTTCATCACCCAGAACACCGCCTCGACGCCGTTCACCTTCCTGGGTTGGCACTGGGACCTGCCGTTGGGCGTGGCGATCCTGCTGGCGGCAGTCTGCGGCGGTCTGATCACCGCACTGGTCAGCGCGGCACGGATGTTTCAGTTGCGCCGGGCGGCGAAGAAGAACCTCGAGGCTGCTCGCGGGCGATAGCTACGAGCGCGCCCGCGGGAGCAGGTCCCAGACGTGCTCGACTCCGTTGATCCCGGCCACCGAGACATTCCCGGTACGGGAGTAGCGCAGTGCGCTCACCGAGGCGTAGTCGATCGGAAACGAGAGCAGCTTTGCCGTGCCGAGAACCTCGTGCAGAACCACGTTGATCACGCCCCCGTGACTGAATACCGCGACGGTGTCGGCATGGTCAGCTGTCGCCACGATGTCGGTCAGCGCGGCGCGGATGCGTTCGCGGAAACCGTCAACGTCCACCGCCCCGGGTAATTCGCCGGCTGCCATCTTCGCCCAGTCCTGCGGCCGTTCGGTTCGCACCTGCTCCAGCGGCATGTACTGCGATAGGCCGCGGTCGTATTCGGCGAGACGCTCGTCGATGTCCACGGTCATCGCCCGCTCCCCGGCGACCGGCTGCGCGGTCTGCAGCGCCCGGCGCTGCGGGCTGGAGACCAGCCGCCGGATGGGAAAACGGGCCAGCGCCTCAGGCAGCCGCTGAGCTTGTGCCCACCCCTGTTCGGTCAGTTCGGGATCGGAGCCCTCGCCGGCTTCAGTGCGCAGCGGCAGCGCATGCCGGATCAGCAGGAGCAGCATGGGTGCAACGATAAGGTGCCTCCAATGAGCGGCGACACGAGCTACCCGAGGGAACTATTCGACCTCACCGACCGCGTGGTGCTGATCACCGGCGGCAGCCGCGGGCTGGGCCGCGAGATGGCGTTCGCCGCGGCCCGTTGCGGCGCGGATGTGGTGATCGCCAGTCGCAAGTACGAGAACTGCGTCGCCACCGCGGCGGAGATTGAACAGCAGACCGGTCGCACGGCGATGCCGTACCGCGCGCACGCGGGCCGTTGGGCGGAACTCGACGGACTGGTGGACGCCGTTTACGACCGGTTCGGCAAGCTCGACGTGCTGGTCAACAACGCCGGCATGTCACCGACCTACGACAGCCTCGCCGACGTCACCGAGAGGCTGTTCGACACGGTGGTCAACCTCAATCTCAAGGGTCCGTTCCGGCTATCGGTCCTGGCCGGCGAGCGGATGGTCGCCGACGGTGGCGGGGTGATCATCAACGTCAGTACACACGGTTCGCTGCGACCGCATCCATCGTTTCTGCCGTACGCGGCAGCGAAGGCGGGCCTCAACGCCCTCACCGAGGGCCTTGCGGTCGCCTACGGACCGACAGTGCGGGTCAACACCTTGATGCCCGGCCCGTTTCTGACCGACGTCAGCAAGGCATGGAACCTCGCGGAACTCAATCCGTTCTCCCGGCACTCACTCGGACGCGCCGGAGATCCCTCCGAGATCGTCGGCGCTGCACTCTTCCTCATGTCGGACGCCTCCAGTTTCACCACCGGTTCGATCCTGCGCGCCGACGGCGGCCTGCCCGGCTGATCGTTACGGGGTGATGATGCTGAAGCCTGGATTCGGTGCGTCGAGCACCCCGAGGAGGGACTGCAGGGCACCGGCGTCGCCGGTGACCGTCAGGCCGGGTGAGTCGAAATCGCCTGCAGCGGCAGCCATCAGCCGCATCTTGGTCGCCAGCGTCACGGTGGCGGTCGCGGTCGACAACTCTGCGGGGCGTTTGCGTTGGACCAGCACTCCGTTGCGCAGCGTCAACCGGTAGTTGGAGCCAAGGTCGGCGAACGTCACGTCGAGTGCCAGATCAAGATCCCAGGCGCGCGGACCGTTGACCGAGATCGCCAGGATGTCGAACATCTGCTCCGGGGTGAGTTGACTCAGCATCGTCGGTGACGTGGTGTTGACCGGGGTGCCGAAGTTGCCGCCACGAAGTTCGGTGGCACCGGACAGGAAGAAGTTGCGCCATGTCGCACACTCAGCGCCGTAGCCCATCTGCTCAAGGGTCTCGGCATACAGTTCCCGCGCTGTGGCGTTATTCTCGTCGGTGAAGACGGCATGGTCCAACAGCGTTGCTGCCCAACGGAAATCACCGGAACCAAACGCCTCGCGGGCAATGTCGATCACCCGGTCAATACCACCCATCGCTGCCACGTAGCGCAGCGCTGCCGCCTCGGGCGGATGCTGCCACAGTCGGCCCGGGTTGCCATCGAACCAGCCCATATAGCGCGGGTAAACCGCCTTGACATTGTGGCTGACCGATCCGTAATAACCGTGGGTGTGCCAGGCCTGTTCCAGCGCCGGTGGCATGGCGAAGTTCTCGGCGATCTCGATACCGGTGTAGCCCTGGTTGAGTTGGCGCAGGGTCTGGTCATGCAGATAGGCATAGAGATCGCGTTGCAGGCCGAGGAATTCCACGATGCGCTCGCGGCCCCAGGTGGGCCAGTGGTGAGAGGCGAACGCGACATCGGTGCGATCAGCGAAGGTGTCGATGGCCTCGGTCAGATACCCCGACCATGCTCGCGGGTCACGCACCAGTGCGCCCCGCAGGGTCAGCAGAGTATGCAGATTATGGGTGGCATTCTCGGCCATGCACAGCGCCCGGAACTTCGGAAAGTAGAAGTGCATTTCGGCTGGCGCCTCGGTCCCGGGTGCCATCTGGAACTCGATCTGGACACCATCAATGACGTGCATCTCACCGGTGGTGGTGATGTCCAGGGTCGGCACGATGACCGCGATCTCGCCGGTCGAGGTGTTCTGCCCAAGTCCGCACCCGACCTGGCCGCGCGGGCCCCGGTCGAGCAGGGTGCCGTACATATAGGTAGCCCGCCGGGTCATCGCCGTACCCGCGTAGACGTTCTCTTGCACGGCATGGGCGATGAAGCCTTCCGGCGCCAGTACCGCGACCGTGCCGGCATCCACGTCGGCCTGGGTCGTCACGCACATGACACCGACGAAGTGATCGACGTTGCTGTGTGTGTAGATCACCGCGACGACAGGTCGGTCACCGCGGTGGGCGCGGTACAGCGCCAAGGCGGCGGCCGCGGTTTCGGTGCAGATCAGTGGATCGATCACGATGATCCCGGTGTCACCTTCGACGAAGGTGACGTTGGACAGGTCCAGGCCGCGGACCTGATAGATGCCTTCAACCACTTCATAGAGGCCCTGTTTGGCAGCCAGTGTGGATTGGCGCCACAGGCTCGGATGGACACTCGGCGGAGCGGCGTCACGCAGAAAGGAATACGAATCGTTGTCCCAGACCACTCGGCCGTCGGCCGCCTTGACGACGCAAGGTTCCAGTCGGCCCAGGAATCCCCGGTCGGCGTCCTCGAAATCGCGGCTGTCACCGAAGGGCAGCGACGTCATGTGCTCGGTGTTGGCGGACGTGATCACCGCGGTCGGGGCTTTAGCTTCCATAACAGCGAATTGTTCCCCGATATCGGCAATTGCGCCATGATGGGCGCCGATGCACGCGTTACTGCCGGGCCTGACCCGAGCCAACTTGGGCAACGAGGTGCTGGCCGGGATCACCCTGCTGGCCATCGCGTTGCCGTTGAACATCGGCTACGCCCAGATCGCGGGACTGCCGCCGACCGCCGGACTCTACGCATTGGTACTGCCGTCGGTGCTGTTCGCCCTGTTGGCGTCGTCGCGACACCTGGTGGCCGCCCCGGATGCCGCCGCGGCCGCACTGGTGGGTTCGGCACTGTCCGGAGTTGCCGTGGCCGGCACCGGCCAGTACGCCGCAATGGCCGCCGCCCAGGCAATCGTCGGCGGAATTCTCTTCGTGGCCTGTGCGGTTTTCAAACTCGGCTTTCTCGCCGATTTTCTGTCCAAGCCGATCCTGATCGGTTTCGTCGGCGGGTTGGCCACCGACATCCTGCTCAGCCAGATCGCCAAGATGATGGGCATCAAAGTCGACAGCGGCGCGGACTTCTTTGAACGGCTCATCCAACTACTGACTCGACTCGGCTCGGTGCACTGGTGGTCACTGGGGCTGAGCATCGCGGTGATCGCGGTGTTCCTACCGGCCCGGCGGCGCCTGCCCACGGTGCCGTGGGCGCTGATCGTTCTGGTGGCCGCCACCGTCGCCTCTATCGTCCTGCATCGTCCTGATCACGGTGTGGCGGTGCTCGGATCGGTACCGTCGGGGCCACCGGTGCTGGCCTTCCCGCGACTGGATTGGCATCAGTGGGTCGCGGTGATCCTGCCGGCCATTGCTATCACCACCGTCACCGTCGGGGAGGGCCTACTGCTGGCCCGCTCCTACGCCGACACGTATGGCTACACCACCTCGCCCAACCGCGATCTACTGGCCTTCGGCGCAGCGAATATCGCTTCCGGCCTGTCCTCGGGATTCACCATCGGCTCCTCGACGTCCCGCGCGGCGGCGATGGACCAATCCGGATCCCGCACGCAGTTGCCGTTGCTGGTGATGGCCACCGGCGCGTTGCTGCTGTTGGTCTTCGGTGCCGACCTGCTGTCCGGCATCCCCTCCCCCGCGATCGGTGCGATCGTGGCGGTATCGGTAGTCAAACTGATCGGCAGCCGGGAGTTGCGGCACCTTTGGCGACTGTCCCGATTCGAATTCGGTGTCGCCGCAGTCTGTTTCGCGGGAGTTCTGCTGATCGGACCGCTGGCGGGAATCGTGCTGGCGTTCATATTGTCGCTGATCAATTTGCTGCGTAAGGCCGCCCGGCCCGCAGTTGACGTGCTTTTAGGTTCGGACAATCCACACGTGTCGCTGACCACCTCCGACGATGGGGCCGGCGAGACGGTTCCCGGGGTGATCGCGATGCGTTTCGCCGCACCCATCTTCTTCGGCAACGCCGCAACGCTCTCGGCGGCGATCCGTCAGGCTGTTCGGCACGCCCCACACCCGGTGTCTGCCTTCGTTCTGGATATGGAGGGTGTCACCGACGTCGACGTCACCGGCGCCGAGGCGCTGGCCAAGGAACAGCAGTGGCTCCAGGGCAACGGCATCACCTTCGCCTACTCGCGGGTGCGACCGCAGTTGCACGCCAACCTTGATCGGATGCATCTGCTGTCCGGGCACCGCGTCTTCGATACCAACCGCGCCGCAGTGGCCGCATTGCGGCCCGGTCCGCCACCGTGATGTCGAGGTCAAAGGATCCGATGGCCCCCTAGACTTCACCCGGTGAGTTTCTACGAGGTCATTGAGACGGTCGGAAAGACCATCGACGCGGTCGGCGTGGCAGTCATCGCCGTCGGGGCATTGATCTCTGCGGCAGGGGTGATTTCGCGCCTTCGCAACAAGACCGGAGATGTCTACCGGGTCTTCCGCCAGCAACTCGGGCGCTCGATCCTGCTGGGCCTAGAGTTTTTGGTGGCCGCGGACATCATCAGGACGGTGGCCGTCACCCCGGATGCCCGCAGCGTGGCGGTCCTCGCCGGAATCGTACTGATCCGGACGTTCCTGAGTTTCTCGCTGGAACTGGAAGTCACCGGGTACTGGCCCTGGCAGAAGAACCGTCAACAGCAGCAGGCCGCACCGCAGTCGGGTCCATGATCGACGAGAAACGGCGCACCCGCCGCGAACGAATCTTCAACGCGGTGCGCAAACAGCCGCCCACCGCATTGGCGCCACCAGATACCTACCCTCCCGACGACGTCGCGGCGATGCTGCGCGAGATCGGCGTCGCGCTCTCCGAAGTCGCCCAGGCGGCGCCGATCGTGGAGA
>SXGU01064912.1_pt1 | contig 15864 bp, 10 predicted proteins | sample 3174531 | NCBI WGS metagenome assembly SXGU01 (sample SAMN11356863, study PRJNA531348) | freshwater metagenome | isolation source: freshwater sample F1-140 | place: China: Fuxian Lake, Yuxi | collected 2017-12-25
CAAGAAGCCATGCGCTTACTTTCAAGCGTGGCCATTGTGAAAAATCAGCCGAGTTCTCAATATCCCGCCTGCCTATTGTTCTTCCGCGGGTCCATCCTTCAACCAATCCGGCCAAACCACTTTTCTTGAAACTGCCCTGATCGAGTGTGAACGGGCAAAAAAGCCCGTTGACCCCCGTTTCTTCGCCTTTAACCTCCGCGCTCCGTTTGGATTTGAACCTTTAGATAAGAAAGCGAACTCGTATGGCAGTCAAAGTTGCAATCAATGGCTTCGGTCGGATTGGTCGTCTCGTGTACCGGGCTCTTAAAGAGCAGGGTCTCGTTGGCAAAGAAATCGACGTGGTGGCGGTTGGGGATATCGTCCCAGCCGACAATCTCGCGTACTTGGTCAAATACGACTCCACCCAAGGTCGGTTCCCTGGTGAAGTCAGTTCTCGCAAGTCGTCCCCAGACAAGGCGGAAGACGACGTGTTGGTCGTCGATGGTGCGGAGATTCGCGTCGTGAGTGCCAAGTCCCCCAAAGACCTTCCTTGGAAAGCCATGGGCGTGGACATCGTCATTGAATCGACCGGCCTCTTCACCGACTGCTCCAAAGATCCCGCCATGGTCGACAAGTCCGCCTACGGCCACATCGTGGCGGGCGCTAAGAAGGTCATCATCTCCGCCCCGGCGAAGAATGAAGACATCACCCTCGTCATGGGAGTGAACCACGACAAGTACGATCCTTCGAACCACAGCCTGATTTCGAACGCGAGCTGCACGACGAACTGTCTGGCGCCCGTCGTCCACGTGTTGCTGAAGGAAGGTTTCGGGATTGATGAAGGTTTGATGACCACGGTGCATGCGTACACCGCGACCCAGAAGACGGTGGACGGTCCGAGCAAGAAGGATTGGAAGGGCGGTCGCAGCGCTGCGTTGAACATCATCCCCAGCACTACCGGCGCCGCCCGCGCCGTGGCCTTGGTTTGCCCCGAGGTGAAGGGCAAACTCACGGGTATGGCGTTTCGGGTTCCGACCCCGACCGTTTCCGTCGTCGACTTGACGGTCAAGACAGTCAAAGACACCAGTTACGCGGAGATCAGCGCGGCGATGAAGCGCGCTAGTGAAACCTATCTCAAGGGCATTCTCGAATACACCCAAGATGAAGTGGTCAGCACCGACTTTATCCATAGCCGTTCCTCGTCCATCTACGACCAAGGTTCAGGCATCGAACTCAACAAGCGGTTCTTCAAGCTGATCAGCTGGTACGACAACGAATGGGGTTACAGCAACCGCGTCGGCGATCTCGTAAAGTTGATCATTTCAAAAGGTCTGTAGATTTTGTCCGGGTACAGTGCCATGTGATAAGCACTGCCTGGGAACCTGCTTCTAAGCCAACGGCGCCCCGATTTGGGGCGCCGTTTTTTCAGGATGAGCTTTTTTAGGTAAACCGACCCACCGCAACCTCCAACCGCAAGTTGAGCCAAATCAATTGCGGGCTACTCGGTCTTCGACGCTAACTGTGAAGAACCAGAAACCATCACCAGCACCGCCTACATCGCGCCACGGCACGTGACAGGGGAAGGGTGTGTGGTTCGGCACGCTTAAGTCATGGCGCTGGTCGTGCGGACATCCCTTACCCAAAAACGCCCACCTTCAGGTCTCGCAGGGAATACAACGATTCCTCCACGCCGCGCATCCGCCGGGCGCCGCTCTTGCGCTTCACCCCAAATCGCTTTCGGTTGGCCTCAAACACCTCATTCACAAATTCGCAACTGCCGAACACCGCGCCATCACAGAAGTATCGCACCCGACACCGCACATACTCCGAGAGCGGTAATCGGCCCTTTGCTTCGATCACTGCCAGCACATCCTCCCGTTTGAGCGCTCCGCGCTCGGTCTGGCCGTCGATTCCCACCGATTCCCCTTCTTCCGTGCCTTCTCGGTACACATGCATCCGGTAAAGTTCCATCGAACGAGTTAGGGTTTCTTGTTGGCCGCGCAACAACGCTTGGACCACCCGCTGTAGGCCCAAACGCGCAATCTTCTTTCCCGCCATGGCTTCGCCGTAGCCGCTCCATCGATAATCCTTGGGATCTTTCACCAGCCCCGCCCGAACTGGATTCAAATCGATGTACGCCGCCATGGCGCTCAGGCCTCGGCCGAGGCCTTCCACCAGCACGCTCTTGAAGCGTTCTTCCCACAAGGTCCCCTTACGTCCCATTCGGCCGTTGTACCACTGGGTAAACCGTTGCTTCAGCAGCTTCATGAACGCGCTCAAGTCCCACATCCGTTCGTGAAAGGTCGCCAAGTAATCGGCCTCGGCCTTGGCGTCCTTGGCTGCGCGGTACAACTCAAAGCGCTGGCGGACGGCGCCGACATTCTGATGCCCCGACAACCGTTCCAATTTCTTGAGGATCAGCTCGGCGTCGGGGAGAACCTCGGGTGGTTTGGGCACCTCGACGAGAATGTGGAAGTGATTGGACATGAGGCAATAGGTGAGGATTTTCACTTCGCAGAAAGCCTCCACCTCGCGGAGTAATCGGGCGAAATGCTCCTTTTCGGCGGTGTCGAAGATGAACCGCCGATCCACCACGCGTGAAATACAATGATAATGCCCGAGCGGACTGTCCTCGGAGATCAACAAGCGCGCCTGTCGCATACGTTCACTTTTTCAGCCCAACGAAATCCACGCAATCCTTTTTTATTAAAGACCTGTCACTTATTGTTTCCTTACATGGGTTTAAAGCCCTGAACTTGCAATCATGGACAAGAAGTGTTATAACTTTAGTAACACTAGAATGGAGCATTTATGATTGCTGAACTGAAATTGAGAGCGTTGGGAAACTCGATTGGTGCCGTGATTCCGAAGGAAGCGCTTGCGCGCTTGAACGCGACCGAAGGAGATACCCTGTACCTCACGGAAACACCTGATGGAGGTTTCCGACTGACCGCCAGCGACCCCGAGTTCGCGGAGACGATGGCTATCGCCGAAGGCTTCATGAAGCGTTATCGAAACGCTCTTCGGGAGCTTGCAAAATGAAGGAGCCGCGTTGGCTCACAGAAGCGCAAGTTCTAGCGATCCATGAGCGGCTATTGGCGGAGCATGGTGGGTTGGCTGGGGTACGGGACAAAGGGCTACTCAAATCTGCATTGGACCGACCTCAGAATCTCTTTGCCTACGAGAAGCCGACTACCTTTGACATGGCGGCGGCTTACGCTCATGGCATCGCCAAGAACCATCCGTTTCTTGATGGGAACAAGCGAACGGCCCTGGCGTCAGCAGGCATTTTCCTGGAAAGGAATGGGTATCAACTAACGGCTAGCGAGGAAAAGGCTGTTGTAGCTACTCTGGAATTGGCTTCTGGACAAATGAACCAACAGTCCTTTTCGACTTGGCTAAAGCAGGAATCCAAGAAGCGCTGAAGCGAAACCTGACAAGTCAGACCCCTAAACCCCTATATGGAGAGCGGGAAAAACCGGGGGCTAACGTTGCCGTTCAAGCAGATCCGCTTTGTCAGATTCCGCTGCTTCTGCTGGATTTGCTCAAGATACTGGCTGGTCCAAAGGTGGGTGGTTTGGTTCCAGCCCCCGGTTTTTCCCGCTCTCCGATTCCATCGTCATTTTTTCAACCGATATGGATTTCGCAACACGTACTGGCAGAGCTGTTCGCGCTCGGCGCAGTTTTCCGGCGGGACCGCATGACCTGAGTGCATGTTAAATCCAGTATGCTTCCACGTCTCCATCGTTAGCAGTGGCTTGTACCTTTCGCTGATGGCAGGAAGGGCAGAACCAGCGGCTTTTGCAGGAAAAGGCCAGAAGGTATTCATGCTGACAGTGATCGTAGCGGATGCGAGCAAAGCCACGTTCAAGTGTGCCACAGTGGATAAACTTATCGAAGACATCCTCAATGACTGGACGAAGGGGGCCGTAGTGGCGTTCGTAGGATTCCGGGTAGTTGGCCACGAGGGTGTCGTGGTGGCGATGGACGCATTTCCGGAGCGGTGAATGTGAGGGCTAGGAAACCGATTGGTTCGTTCGATGTGAACTGTGGGTGTCTCTGGAGGATTCGGCGTTCAGTCTCTCGGCCCGCAAACTGCCAACGATTTTCCGCAGTTGAGGAGCCGGTGGGATTTGTCCAGAGGTCTGGTGGCTTCATGCGCAGTATATGGAGTTGTCGGAGAGGATGTCATCTCGCATTCGTTTTCCCGCAAAACGGTTCATCGGTCCGGTTCTATCGGCGCTTTGGCCAGCACCAGAGTTTCTGGTTGCCGCAGTCCAGGATGCTTTGGGTTTCGCTGAAAAAAGTACCGCCAACCAATCCTCGCGGCATGAACATGGAACGATGGGTTCGGTCGAGATTCCAGGCCGACAAGTCGGCCACTCCAACCACGGGTCTTGGAATCGTGAACACGCCGATCTGGGCTTCCTGAAATTGCGCGGTCATCAGCCGAGTTTTGCGGCCTTCGACACCCTGAATATGGCGATCCGAGGCGTGTGTTTTAATTCCCAGTTGTTGAACCACGCCATCATCCAGCAAGGTATGGCTGGCACCTGTATCGATCAGCAGCGGCACTCGGGTTCCATCAAAGGTGGCTGGAACTACCCACCCCAGGGTTTCTAGGTGATACAGTCGAATCGGCAAGAAACCGGCATTCGTCAGTGCCAAATCCAATCGAGACGCATTGGCGGCATCAATGGTTTTTTCCCGCAGGTACAGAATAGGGATTCGTTGGTACTCAATTATGGCGTGAAAACGCCGGAGAAAATCCGCCCCCAGAACCACCTCGGAATCGAAGGATTGGCGTCCATCCACCAGGCGCGTCAGCCAATCGCGCCGGTTGCCCGTGCGCCAGTCCACCGATTGAACGGGAACATGTTCCAGACGCCGACCGCCAATTTCGAGATGTCCGATCCGGACCCAGGTTGCGTTGGTTTGGCGAAATGCCGCACTGGGCAAGTCCAATCCAGGGTCGCGTCGATCCAGGGGTGGAAGTTTACCGGCGCGCGAAGCGTCCACCGCCAAGTACGTGAAGCCACTGTCGATTGTGCACTGAGTCTTACGTCCATTGAGGCGCGCAGGAATGACGAGATGGCCTTGCTCGGTCTTTTTGAGTGGGATGGCTTCGTACCCAAGTGAAACAAACAGTTCGCGCAGGGCAGGGGGTTCCGCGGCACGAACGTTGAGGAATCCCAGCACTCGAATCGCCAACGCCGCCGCGATCCAATATCCCATCCAAGGGCGCGGTTTTGAGTGCATCCTGAATTCAGGCTCGACAAGGTTTACCGCAACGCCCCTCGCCTTTGAAGAAAGGTGGCGAGATCCGGGTATCCGGATTCTCGGATTTCCGTTTCTTCAAAACCGCGGACGGTCAAAGGTGACTCCATGTAAGTGCGACCTTGTCTGGCTGTATTCAAGGGGATTCGGGAACCGGTGACAGATTGGTTCTTCGGAAATTGGTTGGTCGCAGCAATGCTCTTTTTGCTGCGGGTCGTGCCGGGGTCGCCTGAAGGCGGGACTCCATACTCAGTAAGTTGTCCTGTATGATGTGTTCGGAGTTCCGCCTCTTGGCGGTTCTGGTTCATGGGCGGAAATCTTGGCTTGGTCGAAAGGTGCGCTGCGGAGGTGGAGCTACTCGAGGTACAGCCTGCCCACAGTGCCAGGAACGCCCCCAGGACACAGGACCTGACCTTTTTAGCGCGAAAGAGTTCGATTGCATTCATACGCTTCTCCTGAACCATGACATATTCGCCCCATTTAGTCTTCCGTCGAAACAAAAACCCAACCAGAGCCAGAATCTGGTTGGGTTTTTGTGGTGGTCGATTGTGAGCCCAGACGAACGGGTCACGACGCGAAGATTTGATCCATCTCAGTAGATAGCTTTTTAAGGCCTTCAGGTGAACCGCCCCCCCCTTGTTCGGCAATGCCCCAACCACGGTAACCGATGTCGTCGAGCGCCTTCATGACCGCAGGCCAATTGTTGTCACCTTTGAGGAATTCAACGTCGAACCCTTTCCACTTACCTTCTTTGTCGGAACGGGCGCGGCTGTATTCCTTGATATGCAGGCGATGGATGCGCTTGCCGAGCACGCGGATCCATTGTTCGGGCCAGCCGTAGTGGATGATGTTGCCGATATCGAAGTGCCAACCGACGTACTGACTCTTGAAGCGATCCACGAATTGGGCGGCTTCAACCGGGCTCAGGAACAGGTTGTTCCAAACATTTTCGATGGCGATGGTGACCTTTAGTTCCTCGGCGAGAGAGACTGCCTTGTTGATTTCGGCGAAGGAACGTTCGATGGCGACATCGTAAGGAATCGCCTTGTCGCAAATGCCTGGTACCAGCAGGACCGATTCTGCACCCCAAGCTTTGGCGTCCCGTAAACTGTGCAATAGGGCCTCAAGCCCGTCTTTTCGAACGTTCTCGCTGGGACTGGACAATGGCTTGCTCCAGTGGTGCGTGCCGCAAACGCTGGCACAGACGAGCCCGGTAGCGTCGAGGGCCTGCCGGACTTCGTCGCGATCCATGTGGCTCATAGGTTCCACACCAGCGAATCCGGCGGCCTTGACGGCCTCGAATCGCTGCAACACGGAGCCTTTGATGCCGACGGTACCCAGCATGATGCCCTTCTGGATCTTGCGCGATCCGGATTGGGCGGACGATTGAATCGTGGAAGCACCCAAAGCGAGACCGGCGACGGCAGTGCCGGCATGTTCTAAGAACGATCGTCGGGAGAGAGGTTGGCTCATATCATAAAGGGTTCATACTAATGTGCGACGGTCTGGAGTATGGAATCCACTCGGCCGTTAGAGCAGCGGATGGCGTCCTGGGATAGCGATGGGGGCGATTGGCAGCTTCATGTCCCAGGTGAGGTTGTCGGGCACCAGTTTGTCATTGGAGGTGAGCATCTGTTCCCAGGTCACTTCCTTGCCGGTGTAAGCCGCAGCGCGCCCCATGATGCCCGCGAGGGTGCTGGTAGCCATACGATCACCGTCGTTGATGGTTTCGCCGGAACGGATGGCGCGGAACAGATGCTGGTGTTCAATGGTATACATGTCAGGAGCGTCCCCGGAATAGCGCCAGTTCTTCTCGCCGCGGACGGTGGGTTTGCTCCAACCACTGACCCCGTTGCCCTTGGTGCCATTCACGTAGTCGCTATTGTCGTTGTAACAACCGGGAATTTGGCGTTGGGCAACCACGCCGCGCGCCCCATTCTCCCACTCGTACACGATGGTCATGTGATCATAGATGTTGCCTTCATGATTGGGAATCATGCGGCCACCGGTGGCGGTGCATTTGACTGGAGGCTTGTCTCGGAACGTCCAGAGCGTCTTGTCGACGCTGTGAATGCATTGCTCGACGATGCCGTCCCCGGAGAGCCACACAAAGTTCATCCAGTTGCGCAATTGCCATTCCAAATCACTCATGTCGGCCGGGCGTTGATTGGCAGGTTGCATGGGTTTGACTGGGCCAGTCAGGTAGGTGCAATAGACGGATTTGACCTCGCCTAAGGCGCCGTCATGAATTTGATCGTAAAAAGCGCGGCGGGGCAGGTCATACCGCCAGCAGAAACCCGCTACCAGGCACAGTTTCTTTTCTTTCGAGATCCGGACCGATTCCATGACGTGGCGCAGACCGGGGGCATCGGTGGACATGGGCTTTTCGCAGAAGATATGTTTGCCCTGTTCCACGGCATAGCGGAGATGGACAGGACGAAATCCTGGAGGCGAGGCCAGCAGCACTACATCAACTCCGGAATCGATCACTTGTTTGTAAGCGTCCAGGCCGGTGAAGCGTTTTTCGTTGGGCACCTGAATGCGGTCCCCAAACTGTGCCTTCAAACCATCAATGGCCCGATTGGCGGCGTCTGGAAAGGCATCACCGACGGAGACCAGGACCGTGTTTGGGTCCGCTGTCAGGGCGTTTCCTGCGGCTCCAGTGCCGCGGCCACCGCATCCGACCAATCCGACGCGTAGTTTGTCGCTGTTGGCTGCCGCCAGACCGGTCTGGGTCAAAATCGCTGGCGCTGTGGCGGTTGCGATGAGTTTGGAGGTTTGTGATCGGGTCAACACGCCTCCGGCAGCAGCAGAGCCGGTAAGCAAGAATTGACGACGGGAAGCGAGTGTTCTCGAGATAGCAGGCATAAACAGGATTTGGACGTTGCTAGAGTTCCTCAATTCAATGGGATTGCGTCAAGCCGGGAGAATCGTTAGAGCCCGGGAGAATTTTTCTAATGGAACCGAGCCTGTCGGTGCTTGCGTTGGCCTCTAGCGAATTTTTTGGACGCGGAAAAGGAAAATGCCCGAGTTGAACGAGACGGCGAAAGGAATCGTATCGCTCTTGGCTGTCTTACGTTCCAGTGCCTGCCAGAGAGAGTCCAAAGTCGTCTTGCCCTGAAGCTCATAGACCTGACCAGCGACCGCACCGCTGATGAGCAATGTCCGTTCCCCTGGATTCGCCTCACTCGTCCAGGATAGTTGTGTGTTCACCTCCGGGGCGTTTGGTCTTCCCGGTGTCGGCCCGCTCGAAAGTGGGGTGAAGGCTCCGGTGCGATCGGGCAGGCGGCCTTCAGGTTGATCCAGTTGTTGATTCGCGTACGCGACGAAATCGATCACATTTCCCGAAGGATCTACCAAGCTCAGCGATCCGAATTCCTGAGGCAAGCGAATCGCTTCACCCTCGGCGTCGCGTCGAATAACTGTGTAACCGCCAGGCTCCACATAACCCAAAGTTGGCAGTCGATATTGAAACGGACTCGATGGGGATTCGGACAACGCCATGCCGTCCAACGGAACGGGCAGGGATTCTGAGTTGATCAATTCCACGAAATCGCCCGCGGTGTCGGGCGCGGCGGCGGCCAAGAATTCATTGAGTCGAAGGGCGTTTGGGGATCCGGTTGGCGCCGGTTCGTTCGGTTGACCAAAGGTCGGCTGGCATAATGTCCAGTGCGAGTCCGGACCGCGGCCGATGGATTTGCCGGCGAGCTGCGGACCAAACCGCACCGAATCCAACAGGATATTGTTCTGAGTGCTCCTGTGGAACAGGAACAAGCCTTCTCCGTCGGCGTTCAACCCGAACCCGGTGTGCAACCCGGTCGGTTGAGACCTCGAATCGGCAAAAAGCATGAGATACCCCCGAGGGGCGATGGTGGTTCCCTGCGGGAAAACAAATTTCCGAGGCATCTCGGGCGAATCGGTCAGACTCATGTCACCCAAGTCGACTGGAAGCCCGCCTGGATTGTAGAGTTCGATGAGATCGGAGAAGACGCCCTCGAACGCGACATGGCTGGGGTTGGAGGCCAGGATTTCGTTTAGAGTCACGGCCGAATAAGTGGTTGTCTCTTTCCATTGGGCCGAATCGCCCTCGAGCGTTTGCCAGCGTTGATTCAGTCCGTAACCGTAGAGTTTGAGCGTGTAATCGCCTGGGGGCAGTGCATTGAGTACCAGGGGTGTCTGAATCGATCGAGTAGCACTGAGCTCACTGTCATTCAGCGTGAAGCGGTAATGTGTGATGCCAGCCCCCACCACCGACAGTGCGTAGGAACGTTGATCCGAGATGGGTTGAGGGCGGTTGAGTAGGAACGGCGATTCTGGGACCAGTGCACCGGCGTCCAGTCCTGGCGACACCAACCGACGTGCCGGAGACTCGTGGTGCAAGTGCCCCTCCCCTTCGGCACTGACAACGCGCGGATCCAAGGCGAGCACATTGGTCCCAATGAAAGGCCCCGCTTGCGACAGGATGGAATGTTGGACCTCAACCTGGATCGTGCCGTTGGTAATCCAGTCAGGGTTCAAGTGGACCATGGGGGTCGCGTAGCCATCCCAGATGCAGCCAACGAAGCGCGCTGATTTGCCCAAGGCTGTTCCTGGGCGCAAGGGCTCACTAAAGGCCATCGAACCATGGTGACCGCGGAGAAATGTGTTGTGCCGAACATCCAGGGTCGCTCCCTCCTTAAACTCGAAATCGTAATCATTTTCGATGAAGATATTTCTTACGGCAATGATGTCGGAGGTTAGTCCTGGTGAGTAGAATCCGACCGCGATGGCTGAGGAGATACTGGTGCTTTGGTTGAAAGCATCTTTCTTGAAGTGCCGGAAGGTGTTGCCTGCGACGTACGCGTCGCAACCGTCGAGGTCGAGCCCGTCATCGCCGCCGCCGAGAAACTCATTGTCGATGATCTCGAGAATCGGTCCCGGCAGTTTCAGGAGACTCGCTTCGATGACATCGGCATATCCGACGGTTTTTCCGAATCGATTTCCCTCGAACCGCATTTGACCTTTCGGCAGTACGCCAAGGATTCCCACCGGTTCCCCGAACGTCACGTCTGGAAAGTCGCATCCATGGACAAGGAGCGAGCTATAGTAGGCCAGAAGCAGGTTGCCATTGGCCTGTTGAAACGTGAGTCCAACGAACGTGGCGGCTGAATTGGTCAAGAACAGCGGGGATTGGGCGGGCTGCACCAGATCCACTTGATTCAGTTGGTTTTCCTCAATGGTATTTTCGAAACGAATGCCTCCCCAAGTGGCATTGTAGATAGGCGCGACCCCCATAAAGATCCGTTGATCGGGTTTGCCCAATGCCAAAAGAAGCCCCTGAACAACGATTTTGGCGCCCTTGGTAAACGACACCGTCGTGCCAGGGTCAATTTGAAGCCTTCGCCCCTTTGGGATAACTAGGTCGCTCCACACGATCACGGGGTTTTGGGAGGCATGCCACACGGTGTCCACGGTCAATGTGCCGCCGGTATTGAGGCCGGCGGGGGTCTCACGCCAAACGCGGTGGGTTTGATGGACGACTCGGGTTCCGTCTGGAGCAACGCCCTCCAAGGAGAACCAGTTCATTCCTGGATTGAGAGGTAGATCTACGGACCAGCTTCCATCGATCCCGCGAACGGCCACGTCCTGGTTTTGGACGCGAAGGTGGCGAATCGAGCCTGGATTGGCGATGCCACCGAGGGTGTACCTCATCGAGTCGGAGGGTACCACCACCGCGCCATTCACTAGCGGCGCCGCGTTGGTGAGGCGAAACGTCGGAGGTGCCACCGAGTGCAAACGAGTCGGGCGCCCTCGGATGAACGCTTTCAGTCCCTCACGATGCACTTCCGGTATGTGCGGAGCCAGTAGTCGATCGATCACGTCCGATACGGACTCGGGCGACAGCACCGTAGTGGACAATCGACTCAGGGCTGCATGAAAACGCCCGCCGAAATCGGGGTCGCCAAGAAACCGTCCGATGGCGGGGATATTGGCCGCGACGTAGGGTCCCGAGACATCCCCGCCTTCGGTCCCTAGCACCGAATCAAAATCGTAGGGAATGAGTTGGAAGCGGCTGTCCCGAATGCCGTGGTACAAAAAATAATCGCCGGTGTTCCAAACACCCGACCGAAAACTGGGGTATGCCAAGGAGCTTTCGGTGTTTCCGATCAGAAAAGTACAAGCGAAGTACGCCGCCCATTCGTCGGCGTTCACCAACTTGGAGAGCGTGGAACGAAATTCGGAATCTGGTGTTTGGGCGAAAGCTCGAGTCAGACCGATGAGATCCGACCAATCTTCGTTGCCGCCGCGGTTGGTCTCCTTGGTGTAGTAGTAGAGTACGCTGTAGTTGGTGGCGGCATCGCCCAGATATTGCAAGTCGGCGAAACTGGAGGTGCTGTAGAGATTCCCATCGCCGTCGCCCGGAAATGCCGCGTCACAGTAGGCCTCGTCTAACTCTTCGTTGTGCGCATAGAGGCCCGCCACGGGGCTGGCACTGCCACTCCGGGCAATACCGTTCTCCCGGACTTCGACCAGGCGTGCTCGTGCCGCCGGTAGCCCTGCCAAACGGGCTAGCGCGGAGCCCACCACCTGTGAATGAGGCCGCACACCGTTTAGATTGATGGCTCGGACTCCTCGCCAAGGATGGTCATTCGGGAAGTTCACTCGGCGCGATGGCGGATCCACATCCCGACTCGTCGTGCCGCGTTGCCGCAAGCCGCACCGATAGCGAACCTCGGAGTGTCCATTTTCCATGCAAATAAATGTGGCGTTTACCTGAGCATTGCTCGGCAGATACCACGGTTGGTCCTCAAGCTGCTTTAGTACCTGACGTTCTGCTGCGGTCACGATCAGCCGATAGCGGGGAAGTAGCCCTTGGGGTGCGTCATCGATTTGATACAAACAATTCGCGAGCGCCCCTCCCGAGCCGTGGGTCGGTTCCGGCCAGACACGAGTTCCGGTATCGGCCTGGGCCTGCACATAGAACTCGACAATTGTGCCGCGAGCTTGCGGCAGTAAGATGGCTCCGAAGACCGTGTCGCCAGCTGCCCCATCCCCGTGAAGCCCGTCGTCCTGCATAGGCGCGGACTGATAACTGTCGGATCCGTCGATACGATGGAAGATCGTCACACTCGGGTTGTTCGTGCCTGTAGCCAGGATCTGACAGGTGATTGTGACGTAATCGGTGGGGGAGGGGACGGCTGGGTGATGTTGTGATTTCAGGATAAACGGCGCGAGGGCTAGTTGCGTCTCGGAGTTGACCCCGCCAGGAGTGCCGAGTTTCCACTTGCTCGATGTCCAATTCTGACCGATCCCACCATCAACCTCTGGTCGAATCCGTTCCAGGGAATTTCCTAGTCCGTCATGCAACGAGGCCCAGGCCCATCCGGGAAATCCAGCTTCTGTGACGCGCCAGCGTTGTCCCCAATCGCCTTCGCTGGCGTACTTAACTTCGTCTGCTATTCGGCTTTCCGCATCCAGGATTCGGACGAGTTCCCCACGGTCCCTCAGGCTTCCGCGCCATGGACCCAGTGCGGGAGTTTCGGAAAATTTCTGCCTGAAAATTTTTGGGTTGGCGCATACCACGACGTATTCCCCGGGACGCAACAGATAGGGCGGGAACTCAAATTGCACGCCGTCCGACAGGCGCCATCCAGATAAGTTGATTGTCCGGTTACCCCGATTGTAAAGTTCCAGCCACTCCTCGTCCGATTGCTCGAAGGTGGGATGGTAAAAGAGTTCGTTCAGGACGATATCCCCGCCGGTGGCTATCTGACAGCGAGCCAGTTGGCCGGCTAACAAGACCCACCAGGCCCAAAATAGGACGGCGTGCCATCTGGACAGGCAGGAGTTCCATCGAATCGGCGGTAGATGGTCGGTAGAGAAACAAGCCTGGCAGTTCATTCAATTCTTAACCGAAAAAATTGGAACGAGTTCTCGGCAACCGGAGGCAGAAACTCAATCAAACCGGAGGCCGACTTGACTCGAGACTCTAGGGGTGTCCAGCGAACCAGATCGGACGATCCATCGAGCCAGACACGGCGTTGAGTGTCGACAAAAGCACTGACGTGCAGGATGTCGCCATCGCGAATGAAGTTCAACGTGGGAGGGGATACCTGGATGGGGGTACTTTCGATGTCGATGTCGTCCAGACCCAATTCGGCCCGAGCCCCGCTGACACTTGAGACTAATGCGTAGTATTTCCATCGCAGTTGGATCAGCGGTTGGTTATCGGCGGTCGCGGGCAGAGAGACCGGACCGAAGCGCTGGAATTGGTCGGTGGTGAGGTGGCGTTGGTATTCGACGGGTGCGCCGTCTGTATCGAGCACATCGGCGAAGGCGTTGGTATTGCCTAGGCGCCATTGGAGTCGAAGCGCATAGGGGCGGTTGTTCGGGCGGATTGTCCGGCCGGTCCAAGACACGCGGACCTGCTGTTGGCCTTGGGTGTTTAACTGGACAAGAGCCGCACCTAGATAGCCACCGGCAGGGGCCGGGTCACTGGTGTTGATAAACGAAATCCCTTGGTCGCCTCGCCCGACAATGCGGCTGCCTGAAGTCCGATTGTAACCGTGCGGCCAGATGCCCCCTAAGACCGTTTCCAAGGAAGGGTCTTTATTGGTGGTTTGTTGAAAGGTCATGCCCAGCGGATAGGTGCCCTCTGGGTTCGTGGAGTCCCATCGCTCAAACCGGAATGTGCCAGATGCCAAGGTTGGTACGAGAGTCGAATTGTCCAACACCAGAATAGGAGAAACTATCGTCGTCTTGGAATTGGTGAGTGTGATTTGCAGCAAGGTGTTGGTGGTGTCGAATCCTTCCCAGCCCATCCAACGCCAACCGGGCGCGGGTATTGCGACGACCTGAACCGGAACACCCTGAAAGTAAATGCCGTTCCATTCGGTGGTGTTGGATGAAAGCGTGATCGAATTGATCTGAAGCCGGCTAATGGCGGACGGAGTCGGGTTTGAGACCCTCAATGTGGCGAGGCCGGGGCTGCCAAAATGATGGGCCAAATGTTCTCGAATGAAGTGGGGGCGACGTTCGGCGAAATCCCTGAGGACATCCACATTGCGTTCCCAGGCATCCATCGAGTCCAGCAAGGTGGGCCCATTGCTCTCCATGCCCCAGCGACTGATTTGGGCTGGAATTGCCGGGGCAAGAATATGATGATACTTCTCGATTTGATGGCTGACGTTGCTGGGCAAAAAAGTGGTGTTCAATAAATCGGCGAACTGGTTGAGAAATCGCGGCAGGAAACCAGGGTTCTTTGGCAACTGCCGTATGAAGTCGGTCGGTGTACTGTTAATGGTGCTCTCAGGGCTGAGCAGGAAAACTAGTTCCACACTGTTGGTTTCCACGCCGTATCCCCAACCATTGAACGTCGAATCCATGTCGTTCAAGGCCCATCGCAACAGGCCGCTCGGTTCACGACGGCTCCAGGTGATCACATTGTTAAGGGGCCAATCCGTATTATCCGTGTAGATCCCCAGCGCGACATAGTTGATAAAATTGTCCAGATCCATTCGCTCCACCACCCGCTCAAAGGCGGTTTGATCTGATGGATCGAGCGCGTTGGCGTCCTCCATGAGCGAATCAAAGCGGCTAATATTCCCTGATGTCACTTCACTGATGTTTCGCACCATGTCATAATCCTCGGCATCGCCTCCGTGGTGTTGGGCTAGGTACTCTCCGTCCATTCGCTCGCGAATTTCGTAGAGGCCGTGATATGACCCGTTCAGGAATACGTGGGCTGGACGCCAGTCCTGGTGGTCCAGATTCAACTGCGCACCGAGAGATTGGCTCACCACATCTCGCATAAAGGCCAGATTCCAGTCGTTCCCAAAGTTGCGCAGAATCACGGACTCAAATCTCGTCACCGGGTTGTCGGGAAAAATGGGATATTCCAATTTACCGGTCCCATAGCGATTTCTGAAGTGAAGTCGCAGCGAACGTTGAGGGAAGCTGCGCGAGTAGGCTCCGTGGATTTTGAGCCCGCAGTCCAACTGAAACCCTCGCCGACCGTCTGGTTCAAAAAATGCGACATTCACAGGCCGTTCCCATTCGCGCATGTAATTGGGGTAGAATTCCGAGTTGGTATTGCCAGCGATATAAATGCCCGAGGACTCGTCCCATAAGTTCTCTGGAGGTGTCGTGAGCGCGAGCACCGCGAGTTGTCCCGGGGGCGGCTGAATGTAATGATGGGTTGTGATGGGACTCGGTGCATACCCAGGAGCGGTCAAACGGGCGCGCAGGGTGGTGTTGACCAGTAACCGAAGCGGTTCTTTGTAAATCAAGTGATTAGGTTCCGACCCATCCAAGGAGTAATACACGATCCCACCAGTTATGGCCGGAGATTCGATGCGCACGACGATCTCGTTGGTGAAGAATGTGGATGTCGGTTGGAGAGTCAGTGCCGGTGCAGCACCTCGGCTGTATGACGGGGCTGTGTTGCGAGTTCCGGGGGTGGGATCCGTAAACCATTCCCAGATTTCACTGCCGAACGGTGTTACCACCCCAATGGGTTTCAAGGAGTCCGCATTGGGGTGTAGTAAATCTTGAACAGTTCGTGGCGACCTTCGGCTGAAGAGCGGGACAGGGATCTGCGCGCATGTTTCGGACCTGTTGGTGAGGAGC
>SXGU01545503.1_pt1 | contig 15864 bp, 13 predicted proteins | sample 3174531 | NCBI WGS metagenome assembly SXGU01 (sample SAMN11356863, study PRJNA531348) | freshwater metagenome | isolation source: freshwater sample F1-140 | place: China: Fuxian Lake, Yuxi | collected 2017-12-25
CCAACAAGTGCTTGGAGATGGTTCGGGTTTTGGCCAAATAAACGACCGTTCGCACAGCATGAAGCAGCGTCTGAAAATTGGGATCAGCGCATGTTTCATGTACCCCGATCCGACGCGCAATGCCTACGCGCCCAAGACCCTGCAGTACATCGAAGAGTCCATGACGCATTGGATCACCCGTGGGGGCGCCATCCCCGTAATGGTGCCCGCTTCCTTCACCGAGGACGCGGCACCCGGCGTTGGCATTGACGCGAACGATTACGCGCAATGGCTTGATGCCTTGGTTTTACATGGCGGCGCCGACGTTTGGCCTGGCAGCTACGGCGAAGAGCCACTGGATCCGCGCTGGTACGGCGACCGCCTGCGCGACTCGTATGAAATCGCTTTGGTTCGTGCCTTTGTTGCAGCAGGGAAACCTGTTTTTGGTGTCTGCCGAGGCTTGCAACTCATCAACGTGGCCTTTGGCGGCACCTTGTACCAAGACATTCCCACGCAACTTCCTCAATCAAAACTCCACCGCGACAGCGCCGTGTTTGACCACCATTTCCATAGCGTGGATGTTGTTGCTGGAACTCGCTTACATGCGCTACTTACCCAAACACACCACCCCAAAATCAATAGCATCCATCACCAGGGCATCAAAGACTTGGCGCCTGGCTTTGTGGTTGAGGCGCGCTGTCCTGAAGACGGCTTGATTGAAGCCATTCGACACACCGGTGGTGTTTATGTGGCCGCTGTTCAGTGGCACCCCGAGTACCATTCGCCAACGCTAGGTACGCTCGATGACAGCGCGATGCTGCAAGACTTTTTAACGGCGGCTGCCGCTGCCAAATAACCATAATTCGAAAGGGAAAATCATGCAAAACAAACCACCTTCTCCCAAACCTCTGCGCCCCTTGCCGGCATTTATTTTTGCCAGCCGCTGGTTACAACTGCCTTTGTACTTAGGCTTAATTGCGGCACAAGGTGTATACGTTTACCACTTCTGGGTCGAGTTGGTTCATCTCATAGAAGCGGCGTTTGGAAGCCAGGTTGCACTCCAATCGTTGGTGACCAGCATGGGCTACCAAGCCGATGCGCCTCTCACCGGTCTCAATGAAACGCTCATCATGCTGGTGGTCTTAGCGTTGATTGATGTGGTGATGATCTCTAACCTACTGATCATGGTGATTGTGGGTGGGTATGAGACCTTTGTTAGTCGAATGGACTTAGAGGGCCACCGCGACCAGCCCGAGTGGTTAGATCACGTCAATGCCTCTGTTTTGAAAGTCAAACTCGGTACAGCCATCATCGGTATTAGCTCTATACATTTGCTCAAAACCTTTATCAACGCCGCCAACTACGACACCAAAGTGTTGATGTTTCAGACCTTAATCCATATAACTTTCTTACTCAGCGCCCTGGCGATCGCGTACACCGACCGAATTTTAATTTCGACCCAGGTAATGAAAAAGTAAGTCTTACAACTTGTGAAAAATATTAGGGTTAACCCGTTATTTTCCAATGACGAAAAAGCATTGCATTTTTGTAGTCTAGGTTGGTAGAGTCGCCTTTTTTGACCCCGTTTAAAACCCTACTGTCATGTCAATTATTTACATCGTAACCAAAATCTACTATTGTTCACGTGGTTCTATTGGAAACCAATTAACTTTTAGGAGATACGTATGCAATTAAAAATGAATTGGCTTAAGTCAATTGCCAGCCCGGCCATCGCCTTAGGCTTGCTATTTGGTGTTAGCCAAGCATCAGCGAACGCGGGGGCTGTCCTCAAGCCTGAAGATTTTGTGGGAATATCTTTTTGGCTCATTTCAATGGCCCTCATTGCATCCACCGTATTCTTCTTCCTTGAGCGTGACCGTGTCTCAGCGAAGTGGAAGACATCATTGACCGTTTCCGGACTTGTCACATTGGTCGCTGCGGTTCACTATTTCTACATGCGTGAAGTCTGGGTATCAACCGGCTCAACACCGACCGTATTTAGATACATCGACTGGCTCATTACTGTGCCACTTTTGATGATCGAGTTTTACCTGATTCTGTCAGCTATCACCAAAGTCCCCGTTGGCGTGTTTTGGCGCCTCATGATCGGAACTTTAGTCATGTTGGTGGGTGGATACCTCGGTGAAGCTGGCTACATGGCTGTTCTTCCTGCATTCATCATCGGTATGGTGGGCTGGGCTTACATTCTTTATGAAATCTTCATGGGCGAAGCCAGCAAGATTAACGCCAACAGCGCGCCTGCTTCCGTTCAGTCGGCATTCAACACCATGCGTTTGATTGTTACGATTGGCTGGGCCATCTACCCATTGGGCTACTTCTTTGGATACTTGACAGGCAGCAACCCTGCAGACAGTGCAAATGCTCTCAACATCATTTACAACTTTGCTGACGTGTTGAACAAAATTGCATTTGGCCTGATCATTTGGACCGTTGCGGTCAAAGAGTCTGAAGGTCATTCGCACAAATAATTAGCGCGTTTGGTTTGAACCTTCTTCACTCACCGAGTGAAGAAGGTTCTTTTATTGGGCCCTGTCTTATTTGTACTTGGCTTGTTCAAACGGAGCCGCTTGTTATGTCGACGCCTCGTTTAGATTGTTCAGAATTGACAGACGTCAAATTCGCTTCTTTGCTTGAAGATGTTCAAGCAAGAATGCTTTATGCAACGCGTTGCACTCATGAGTTGTCCTCCACTCCAGCACACAATGTCTCTTTAGCGGTTGCTTACCACTTGCGCTCCGGCGGGCAGCAAGTTCGGGCGAAGCTGGCTTTATCTGCCGCTTTTGCTTTAGGCCTTGAAGATTCTGACGCTGTGTGTCTTGCGGCGTGTGCAGAACTTTTACACAATGCGTCGCTCGTACACGACGACCTTCAGGACGGCGATTTATTCCGTCGCGGTCAGCCCTCATTGTGGTCAAAATATGGCAAGAACTTTGCTATCTGCTGCGGGGACTTACTTTTATCTGCCTCTTATGGCGTCTTATGCCAACTCTCTCGATCTGACACGCTGCCCGCCGTTTTAGACATGGTGCACCAGCGAACCAGCCGCGCCATTGCCGGACAGTGCGCCGACTTGAGCGCCTTAGATTCGCATGCAGACTTCGTCGACCAATACATTCCCATCTCCAAAGCCAAGTCGGGCGCCCTCTTGGGCTTGCCGCTTGAGCTTTCCTTGCTAGTCGCGGGGTATCCCGATTCCATTGCGGTTGCCAAGTCTGCCGCCGATCATTTTGCGGTGGGTTATCAAATCATTGATGATTTACAAGACCATGCCTCGGATTCAAAGCGAGCACCCCAACAGCAACATCAGGTCGCACCACCCGCACTCAACATCGTTTTGCTGCTTGAGCAACAATCGGGACACGATGACCCTTTTGCACAAGCCTCTGCGCTTGCAATCGACCACCTCAAGCAGTGTGAAAACTATGCATTGCAATTACCCCATCACTCTGGCCGTTTGTTGATCTCCTACTGCACAAAAATGCGCACGACGTTGAATGACACTATTGCACAATTCGAAACGTATTAATGCAAGCAATTGTCATTGGCGCAGGGTTTGGCGGAATAGCAGCGGCCCTTCGATTACGCGCTAAGGGCTATCAGGTTACGCTAATCGATCGGTGTTCCCAGCTCGGAGGACGTGCCCAAGTTTTTGAGCGAGATGGGTTTAGACATGACGCTGGCCCTACCGTCATCACCGCCCCGTTTCTTTTTGAAGAGCTATTTTCATTGTTTGGTGAAAAGTTCTCGGACCACGTCACTCTGGTTCCGCTAACACCATGGTACCGATTTGTATTTTCTGATGGGGAAAAGTTCGATTACGGCGGAACGCTTGAAGAAACCCTGGCTGAAATTAGACGTATTGAACCCAAAGACTGCGATGGCTATCAAAAATTATTGAAGCACTCCCAGCGGATCTTCGATGTCGGGTTTACTCAGCTATCCGCACAACCATTCCACAAATTCAGCACCATGCTGAAGCAAATTCCGCAGCTTTTAGGTTTGCGCTCCTATGAAACCGTTTGGCAAATGGTGTCCAGGTTTTTGATCAACCCGAAGTTGCGTCAAGCTTTTTCGATTCAGCCCCTGCTTGTGGGTGGCAACCCGTTTGATACAACCAGCATTTATGGTTTGATTCACTATCTAGAACGAGCGTATGGTGTCCATTTTGCGATGGGCGGTACGGGCGCAATTACCAAGGCTTTCGAAAAATTAATGGTCCGACAAGGCATTGATATTCAACTCGGGAAAACGGTTAAATCTCTCAAGATTACAAAGGGGGCAGCCCGCGCTGTGGTTCTTGAAGATGGCCGCACACTCGATGCAGATATCGTCGTTTCAAACGCCGATGCAGCGCATCTCTATGGAGAGATGGTATCTCCCAAGGATCGATCGATTTCATCTGCGGTGAAACTTGCAAGCGCTCAATTCTCAATGGGCCTGTATGTTTTTTATTTTGGAACTAAGCGAACCTACCCAGAGGTAGCGCACCACACCATATGGATGGGTGAACGCTACCGCGAACTCCTTGCGGACATCTTTAACCACAAAACACTTTCTGATGATTTTTCCTTGTATCTCCACCGCCCCACGGCGACAGATCCCAGTTTTGCACCTGCCGGATGCGATAGTTTTTATGTGCTGTGCCCGGTACCTAACTTGCAAGGGAAGGTGGATTGGGACGTGCAAGGTCCTTTGCTACAAAGCCGCATTGTTGCAGCCCTCAGCAAGACGATTCTTCCAGATTTAGAGTCAACGATCACGGCTGAATTCTCGATGAATCCCAAAGACTTTAAGAACGACTATCTCAGCCAACATGGCGCAGGATTTTCCATTTCTCCCTTGTTTCGCCAGTCGGCATGGTTCAGATTTCACAATCAGGCCGAAGGGATTAATAATCTTTATTTAGTGGGTGCTGGCACCCATCCTGGTGCAGGCTTACCAGGCGTTTTATGTTCAGCAAAAGTAATCGACTCCCTCATTGAGCCCGTAACTAATGCCTGAGTCTTCTTTATTGGATGCCAACGCAATACTCGCAGCCAAAGGGAAAAGTTTCCACTGGGCCCGTCACTTTCTTGGCAAAAACCACGCCCAACGCGCTACCCGCCTCTACCGACTTTGCCGTTACATCGATGACATAGCAGATGAGCATCAAGGCATACCTCAGGCGCTTTCTACCCTGAGTCACATCAAGACAGCATTCGCTACCGGCATATCATCGGATCCCATCATCAAGGACGGTTTGCTTTTGCTAGAAGAGTGCAAAATTGATCCAGCCATTCTTATTGAATTGGTGATGGGCATTGAATCCGATCTCACCACCGTACGAATTCCAGACGAAGATGCCCTTTTGCGCTACTGTTACCAAGTTGCGGGTACGGTCGGGTTGATGATGTGTAAGGCATTAGAGACGGATAAAAAATTGGCCTTTGCGCATGCCATTGATTTGGGTATAGCCATGCAACTTACCAACATCTGCAGAGATGTCGCCGCCGACGCTGCGCTAGGAAGGCGTTACTTACCCGCAAGTGTTGTGGGTGACTTATCGCCTGGCGAGATCCTCAACCCCTCTATGCCAAGCCGCAAACTAATCCAAAATTGCTTGACGGATTTACTAGCTCTCGCCAATCGTTATTACCAAAGTGGCGAACAAGGCCTCGTCTATCTTCCGCCAGCGGCTCGAGCGGGTGTTTTACTTTCTGCGCGGCTTTACCGTGCAATTGGCGATGAGTTACAGCACAATGGGCTTAATTTCTGGCAAGGCCGGGCCGTCGTTGGCTGGAGAAAAAAAAGCATGCTTTCCATTCTTTCTTTGTGTGAGATTCCCTTTCGAAGAAAGTACTGGCGTTTTCCAGACAACCATGATTCCGCATTGCACGCCCCACTGTTAAACGCGCCACGACCCACCACTTGGCATTTTTTAGACCATGCCAGCTGATGCCGACCTGCTTGTTATCGGCGGTGGCTGTGCGGGTCTTAGCCTTGCAGCGCAGTTAGGCTCATACAAAGACCGCGCCCGGCGAACAATCGTTTTAGAGCAACGCAGCACCTATCAAAACGATAGAACGTGGTGCTTTTGGGGGGACATCACCACCCCGTATGCGCATCTGGCAGACCACCAATGGGGCGAATTGCAGCTCATCAACGGGGAACAGCAGGTGTTGATTGATTGCAACCACACCCCTTACCATATGCTTAAAAGCAGCACCTTTTACGACTCGGTGATGACGGGGTTGGCTCACAATCCCTTGCTCTCTATTCAATTGAATGCTGCCGTTGTAACTGAGCCCATTTTTCGACACGGGCTTTGGCATGTTCAAACTTCACAAGGCGAATTGACGTCTAAGGTGGTTATCGACACGCGTCCCGCTTCTTCTTCATCCGAACTTGAAGCGGTCTTATGGCAATCTTTTTATGGCCATGAAGTTTTGACCAACGAACCCTGCTTTGATCCAGCGTGTGCAGAGTTAATGGATTTTTCTGCGCCTAACCCCATGCAGATTGGTTTTACCTATACCCTGCCAGTCTCAACAACGCGGGCACTCATCGAGTTCACTACTTTTTCAGCTGGGCGCTTGACCGCAGGCGATCTTGAAACCGCCTTGATGCAATCTATTGCTAAAAAAGTGGGTGGTAAGCCGTACAAAATTGTGCATTCCGAATACGGCTTGTTGCCTATGGGTATCACCCATCGCGGTGCCAACTCAACGCCCAAGGACCCGAGTTATATTGTTTCTGGCCTGCATGCAGGCGCAGGCAGACCCTCTACGGGCTATGCGTTCCAACGCATACAGAATTGGGCAGCCCAATGCGCAGCGAGAATCGTCGCAGGCGGACTTCCGAAAGCACAGACTAAAGATCCATATTTTTTAAGCCAAATGGATCGGATCTTTCTCAACGTACTTCGGGATAACCCACGCCATGGACCCGATCTTTTTACGCGTCTTTTTTCTAAAGCAAAGAGCGAACAAGTGATTCGATTTTTGAGTGACAAGGCGCACCTCAGCGATTACGCTGCCATCATTCGCGCTATGCCTACCGCACCCTTTATCAAACAGCTTTTTAGTGGCAAGGCTCTGCAATGAAACCGCTACAACTTCAAAGTGTGTGTTTTATTGGCGTAGCCATCGCTGCGCTTTTTTTATCTTTGCTTTTGCCGCCGCTTGATTTACACATACTGCTTCTGTTAGTTACGGTTCTTGTGGCTGTATTGGGTGTTCCGCACGGCGCGTTAGATCCAATTTTTGCCAAAAAGCTCTATCAACTCAGCAGCACATTGCGTTGGACAGTGTTCCTTGCTTCTTACATTCTTCTTGCGTGTGTTGTGGTTTTGGCCTGGTGGCATGCACCTACTATTTTTTTATGGGTGTTCTTAATCTTGTCTGTTATCCATTTTTCCGGTGATCTGCGGCAAGGGACATCGCCACTCGCTCAAGTTTTGTACGGGGGCGCGAGCATTGTGCTGCCTGGTGCACTCCACCAAGAAGAGCTTGGTCATTTATTTACTCTGTTAATCGGTGACGCTCGCGGCCATAGCTTGGCTTTTACTTTGCATATCCTGGCATGGCCGTGGCTTGCGGGCTTGGCGCTGGAATCGCTGCGAATCTTTAAAACAGACCGCCAAACCGTTTTAGAAATGGGGGCGGTGACAGCCATCGCCACACTGCTTTCGCCACTGATTGCATTTACTATTTTTTTCTGCTTTATGCACAGTGCAAGACACATCGTTCGCACCCAAATTTACACCGCTGCGTCCATGCGCGTTTTGGTGACTGTCGCTGCAGGGCCACTCCTCGGTGTAGTCGTCTTGGGCGGTGCTGCGTGGGTGTTTTTTCCACCATCGGCGATGGACTCCCGGGTTATTCAATTTGTTTTTGTTGGCCTCGCTGCCTTAACTGTGCCGCATATGTGCTTGGTCGAGCGCTTACGCTGGGCGCGGTGGCATCAAAACTGATCAGGGTTTTTGCCCTTGAAGGGGGCGTAAAAAGCCTGGATAGTCACCATATCCGCTTCAATATTGCCGGTCGGCTCAAACACCGGGCCCAATCCGCTTTCCTTGCGTGCATAGTCCATGTAAGCCATCACGATGGGAACGTTGGCGCCTAAGGCAATGTAATAAAACCCGGTTTTCCAATACCGCGCTTTGCTTCGGGTGCCTTCAGGGGGCACGATCAATTGCACAGGCCCGTCAGCATTTTTGATCGCGGCAATGGACGCTTCCACCACATTGTTGGAGCTTTCGCGCTGAATAGGAATGCCACCCAACCAAAGCATCACGCCACGAAAAGGGGCTTTAAAAAGCGACTGCTTGCCCATCCAATACACATTTAAACGCAGCGCAAAAGCCACCATCAAGGTGTAAGGCAAATCCCAGTTGCTGGTATGAGGGGCAGCAATCAGAACGCTTTTGCGCCCGTTAACAGGTAACTGCCCTTGGATTTTCCAACCAGTAGCTTTTAAAAACCCGATAGAAAACCACCTCAGGAACGTATTGACCCCAGGGGTATCAAAAATCGTACGGTGCATCAGATTCGCTTCACTGGCGCGTGGTCTGCGTCATGTTTGTGCGCGGGATCCACATGGGTCATCAAGTTGAGGACACGATGGCGCTGCATCACGGCTAGACGTGCCGCGACAGCAATGTTGTGACCCTCTTCGACGGTGAGGGTGGCGTCAACTTCGATATGGGCGTCGGCTACCACCATATCGCCCATTTTGCGGGTACGAACGTCATGGACGCCAGCAACACCCGGCGTCTCCATCAGGGTTTGATGAATCGCCTGCACCTCTTCTTCATCGACTGCCCGGTCCATCAAATCATGCAGCGCATCCCAACCAAAACTCCATCCCATTTTCCCCACCATGAGGCCCACAATCAAGGCTGCAATAGGATCAAGTAAGGGGTACCCGAGCAGGCTTCCCACCAAGCCCAAACCGACCACCAAACTCGATGCGGCGTCAGAGCGCGCATGCCACGCATTCGCAACCAACATGCTGGACTTGACTTGTTTGGCCACGCGCAACATATAGCGAAACAGCAGTTCTTTTGCCGCCAGGGCGCCAAAGGCAACCCACAAAGCAGAAATATGCGCGGTAGCAATCGTCTCGGGTGTCTCCAGTTTGCTTACTGCAGACCAGACCATGCCCGCCCCCACGCTGAGCAGTAACAAGCCCAAGACCAAAGAAGCCGCATTTTCAAAACGGTGGTGGCCATAGGGATGGTCGATATCCGCATCCTTTTGGCTGTGGTGGCCTGCAAAAAGAACGACGAAGTCGGCCACCAGATCGGACAAGGAATGGATTCCGTCGGCGATCAGCCCTTGTGATTTTGCAAAAATTCCAACAACGATTTGGGTCGCTGAAAGCACCACGTTGACCCACACACTGACCCAAGTACTTCGCGCAGCCGCTGATGCACGTTGCTGAGGTGTATGGGTGCTGTGTTCGGACGAATCGTCCACTTCGCTGAAGTTCATGCAGCAGCGCTTAAGTGCTTGCCCGCAATCCCTGCAAGCTCAAACATCGTGACCTGTGGTTTGCCGAAAACCGCTAAGAGTTTGGCATCGGCGTTGATCGCCCGTTTGTTGGTACTGTCTTGTAAACCGTTGGCCTTGATGTAATCCCAGAGTTTTTTAATCACTTGGGTTCGCGCAACCGGCTCTGTTCCTATCACCGCAGCCAATTCCGCGCTGGGCACCAGACCTGCAAAGGTACTGGCTTTGCGTGGTGCTTTGGGCTTAGCTGCAGCCGTTGACTTTTTGGCAGCGGCTTTTTTGGTGGGTGTTTTCACAGCAGTTTTCGCCGTCGCTTTCACTGCGCCTTTTGAAGGTAGTTTGCCGGCTGCCGTTTTTCGAGGCGGGAACTTACTTGGGGCAAATTCGAAACTGACTTTCCCAGCCTCAGGGTCCCAGGCCAGCATGGCCTTGAAAGCCCGCCGCGTGCGCATGCTGACAAACTTATCGAGCAAGTCGGTTTTCCCGGTGGCCAGTAATTTTTCCATTTGTTCGCGGGCAATGGGCTGCTGCAAAATGATTTGTCCACTTTTGAAATCACAACTCGGCGTGGGTTGCGCCAAGGTTGGAACGGTGCGATCACACATATAGTTTTTGCCATGCTCAAACACGGAGCCACCGCATTTGGGACACACACCGAGAGTGGTTTTGGCTGAGAAGTCAATGATTTCACCTGACTCTTCGCCAGCCTTGTCGTCGCCAAAGTCGAATTCGAGTTTGTAGTTTTTGGTCTCTTCATCAAACTTAATAACCATCTCGGCCGTGAAAGGCCAACCCGCTTTGGAACGAAAGCCATCCAAGGGGCCAATCTTTTTATCCGTCAAAAATTGCTCCACCTCGGCAAATTCAAAGGTGCGCCCCGCAGGGGTTTTTCCAAATGAAAATCCACACCCTTCAGCTGCTCCTTTTTTTCCGGTGCAGGTGTAACGACGGTAGTTTTCTTTAACAATGCCTCCGCAGTTGGGGCAGGGCGCGGCAAGTGTTGCGTAGTCGCCCGGAATGGTGTCTCGGTCGTACTCTTTGGCTTTTTTCACCAAGCGCTCAGTCATGGCGGCAATCTCGGCCATGAACACTTCGCGTTTGAGTTTGCCCTGTTCCATGAGCGCCAGCTTGTACTCCCACTCGCCGGTGAGTTCAGCCTTAGATAACTCTTCGACACCCAAACCGCGTAACAGCGTCATCAGCTGAAAGGCCTTGGCCGTGGGGATCAATTCACGCCCTTCACGCAGCATGTACTTTTCAGCGATCAAGCCTTCAATGATGCTGGAGCGTGTTGCCGGTGTTCCCAGCCCCTTTTCTTGCATCGCTTCACGCAGCTCATCGTCTTCAACCGTTTTTCCTGCGCCTTCCATAGCACCAAGCAAAGTCGCTTCTGAGTAGCGGGCAGGGGGTCGGGTTTTTAAACCTTTGGGGTCGGCAGCTTCGGTACGCACTTTTTCATTGGGTGCCACTGGCACCAGGCTTTGGCCTTTGTCGCCGTCTTTGGCATCTTCCACTTCATTGGCCGCTTCTTTGCCGTAGATCGCCAGCCAGCCTGGGTTAACCAATACCTTGCCTTCTGTTTTGAAAGCGTAGCTGCTTGTGCCTTGTGACACGGTGCTTACTCGGGTCGTGACTTGGTATTGGGCGCTTGGGAAAAATACCGCCATGAAGCGGCGTACGACCAAGTCATACACTTTTTGCTCGGCCTCAGAAAGACCGCTGGGCGCTTGCAAGGTGGGGATAATGGCGAAGTGATCACTCACCTTGCTGTTGTCAAAAACCCGCTTAGTGGGTTTGAGGTAGTTGTTGTTAAGAGCGATACGTGCAAACGGCGCCAAGTGGCGCATCTCGCTGTCAGCCAACATCTCTAAGGTCTGTTTAACCACCGGCACATAGTCTTCAGGCAAAGCGCGCGAATCGGTTCGGGGGTAGGTCAACGCTTTATGGTGTTCGTACAAACTTTGCGCAATCTGCAGGGTGGTTTTTGCGGAATAACCAAACTTCCCATTCGCCTCACGTTGCAAAGACGTTAAATCAAACAACAAAGGAGATGCTTGGGTGGTGGGCTTGCTTTCTTCGGTCACGGTCGCGTTTTGACCACGCGCGGCATCTGCAATCGCTTGCGCTTTTTCTAAGCTCCAAACGCGGTCGGCTTTTTTCTCGGCATCGTCTGCGTCTTTTTTATGCAGCGGATCAAACCATTTGGCGGCGTACTCTCCCGCAAGGGCTGCAAATGTGGCGTGAATTTCGAAGTAGTCGCGGCTGATGAACTTGCGAATCTGCTCTTCGCGCTCGACCACCACTGACAGGGTCGGCGTTTGCACCCGGCCAACCGTGGTGAGAAAAAATCCGCCGTCGCGCGAGTTAAACGCCGTCATAGCACGTGTGCCGTTGATACCGACCAGCCAGTCGGCCTCTGAGCGGCACCGCGCTGCATCTGCCAGGGGTTGCATCTGGGCGTTAGTTCGCAAAGCTCCAAAGCCATCACGAATTGCTTGGGGCGTCATGGATTGCAACCAAAGCCGGCTTACCGGCTTTCCAAGCGGCTTGGCCCCGCCAGCGTACTGTTCTATCAATCTAAAAATCAGCTCGCCTTCGCGCCCCGCGTCACAGGCGTTGACGATTTTGTCAACGTCTTTGCGCTTGGCTAGCTTGACGACGGCGTTCAACCGGGTTTTTGTTTTATCGACGGGCTTTAAATCAAAGTGTGGGGGTATCACGGGGAGGTTGGCAAAACTCCATTTGCCGCGTTTGACATCGAAGGCTTCCGGCGCTTGGATTTCAACCAAGTGACCTACAGCGCTTGAGACGACGTAGGTGTCGCTTTCAAAATACTCGTCGTGTTTTTCAAACTTGCCCGCTAAGGGCGTGAGTGCGCGCACGATATCTTGGGCGACGGACGGCTTTTCTGCAATCACCAATGTTTTACCAACAGCTTCGTTTTTCATTTGTCTACAATCCAATTTCTCGCGCACGCACAGGCGCACATACCCACGGGCTCGCACACGCGCACCCATACGATTCACCATACCAAATTTTTTCAGTGTCTAAAAAATCAGTCATTTCATCGGGCAGCCGCCGTATTCAGGCGCGGCGTTCAGGGGTCCATGGTAGAGGTGTCTTTGCCATCCAAGATATCGCTGAAGGCGAAACCATTATCGAGTACCGCGGGGAAGTCATCACTTGGAAGGAAGCCCAAGACCGCCATCCCCATGATCCAGAGAACCCCAACCATACCTTTTATTTCCATATTGACGAAACCCGCGTCATTGACGGCTTGTACCAAGGCAACTCGGCGAAGTGGATCAACCATTCCTGTGACGCCAATTGTGAGGCCGATGAAGTGGGCGGGCGTATTTTCATTAAAGCCTTACGCAATATCAACGCTGGCGAAGAGTTGAACTACGACTATGGTCTCATTATTGATGAACGTTACACACCCAAACTCAAGGCCGAATACCCTTGTTGGTGTGGGGCAAAGAAGTGCCGCGGCACCTTGCTAGCTCCGAAGCGCGGTAAAAACTAGCTTTTCCCATGGCAAACCCCTCAGAGCCCTTTATTCATTGGTCGTCTGAGGCTATTTGGGAAGCGGTTTCGTCGCATTTGCCAAGCTTTACGGTGGAAGTATTGCCCGAGTTGGGCTCCACAAACACCGAGCTAATGCGTCGATTTCGCTTGGGGCAAACCGATCCGGTTTTATTGGTTGCCGAACGCCAAACCGCAGGCCGGGGTCGCTTGGGTCGTCAGTGGCACAGTGATTTAGATAAGACCGACTCCCTCACATTTTCCATTGGAATGGTCTTAGCACCCCAAGATTGGTCAGGTTTATCTTTGGCTGTGGGTTTGAGCGTTGCGCAAAGCCTGCACCCTGCGATTGGTTTGAAGTGGCCCAATGATTTATGGGTCGCTCAGCGCAAACTCGGCGGTATTTTGATTGAGACCGCGACTGCAGGCGCACTGCGCTATGCCGTCATTGGTGTGGGTTTGAATATCCGCATCCCACCTCACAACGATCTGCGAACTGCGCCTGCAGGTTTAGACGAAGTTTTACCTGGCACGGCTGCTCCAGAGGCATTGCTGCACATTGCCCCAGCTTTGATACAAGCATTGAGGGCGTTTGAACAATTCGGCTTTGCGCCTTTACGCGACGCTTTTCATACGCGGGACGTTTTATTTGGCAAAGAAGTGGTGTGCAGTGACGGGACTACGGGTCTTGCGCGCGGCGTGGACGCCATGGGGGTCTTGTTAGTGCAAACCTCGAACGGGGTTCAAAAAATCAACACCGCAGAGGTCAGCGTTCGCCCTACGGCTAATCCTCTGCTCGGCTAAATCGCACTGTAAAGCACGCCCCCGCAGGACTTTGGCCGGGTCGGCTGTCTTCAACGGTAACCACCGCTCGGTGCTGCCGCGCAATCTCTAAAACAATCGGCAAGCCCAATCCCGAGCCATCGGCCTCTGTTCCCAAAGCGCGGTAAAACGGCTGAAAAACCAATTCTCGTTCCGCAGCGGGAACACCGGGCCCAGTATCTTCAACTTGCAAAACCAAGACCTTGCTAAACGGGTCGACCAAAACGCGCACCGTGATCATGGCCTGCTGATTTGGCAGCGCTAAGGTGTAATTGATCGCGTTGTCTACCAAGTTGCGAATCATTTCCTTTAACAAGGTGGGGTTGCCTTGCATCATGATGTTTTCGCTGGCTGGTTGAGCACCTTCGTAACCCATGTCAATCTGCTTGTCCATCGCTCGTGGCAGGCAGTCTTTCACCACGTCAATCGTCAGGCGGGCGAGGTCACAGGCTTGGTGCGCCAATACCGCGGCACTGCTTTCTGCCCGCGCCAAAGCCAATAACTGGTTGACCGTGTGGGTAGCCCGAATGCTAGACCTTCCAATGTGGCGCAACGACTGTTTGAGTTCTTCGGCGCTTGCGCCTTCGCGCTGTGCCAAGTCCGCCTGCATCCGTAATCCCGCCAAGGGCGTTTTCAGTTGGTGGGCTGCATCAGCCAAAAAGCGTTTTTGAGTTGCAATGGAGTCTTTCAAACGCATTAACAAATCATTCACCGAAGACACCAACGGCGCCACTTCCAACGGAACCGCCTCTACATCTAAAGGGCTTAAATCATCAGGGTTGCGGGCCCGAATACGCTCTTCCAAACGGTTCAACGGTTTAATCGCTTGCGCTAGGGCCAGCCACACCAGCAACACCGCCAGCGGCAACACCACGAACTGCGGCAGCATCACGCCTTTGACAATCTCAGTTGCCAAAACTGAGCGCTTATCCAAAGTTTCTGCAACTTGCACCAACGCGGGTGCGCTGTTGGGTACTTCGAGCTTGACCCACATGTAAGCCACTTTGAGGTCGGTTCCGCGAAACTCAATATCACGAACACGGATTTCACCAATGGGTGTTTTGTCGTCTTCTGGTGGCGTTGGTAATTCTCTTTCACCACTGAGGTATTCCCCTTTGGTGCCTAAGACTTGGTAGTACACCGTATCTAAATCATCGGCACGCAAGAGTTCTCGCGCGGGCTGAGGGAGTGCGAATTGTGCGGCGTTGTGTTGTACCGTAATCAGCTGGGCCAACGCTCCAACGTTGTATTCCAAGGCTCGGTCAAAAGGCTTGCCAGCAATCCCCTGAGCAACCAGCCACGTCAATACCAAACTCACCGGCCACAGCAAGAGGATGGGTGTGAGCATCCAATCCAGAATCTCGCCAAACAGCGAGCGCTGTTCGCTCTGGAAAATCTTCATTTTCTACGCTTGGATTTTTTCGAGGCAATAGCCCAAGCCACGCACTGTCGCAATTCGAATGGGGCCTTTTTCTATCTTCTTGCGCAGTCGGTGGATATAGACCTCGATCGCGTTATTACTCACCTCTTCGCCCCACTCGCACAAGCGCTCCACCAGTTGGTCTTTACTCACTAGGCGGCCGGTTCGCTGAAGTAATACCTCTAAGAGTCCCAGCTCACGGGCTGAGAGCTCGACCATTTTTCCATCAATGGTGGCTACGCGCCCAGCCTGGTCATAGACCAACGGGCCATGTTTGATGTTGCTGCTATTGGCGCCCATACCACGGCGCACCAAAGCCCGTGCACGGGCTTCTAGTTCTTGCAAGCTAAACGGTTTGGCCATGTAGTCGTCAGCTCCATAGTCCAGCCCCTTGACGCGTTCTTCAACACTGTCGGCTGCCGTCAAAATCAAAACGGGAAGTGAGGAGCCCCGCGCACGAAGTTTTTTCAGCACTTCGAGTCCGTGCATTTTGGGCAAACCCAAATCCAAAATCAGCAAATCAAATTCCGTGTTGGTCATGAGGGCGGCATCGGCCTCGCTGCCACTGGCCACATGGTCGACCGCTGCGCCTGCGCCGCGCAGTGC
>SXGU01325754.1_pt1 | contig 15862 bp, 16 predicted proteins | sample 3174531 | NCBI WGS metagenome assembly SXGU01 (sample SAMN11356863, study PRJNA531348) | freshwater metagenome | isolation source: freshwater sample F1-140 | place: China: Fuxian Lake, Yuxi | collected 2017-12-25
GCGTGGTCTCGGCGACGCACCGCGACCTCGAGGCCGGGATCGCCGCCGGCAGCTTCCGCGAGGACCTCAACTCCCGCCTCAACGTGGTGAACCTGGTGCTGCCGCCGCTCGCCGAGCGGCGCGAGGACATCCCGCTGCTGGCGCGGCATTTCCTCGCCTCGCTGAAGGGCAAGTACCGCAAGGCGCTGACGGGCTTCGCCGCCGAAGGGCTGGATGCGCTGACGCGCGCGCCGTGGCCCGGCAACGTGCGCCAGCTCTTCATCGTGGTGGAGAAGTGCGTCGCCCTCGCCACCACGCCGCTGATCCCGGTGGCGCTGGTCGAGCGCGCGCTGAACCGGCCCGGCGAGGACATGGCTTCCTTCGACGAGGCACGCCGCGCCTTCGAGCGCGACTACCTGGTGCAGCTCCTGAAGCTCACGCGCGGCAACGTGTCGCAGGCGGCGCGGGTGGCAAAGCGCAATCGCAGCGATTTCTACTCATTGCTGAACCGGCACGAGATCGAGCCGGGGTCGTTCAAGGTTTGACTGAGACCAAGATCGACGACTGCGGCATAGAATCAGTGAACATCATCCCGTTGGGGGGCTGAACATGACGAACAGGGTCGACTCGCTTCTGGAGCAGGTGAAGGCGCTCAGCGTCGACGAGAGGGCGGAGCTGCTCGCGGAGTTGCACGAGCTGGTGACGCCGCGTGATCCTGCGTGGGAGAAGGCCTGGGCCGACGAGTGCGAACGCCGCGCGGCGGCGCTCGAGCGGGGCGAGACGACGGCGGAGGATGCGGACATGGTGATGGACCGGCTGCGGGCGAAGTACCTTGTGAGATGAAGGTTCGCGTACTGCGAGAGGCGGAGGAGGAGATCGGCGCTGCTGCGGACTTCTATGCACGCGAGGCGTCGGTCGTCGCGGCACGCTTCCTCGGCGAGGTGGATGCCGCCCTTGAACGCATTGCGCGGCACCCCCGCAGCTATGCCCGGGTCGACAGGCGGTTCAGGGGCTGCGTCCTAGGCAGGTTCCCGTACACGATGATCTACACGATCGCAGAGCAGGAGGTCATGGTGCTGGCGATGGCTCATCAGAGCCGCAGGCCGGGATACTGGCGGGATCGCCTACCCGCGCAGTAGGCGACCCGTACCCTCTCGTTACCTCATCGTCAACTATGCTGTTGAGCGGCGCGCCGGGGCGCCTATCGAATGAATCGGAAGAGTTTCAGGGGGAGGCACAGGTGACGGGCAGGGACATCCGAATCAAATCCGGTAGCGGCGGGGAGTTCGATTGCTACATCGCCGCGCCGGCCGGCGCGGCGAAGGTACCGGCCGTGGTGCTCGCATCGGCGATCCACGGCGTCGATCCAGACATCCGCGCCATCGCGGACGAGTTCGCGGCGAAGGGATTCCTCGCCGCGGCGCCGGATCTCTTCTGGCGCACGGAGACGCCGGGCCCGCTGGTGCGCGATGATCCGCGCGCCGCGCCGCGCGGCAAGCCGCGGCTGGAACGCATCCGTGCCGGCGAGGCGGACCTTGTCGACACGCTGGCCGAGGTGCGCCGGCATCCCCTGCACAACGGCCGCGCGGCGACGATGGGCTTCTGCTATGGCGGGCCGTTCGCGGTGCTGGGGCCGGCTCGGCTCGGCTACGACGCCGGCATCGGCTGCCATTCCACGCAGATGAAGGACTACCTCGACGTCGCCGAGGGCGTGGCCAAACCCATGTGCATCATCTGGGGCGACCAGGACACCATGGCGCCCCCCGAGGTGCTGGATGCCTATCGCGCGCTCGCGGCGCGCAACAAGAGCCTCGACCTGCACATCTTCCCCGGGATCCTGCACGGCTACATGATGCCGGGCAACGCCGCGGCCTACGACGCGAAGACGCGTGACTTCTCGATGGCGAAGGCGCTCGCGATCCTGGAAGGTTTGCGGACCTAGGGTCCGCCGCGCGACCCTAGGGTCGCGGCAGGTACCACATCGCGCTCCACCAGCCGCGCTCGATCGGCCCGGCCACGGGATTGCCGTACTCGATGTGGATGTACTGGTTGTTCTTCCAGCGGTTGCGGATGCGCCGGCTGCCTTCGTCCGCGGACTCGAGCGTCCACATCGCGCTGTGCCAGCCGATCTCGATCGGGCCGGACTGCAGCGGGCCGCGCTCGATGTGCAGGTACTCGGTCGGCTTCCAGCGGTTGCGCAGACGCACGAACGAGGTGCCCGGCACCGGCTCGACCACCCACATCGCGCTCCACCACCCCGGCTGGATGCGTCCCGCCTCGATGCGGCCGCGTTCGATGTGCAGGTACTGGTCCGATTTCCAGCGGTTCTGGATGCGCCGGAATTCCTCCGCGCTGGCGACTGCGGAAACGACGAGAAGCAATGCGGCAAGCAGCGTGCGGGTTGCGAAGGCGGTCATGCGGGCGGTCTCCCAACGGCGTCGACTGATGTCGATCTGTCGCCCGATGTTACCGCGACTCTCCGCTCGGGCGGCCTACGGTTTCGTGCCGTCGCGCAGCGGCATGCCGAAGTAGCTGAACGAGGCCCACAGCGCGGGGGATTTGTACTGCCTGCGCGCCTCGAGCATCGCGATCCTCAGCGCATCGGCCGGCGTGCGCCGCGCGAGTTCGTCGACGAAGCGGGTCATCAACGTGAACGTGGCGTCGTCGTCGACGTTCCACAGGCTCATGGCCACGCCGAACGCGCCCGCCAGCTGGAACGCGCGCGCCAGCCCGATCGTGCCGCCTTCGTGCGCCATGCCGAGGCCGGTCTGGCAGGCGCTGAGCACCACCAGCGGCTGGTGGCCGAGGTCCAGCGACTGGATCTCGCGCGGCGTGAGCAGCGCGTCCGACAGCGCGATGAACCCGCCGTCGAGCGGATTGCGCGGATCGGCGATGCCGTGGCTGGCGATGTAGATCAGGTTGGCGTCGCGGTGCTTCTGCAGCAACGAACCCTTCGTCGCCTGCAGGCCGAGGTACGACCAGCCGGGCACCTTGCCCGCCACGTAGCGGGCCTCCTTGTCCGCGCCGGGCAGCGGCGGGAAGCGCCAGTCCGCGTGGCGCGACAGGTCGGGGTCGCCGATCACCAGCGCCTTGTCGCCGCCGAGTCCGCCCCAGGCGGCGTCGGCGAGGCGCCGCAGGCTGCCCTCGTACAGGTTGGGCAGGATCACGTACGGCATGTGCTCGATCAGCGGCGCCTGCCAGCCCGCGGGCTCGAGCGCGGCGAACGGCACCGTTCCCATCGACAGGACCGGGACCACCAGCAGCTGCTTCCGGCCTTCCAGCAGCCTCGCGACCTCCGGCGGGAACAGCGCGCGGCTCAGTGCGCCGATCGCCTCCGCCGGCGGCGGCGCCTTGCGGGTGCTGCGCGCCGGGACGATCCCCCTTGCCAGAGACGGCGAGCGCGCGCCCTGCAGCGCATCCAGGTCGAGCGAAGCGCGGAACGCATCGACCATGCGGTCGAGGTCCTGCCGCGTGCCGACGGCGTAGCGCAGGGCGGGCTTCGCCCCGGATGCGCCGAGCGTGACGACGTGTCCGCAGATCGTCGCCTCCTCGAGATCGAAGAGGAGCAGCACGCTGTCGGCATGGCGCGCGAGGGACGAGAGGTCAGGCAGCGCTTCTGCGGGCCGTGCGATGCCGCGGCTGCGGTTGAGGGACTGCGCGGCCATGGCGTGGTTGCGCAGGGCTTCGTCCAACGTGCGCCGGCACCCTGCACCCGAGGCATCGGCGCCGTGCGCCGAAGCGGCAGCCAGCGCGAGCGCGGCCGGGACCAGGAACGCGCGCAGCACGGGCGGCATCCGTCTATCGTCTACCGCGACTCTGGCAACACCACGGTGAATCGCGTGCCCTTGCCAAGCTCGCTCTGGATGTCGGCGTGGCCGCCGTGCAGGTCGATGCAGTGCTTGACGAGGGCGAGGCCGAGCCCCGTGCCCGAGATGCCGCCGACGTTGCTCGCGCGGTAGAAGGCCTCGAACACGCGGGGCACGTCCTCCGCGGCCATGCCGATGCCGGAGTCGGCGACGGTGAAGCGCACCTCGCCGCCGGCGGCGCCCGCCGACAGCATCACGCGGCCGCCGTCGGGGGAATACTTCATCGCATTGGCCAGCAGGTTGTCGAGGATGTGGCGCAGCAGCTTTTCGTCCAGCCGCACCTCGGCCTGCGCGCCGGCGACCTCCAGCACGATGTCGTGGCGGTTCGCGGACTTGCCCGGCGCGGCCGCCTTCGCATCCGCCACCGCGCGTTCGCAGACCGCGCCCAGCGCGAGCGGCGCCGGGCGGAATTCGAGGCGCTCGGACTCCGCCTTGCCGATCACCAGGATGTCCTCGAGCATCGAGGTCATGCGCTTCACCGCGGTCTCGATGGTGTCGTACAGCTCGCCGCGCTCGGCTTCCGGCAGCCGCTCGCCGTAGCGGCGCAGCAGCTGGCTCGACGACAGGATCGTCGCCAGCGGCGTGCGGAACTCGTGCGAGGTCATCGACACGAAGCGCGACTTGAGCTGATTGAGCTCCTTCTCCTTCGCCAGCGCGGCGCGCGTGTCTTCCTCCGCCTTCTTGCGCCGCGAGATGTCGAGCACCGTCCACACGGTGCCCTGCGAGAGGTCCTTCGCGTTGATCGCCTTGCCCGAGAGCTTGACCCAGAACAGGTTGCCGTCGTCGCGGCGCATCTGCAGCTCGGTGTCGTACGCCTTGCCGGCGAGCACCGCCTTCGACACCGCGGCGCCGGTCTCCAGGTACGACTCGCGCGACGCGTAGCTCGGCTCCAGCGACTGGCCGATCCTGCCGTCGATCGACGCGCCGAAGATCTGGCCCATCGCCCGGTTGGCCCACTTCAGGCGCCCGTCCGCCGTGAGGAAGGCGATGCCGACCACCGAGTTCTCGAGGATCAACTCGCGCTCGGCGAGGCTGCGCCTCAGGTCCTCCTCGAGCCGCAGCCGCTCGCCGATGTCCTGCACGAAGCCGAGCGTGGCGCGCCGGCCCTCCCACTCCACCTGCACCGAGCTCACGTCCATCGACAGCGTGCTGCCGTCGTCGCGGATGATGCGGTAATCGACCTTGAGCGTGTCGCCGGTCGGGCGCGACACCGCGTCGCGCGCCAGCGCCGTCATGCGCTCGCGGTCCTCGGGGTGCACGCGATCGAGGATCGAGCGGCGCGCGAGCAGGTCCTCGATCGACGAACCCGCCATCTGCGCGAATTCCGGGTTGACGTACTTCAGCCGGTTGTCCTGCACGATGACGATGCCGATCGGCGCGCCCTCGACCACGCTGCGGTAGCGGGCCTCCGACTGCTTCGCGCGCCGCTCGCTCTCGACCTGCGAGGTGATGTTGGTCACCGCCGCGCGGTAGCCGAGGAACGCGCCCGACGCGTCGAAGCGCGGCACGCCGCTCACCATCATCCAGCGCTCGCCCACGGGCGTGACGCGCCGCTGCAGGAAGTTGCGGAACGGCTCGCGGCGCTCCAGCACCTGCAGGTGCGCGTGCCATTCGGCTCCATTGACATCGACGCCGCCCGCGGCGGCGACGTCGCTGCGGGTGCGGCCGATGTAGTGGCTGGTCGGCCGCGCCACCGCGCCCTCCAGCGCGCCGGAGAACCAGGTGTAGCGGTGCTGCTCGTCGGTCTCCCAGAACCAGTCGCTGCTGGCGTTGGCGAAGTCGCGGAAGCGCGCCTCGCTCGCCGCGCGCGCATCCTCGGCGAGGCGCCGCTCGGTGATGTCGGAGATGAAGGAGAGCGTCGCCGGCAGCCCGTCCCACTGGATCATCACCGCGGAGAGCTGCACCCAGCGGGAGATGCCGGCCTTGGTGAGCACGCGGAACTCGTACCTTGGCTCGACCGCCTCGCCCTTCAGCCGCCTCACATGGTGGTCGATGACCCGCGCGCGGTCCTCCGGGTTGACCATCGGCAGGAACTCGCGGCCCTCGATCTCCCCGGCGGCGTAGCCGGTGAGGGCGAGCGCCGCGGGGTTGGCGTAGCGGAAGCGCCCGTCCTGCGCGACCAGGATGCCTTCGGAGACGTTCTCGACGACCTGGCGCAGGCGCTCCTCGGAGCGCCATTGCGTGTCGATCGTCGGTGCGGCGGGATCCTGCGGAGCGGGGGGCGGCGGCAAAGTGCCGCCACTCTAATGGATACGCCCGGCGTTTTCGCCTGTGCGCGAATGCCAACAGGAAAACTCCCCGTGAATCAGCAGCTTGGCGATTGCGCCGGGATTCCCTGTTGGCGATCGCCAACACTTCGAGGTCGGTGGAGGAAAGTCGCTTTTGAGCTCAAGTCGTTGATAGCAAAGAACTCATCCGGGCTGGCACGACCGTTGCAAAAGAGGGCGTGTCACGAACCGGAGCACAACGCCATGAACGCCATGCAGACCCAGATGTTGCCCAGCCTCGACGGCGCCGCCGAACTCATGCGCGAGCTGTCGCCGCGCGGGCTCGAACTCAACGTCGAATGCCTGCGCCGCATCGTTCAGGTGCTGTTCCAGGCGCCTTCGGCGCGCTAGCTAGCGCTTCGGTTCCCGACAAAAACACGATCCAGTCCAGGAGACGCCATGACCCCCCGCGAAATCGAACTCGTCCAGCAGTCCTTCGAGAAAGTCCGCCCCATCGCCGCCGCCGCCGCCGATCTCTTCTACGGCAAGCTGTTCGAGCTCGACCCGGCGCTGAAGCCGATGTTCAAGGGTGGCAACATGAAGGAACAGGGCCGCATGCTGATGAACATGATCGCCTCCGCAGTGCGTGGGCTGTCGAACGCGCAGGCGCTGATCCCGGTGCTCACGGACCTCGGCCGCCGCCACACCACGTACGGGGTCATGAAGCACCACTACGTGACCGTCGGCTCGGCGCTGATCTGGACGCTCGAGCAGGGCATGGGCAAGGATTTCACCGCCGAGGTGCGCGACGCGTGGTGCGCCGCCTACGAACTGATGGCCGGTGTGATGCAGCACGGTGTGGGCGTGGCGGAAGCGCCGCTCGCGAAAGCCGCCTGAACATCGCCGCCGAAACGGGCGACGCTGCCATGGACAACCGGGACTGCGTCGTCCTGCTGCACGGCTCGCTCGGTTCCGGCGAGCAGTGGCGCGGGGTCGAGCAGGCGCTCGCGCCCCGCTGCCGCGTGTTCGTGCCGGACCTGCTTGGCTACGGCGGCGCGCCGCCCGTCGCCGACCGCCACCGCTACGGCGTGACGCAGGAAGCCGAGGCCATGCTGGCGCGCATCGCCGCACGCATCGGGCCGCAGGCGCCGTTCCACCTCGTCGCGCTGGACTACGGCGGCGTGGTCGCGCTGGAGATGGCGCGGTTGCAGCCGGCGCGCGTGGCGAGCGCCACGCTGTACGAGCCGACGCGCTTCGACCTGCTGGCGGATCCCTTCGACCGCGAGTTCTTCGAGCGCCTGCTGCGCTCGGTGGGCATGCTGGTGGCGCGCGGCCTGGACGCGGGCGCGGCGCGGATGTTCCACGATTTCTGGAACGGCCCCGGTGCGTTCGACGCGCTCGACGCCGGCGTGCGCGAGCGCCTCGCGGCGGGCGCGTCGAAGCTGGTGCTGGAGCTGCGCGCGATGGCGGACGCGCCGCCGTCCATGGACGGGGTCCATCCGCGCATCCCGGTGCACCTCGTCGGCGGCAAGCGCAGCTTCCTGCTCACCCGCCGCGTGCTGGAGCGGCTCGCCGGGTCGCTGCGCAACGCGACGCTGACGTGGATCGACGGCGACCACCTGTCGCCGGTGAACGATCCGGCGGGGTTCGTGCGCGTGCTCGGCGGCTGCCTGCCCTGCTGCGCGGAGCGCGCAGCCGCCTGACCCCGCCCGCCGGCTACTGCCCGGCGGTGATCTTGTTCTCGCGCACCACCTTGCCCCAGCGGTCGACCTCGTTGGCGATGAACTTGCCGAGTTCGTCCGGGTTGGACAGCGACAGCACCACGCCCTGCGCGGTGAGCTTCTCGTTGACGCCCGGGTCGCGCAGCGCCTTGGCGAACTCCGCGTTCATGCGCGACACCAGCGCCGCCGGCGTGTTCGCCGGCGTGAACAGGCCCCACCACGACTCGGTCTCGAAGCCCTTGATGCCGGTGGCCTCGGCGACCGTCGGCACGTCGGGCAGCTGCGGGAAGCGCTGCGGCGAGGTCACCGCCAGCGCGCGCGCCTTGCCGCCCTTGATGTGCGGCGCGAGCAGCGCGACCGTGGCGATCGACACCGGCACGTGGCCGGCGAGCGTGTCGGTGGTCAGCGGTCCGCCGCCCTTGTAGGGCACGTGCGTGAGGGTGAAGCCGCCCTGCTTGCCGATCATCGTCACGTAGAGGTGCGCAAGGCTGCCGGAGCCGATGGTGCCGAAGCCGATCGAATCCGGCTTCGCCTTCGCCGCCGCGACCAGTTCGCCGAAGTTCCTGTACGGCTGCGAGGGATGCGTGGTGAACACCATCGGCGACTTGCCGACCAGCATCACCGGCGCGAGGTCCGTCAGCGTGTCGAAGCCCATGTTCGGGATCAGGCTGGGGTTCACGCCGTGCGTGTCGAACACCAGCAGGAACGTGCCGCCGTCGGGCGCCGACTTCGCCGCCGCGAGGGCGCCGATCGCGCCGGACGCGCCGGCACGGTTCTCGACCAGGATCTGCGCGCCGATCGACTGCTGCAGGTGCGGCTGCACATGGCGGGCGATCTGGTCGGTGGTGCCGCCGGGCGGGAACGGCACGATGATCCTGATCGATGGCGTCGGCCAGGCCTGCGCCTGGACCGCGAGCGGCGCGGCGAGCAGCAGGCCGGCGCCGAGCGCGCGCAGGAATTTCGTTGTCATGGCGGATCTCCTCAACCTTGAAGGTGGCCGGATTCTAGCGTCCGCGGTGCGAACCCGGTGCCGGCATTCGAACGTGCCCGTGCCCGCTGGTGCGGCGCGGCATTAGACTGCGCTGCAAACTCCGGGAAACCCCTTGCCTCTCCACGACCTGCTGGCGCAGCACCGCGGCCCGAAGACCGCGATCGAATTCGACGGCGACACGCTGTCGTATGCCGCGCTCGACGACCTCGCGAACCGCTTCGCGCGGCATTTCCTCTCGCTCGGCCTGGCGCGCGGCGACCGCGTCAGCTTCATCGCCGGCAGCGATTCTCGCGTAATCGCCGCGTACCTCGGCGCGTTCCGCGCCGGGGTGGTCGCCAATCCCTTGAACAACCGGCTCGCGCCGCGCGAACTGGCTTGGATCCTCGGCCATGCCGAACCGCGCCTGCTGGTCGTGGCCGCGGAGTACATGGACCTGGCGACAGAGGCCCTTGCGCTCGCCGGGTCCCGGCCTCGCGTGCTCGCATTGCGCGCCCCGGCGCCGGTGGGCGGCAGCAACGACGGCGAGGTCTTCGCGCAGCCGCCGGAACCGGTCGGCGGCCTGCCGCCGCAACCGGACGACGGCGCGATGCTGCTCTACACCTCCGGGACGACGGGGAATCCGAAGGGCGTGATGCTGACGCAGGCCAACGTCTGGGCGGGCATCACCATCGTGCGCGACGCGTTCGCGATCCGGCCGCAGGAGCGCACGCTTTGCGTGATGCCGATCTTCCATACCAACGGCCTGATGTTCAGCAACCTGCCTTTCCTGCTCGCGGGGGCGACGGTGATCCTGCGGCCGCGCTTCAGCGCCAGCGCGTTCTGGACGCAATGCGCCGACGGTGCGGCGAGCAGTTCCAGCGTCTCGCCGACCATCCTCGCGCTGCTGCTCCAGCACGAGGCGGCGGCGCCGCCCGCCGAGGATATCCACCTCGACTACATCAAGGTCGCCTCGGCGCCGACGCCGCCGGAACTCGCCGAGCGCTTCGAGGCGCGCTTCGGGCGCGGCCTGCTGCTCGAGACCTTCGGCCTCACCGAGACCACCGCGATCAACACCATGAATCCGCTGCATGGCGCGCGCAAGCGCGGCTCCATCGGGCAACCGATCGCGCCGCAGGAGATGCGCGTGGTCGACGGCGAGGGCCGCCCGCTGCCGCCGGGCGCGGTCGGCGAGATCGAGATCCGCGGCCCCACGGTGATGAAGGGCTACTTCCGCGATCCCGAGAACACCGAGAAGGCGCTGCAGGGCGGCTGGTTCCGTTCCGGCGACCTCGCCCGCGTCGACGACGAGGGCTTCATCTTCATCGTCGGCCGCAAGAAGGAGATGATCCTGCGCGGCGGCGAGAACATCTCGCCGCTGGAAGTCGAGGCGGCGGCGGCGCTGCACCCGGCAGTGCGCGAGGCCGCCGCCGTGGGACTGCCGGACCCGATCTGGGGGGAGGTGGTCGGCCTCTGCGTCGTGGCGCAGAATGCGGTGGGCGAAGACGAGTTGCGCGCGTTCTGCGGCGAGCGCCTCAGCGCGTTCAAGGTGCCGGCGCGCATCGTGTTCGTCGAGGCGCTGCCGCGCAACGCGATGGGCAAGGTGACGCGCGCCGCGCTGCGCGGGCGGTTCCAGGAGGGAAGGTGATGGCGATGGCGACGAAGAACGTGCAGGTGGATTTCGGCGACCGCAGGGTCGGCATCGACGTGCCGGAATCCGCGGTGGTGTGCGAGTTCCAGGACCCCGCGCTGCTGGAGGACCCGGCCGGCGCGGTGAAGGCCGCGCTGGCGAAGCCGCTCGGCATGGCGCCGCTGGCGGCACAGGCGAAGCCGGGCATCAAGGTGGTGATCGGCTTCGACGACATCACGCGGCCGTCGCTGCCCGCGAAGCTGATCCTGCCGGCGATCGTCGACGAACTGTCGAAGGCCGGGATCCGCGACGAGGACATGCTGTTCGTCTCGGCGACCAGCAACCACCGCAAGAACACGCGCAGCGAGCTGGCGAACCACCTCGGCCCGGAACTCTTCAACCGTTTCTGGCCGCTCGGACGCATCGAATGCCACGACTGCTACGACCCGGCGCGGCTGAAGTATTTCGGCGTCACGCCGGGCGGGCGAGTGGTCGAACACCATCGCGAGTTCGTCGAGGCCGATCTGCAGGTCTACCAGGGCAACGTGTCCTCGCAGGCGTGGAAGGGCTACACCGGCACGGGCGCGGTGATCGGCCTGGCGTCGACGCGCAGCATCGCATCGCACCACAGCATCAACGTCGTGCCGGACCCCGCGAAGAAGAAAGCCGCCGGCGCCGCGCGCCCGCCGGGCGTGAAGCCCGAGATGACCGCGGCGCTGGAAAAGGCCACCGGCAAGCAGGTGTTCTACGTCAACGCCGTCACCGGCACGGGTGGTCGCCTCGCCGGCGTGTTTGCCGGCCACGCCAATGACGTCACTCCGCCCGCGTGGGAAATGGCCGAGCGCATGTTCACCGTGCCGGCGCCGCAGGCCGACGTGCTCATCGTCGGCCTGGCGCAGAGCTATTCGTACGGTCACTCGGACAACACGCTGATCGGCGCGGTCGGTGCGCTGGTGCCGCCGCGCTTCAGCCCGGGCGCGCCGGTGCTGCGCGAGGGCGGCGTGGTGATCGCGCTGTCGCCCTCCCGCGGCTGGATCGACCCGGAGCGCTATCCCTCGTACCAGGACGTGATCGACTTGTACGGCCGCTATCACAGCGTGCGCTCGCTGGTGGACCACGAGCCCGCATTCGACGCGCGGCCCGAGTACCGGCAGCAATACACCCACGGCCACGGCTTTCCGCCGCTGCACCCGTTCTGGCTGATGTACGAGCTCGAGTACACGCTGAACCGCGCGGGCGCCGTCTACATCGCGGGCACCAGCAACCCCGGCGCATACCGCAGCCTCGGCCTGGTGCCGACGGCGGATTTCAACGCGGCATGGAAGCTCGCGGCGAAGCACGTCGGCCCCAACCCGGTGACGGTGGTCGCGCCGAGCTTCTTCAGCCGGCCGCGCATCAAGTTCGGCGTGCAGGCCTGACGTTGATCGACCGCATCCACCTTGATCCGCTGGGCGGGATCGCCGGCGACATGTTCGTGGCGGCGCTGGGCGACGCGATTCCCGACGCGGCGAACGCGGCGCTCGCCGAGGTGGCGAAGCTGGCGTGGCCCAGGGGCGCATCGGTGCGCTTCGCGGAGCATCGTGGCGGCGCGCTGCGCGGCCGGCGTTTCCTCGTCGACGCGCCGCACGAGCACGGCCACCATCACGCGACATGGCGCGACATCCGCGCCATGCTGCAGGGCTCGTCGCTCGCCGAGGGGACGAAGCGCCACGCGCTGGCGATCTTCGCGCTGCTGGCGGACGCCGAAGGGCAGGTGCACGGCATCGCCGCGGACGAAGTCGGTTTCCATGAGGTCGGCGCGTGGGATTCGATCGTCGACATCGTCGCCGCGGCCTGCCTCGTCGACCAGCTCTCGCCGCGCTGCTGGACGTGGTCGGCGCTGCCGCTCGGCGGCGGGCGCGTGAAGACGCAGCACGGCCTGCTGCCGGTGCCCGCGCCCGCGACCGCGCTGCTGTTGAAAGGCATGGACATGATCGACGACGGCGTGCCGGGCGAGCGCGTGACGCCCACCGGCGCCGCGATCCTGCGGCATCTCGCGACGATCGGCGGCACGCGCGTCGCGGGCCTCGAACGCATCGCGGCCACCGGCATCGGCTTCGGCATGCGCGAGATGGAGGACCTGCCGAACATCGTGCGCTGCCTGGCGTACGAGGCCGTTCCGGCAGGCGCAACGCGGGACGAGACCATCGCCACGCTGCAGTTCGAGGTCGACGACCAGGCCGCCGAAGACCTCGGCGTCGCGCTGGACCGCATCCGCGCCGTGCCCGGCGTGCTGGAGGTGTACCAGGCGCCGGTGTTCGCCAAGAAAGGCCGCCTCGCCACGCAGGTGCAGGTGCTCGCGCGCACCGAGGCCGCGGATGCCGTGGCGCAGACGTGCTTCGAGCAGACCACCACGCTCGGCTTGCGCATCGCGGAACAGCGGCGGCGCGTGCTCGCGCGAAGCGAGGTGACGGTGGACGGGCTGCGCGTGAAGCTCGCGCGGCGTCCGTCGGGCACGCGCACGGCGAAGGCGGAGAGCGACGACCTCGCGGCGCTTCCCGGCGATCGCGCGGCGCGCGAGGCGGCGCGCCGTCGGGCGGAGGACGCGGCGCTGAAGGACGAGGGTGCCGATGGATGACCTGGCCGCCATCGACGCGCTCGGCGCGTGGTTCGACGCGCAGGCCGGCGCCGCGGTGGCGGTGAGCGGCGGCATCGACAGCCTCACGCTGTCGACCGTCGCGGGACGCAGGACCGGCGCGCGCACCGCGATGTACCACGCCGTTTCACCCGCGGTGCCGCCGGAAGCGACCGCGCGCGTGCGCGAACTCGCCGCGCGCGGGGGCTGGAACCTGAAAATCATCGACGCCGACGAGTTCGGCCGCGAGGAATACGTCGCGAATCCGGTGAACCGGTGCTTCTACTGCAAGCAGTCGCTGTACGGCGTGATCGGCCGGCACACGCAGGCGCAGGTCGTGTCGGGTGCAAACACCGACGACCTCGGCGAGTACCGCCCGGGGCTGGACGCGGCGCGCGACGCGAGCGTGCGCCATCCGTTCATCGAACTCGGCATCGGCAAGGCGGCGATCCGGCGCATCGCGCGGGAACTGGGCCTCGGCGCGCTTTCGGAACTGCCTGCATCGCCGTGTCTCTCCAGCCGCGTCGAGACCGGCATCGGCATCACGCCGGAGATGCTGGCGCGCATCCATGCGGCTGAGCGTGTGGTGAGTGCGCGCCTCGATGCCGCTGCGGTGCGCTGCCGCGTGCGCGCGTCGGGCGTGGTGATCGAGATCGACGCGGCGACGCTCGCTACGCTGGGCGACGAGCTGCGCGCGCAGCTCGCTGCCGAGGTGCGGCGCATTTTCCCGGGCGAGGGCCCGGCGCCGGCCTTCGCGCCGTACCGCAACGGCAGCGCCTTCCTGGTGAAGCGGGATGATCGAGCACGGCATCCGGCTTGACCCGCAGCGCGAGGCCCGCGTCGGCCTCGACGAGGCGATCTACGCCGCGGGCAAGAGCCTGGCGCAGCTCGACGCGATCGTCGGCGATGCGCTCGGCAAGGGCCTGCGCCGGCTGTTCACGCGGCTCGATGCGGAGAAGTTCGCCGCACTGTCCGCGCCCCATCGCGGTGCGTTGGACTATGACCCCGTCTCGCGCACGGCGGTCCTGGGCGCGCCGCTCGCGCCTGCCGCTCCGCCGCGCGTGGCGGTGGTTTCCGCGGGCAGCTCCGACGTCCCGGTGAGCCGCGAGGCGGAGCGCACGCTCGCCTACTACGGCGAGACTGCGCTGGTCGTGGCGGACGCGGGCGTCGCCGGGCTCTGGCGGCTGCTGGAGCGCGTCGAGGACCTGCGGCCGATGCGCGTGGTGATCGTCGCCGCCGGCATGGAAGGCGCGCTGCCCAGCGTCGTCGGCGGGCTGGTGCCAGGGCTGGTGGTGGCGCTGCCGACCTCTGTCGGCTACGGCGTGTCCGCGGGCGGGCGGGTGGCGCTCGACTCGGCGCTCGCCAGCTGCTCGCCGGGAATCGTCACGGTGAACATCGACAACGGCTACGGAGCGGCCTGCGCGGCGCTCCGCGCCCTGCGTTTCGCAGCGCCGAAGCACGGCGCGTGACGTCGACCGCCCCCGCCCGGCGGGGGTAAGATGGACCGGCCCATGGCCCGAACGTCGAACTGGTCTTTCCCCGCCAACCTGCAGCCGGATCCCGCGGAGGTGCGCTTCGACCTCGACGCGGCGCTCGACGCGGTGGTGATGCTGCGCGCCGAGGTGCCGGAGGATGCGTTCACCGCCGGCGTGCTCGGCACCGAACGCATCGGCAGCGGCGTGGTGATCCGCGACGACGGCCTGATCCTCACCATCGGCTACCTGACCACCGAGGCGTCGGCGATCTGGCTCACCACCAACAGCGGCAAGGTGGTGCAGGGGCACCCGCTGGCCTACGACCAGGCGAGCGGCTTCGGCCTCGTCATGCCGCTCGGGCGCCTCGGCCTGCAGCCGCTGCAATGCGGCAGCGCCTCCTCCGCGATGGTGGGGGATGACGTGTACTTCATCGGCTGCGGCGGGCGCGAGCACGCATTGCGCGCCAAGGTAGTCGGCAAGCGCGAGTTCGCCGGCTACTGGGAATACGTGCTCGACGAGGCCCTGTTCACCGCGCCCGCGCATCCGCAATGGGGCGGCGCGGCGGTGGTCGGCGAGAACGGCCTCCTGATCGGCATCGGTTCGCTGCTCGTGCAGGAGGCGCTGCAGGGGCAGGAAGTGCAGGGCAACATGGTGGTGCCGGTGGAGCTGCTCGCGCCGGTGCTCGACGACCTGCTCGCTACCGGGCAGCCGCGGCGGCCGCCGCGGCCGTGGCTCGGCATGTACGTCACCGAGTTCAAGGACCATCTCGTGGTCGGCGGCCTCGCCGACGACGGACCCGCGGAGCGCGCCGGCGTGAAGGTCGGCGACGTCGTCGTCGAGATCGCGGGCGAGCGCGTCACCGGGCTAGCGCAGCTCTTCCGCCGCATCTGGAGCCTCGGCGCCGCGGGCGCCGACGTGCCGCTGCTGCTGGCGCGCGACCGCAAGCGCGTCGAGCTGAACGTGCGCTCGGCCGACCGCGCCGATTTCCTCAAGAGACCGCAACTCCACTAGGGAACTTCGATGTCCAGAGAACAGGCGATTGAAAACGCCGAGCGTTACTTCGACGACGGCGGTTTCTTCGCCGACCTCGCGCGCCGCGTCGCCATCCCGACCGAGAGCCAGAACCCGGAGCGTGGCGCGGAACTCGCGCAGTACCTCTCGGCCGAGATGCAGCCGAGCCTGGAGAAGCTCGGATTCCGCTGCCGCATCCTCGCCAATCCCAAGGGCGACAAGGGCGGGCCGTTCCTGCTTGCCGAACGCATCGAGGATCCCGCGCTCGCCACTGTGTTCTCCTATGGCCACGGCGACGTCATCCGCGGCCAGGAGACGCAGTGGAGGAAGGGCCTCGACCCGTGGACGCTCACGCGCGATGGCGAGCGCCTCTATGGCCGCGGCACCGCCGA
>SXGU01457113.1_pt1 | contig 15861 bp, 10 predicted proteins | sample 3174531 | NCBI WGS metagenome assembly SXGU01 (sample SAMN11356863, study PRJNA531348) | freshwater metagenome | isolation source: freshwater sample F1-140 | place: China: Fuxian Lake, Yuxi | collected 2017-12-25
CCACCACCGAAATCAAGTACAAAATTAAGGAAACCACCACCGAACCGGTAAAACCAAGCGCTTATTTTTGCGGGTGTGCCAAAAATTGTGAAAAATACATAGCACAAGTATTCAACAATATTCACACACTGGGTTCGGCGTGTTTGAACGAATATAAAATCCTTGTGTTTTATGACCATTCAACGGACAACACAATGAAGGCGCTTATGCTTGAAAAAATAAAGTGTGAAAAACGCAGCGGCGGACGCGTGTCAATGGAAATCATATTAAATAAAAAACCCGTAACCAAGGTACGCACTGAAAACATCGCCAATGCCCGAAACCATATGCTGGAACGATTGCGTGAATTAAATCAGACCCTGAATTGGGAGTATTTCATTATGATTGATTTAGATGATGTGTGTTCGTATCCCATACTAACGGAGGTGGTCGCGCCATATTTTCAGCGCAACGACTGGGACGGGCTTACATTTAACCGCAAGAATTACTACGACATTTGGGCGCTGTCCTTTACGCCCTTTTTGTTTTCGTGCTGGAATTGGACAAACCCGGTTAAAGTGGTCCAACTAATGCGACAAAAAATCATTAAAAAATTGGAGGGGTTGCGTCCAGACCAATTGTTGCCGTGTCATTCCGCATTTAACGGGTTTGGGATGTATCGCGTATCGGCGTTTGAGGGGTGCGTGTACAACCACAACATTCCAGTGCATTTAATCAGCAAAGATGAAATGGATGAAAATAAAGACGCAATCAATATGCCGGACGTGGTTCCATTTATTAAGGAGCGACCGTATGACTGCGAACACCGGCATTTTCATATGACGGCAAAGCGAAACAACAATGCTCGGATTATGATTTCACCACAATGCCCGTGGGAAGGTGGCGGCGAAGTTTTTGGACACGCTTGAAATAAAAAATCATATTATACATATATATCATATCACAACATAACATATCATATATATCATTATTCCATCATCCCATTATTCCATCATATAATCATCCCCGCATATTATGGTTTTATCAAAATTAAATAACGAAATTAGTTATCACGAACACGCTCACTTGGATTTGGACGACGCTTCATATGAATCGCCCGTATTTGAAATCCCTATTTTAGGCGTGAATGTGTATATTTGTATTGGAAAACTAAAATACAATTTTTCCAAAATACCTACCGGTATTAAAGTGGTGTATGTATTTATTTATTTAATGAATCAAAGCAATGAAGTATATAAACGCATTGGGGTGTTTGAAATGCCTGTTGGAAAGGTGCCAATAGATGACGACAATGATTTGGAACTAGGTAAAGTAGGCAAGCCATTGTTGTATTCTTATGTTACCAAACAAATGCTACAAAAATCTCTTTCTAGTTCCAGTTCCAATGAACAACCGCAGCAAAAAGAGAAACAAAAAGAGGAAGAGAAACAAAGACAGGAAGAGAAACAAGGAGAGGGAGAGAACCAAGGACAGGAAGAGAAAGAGAACCAAGGTCAAGATACACATCAAGAAGAAGAGCAAAATATACAAGAAGAACAAGAAGAAGAAGACGAGGATGAACCCCACGCAAACAAAAATGAACAACCAATTGTTCTACAAACGAGGGAACAATCCGAGTTAGAGAGGCAGCAATACAAGCCGGGACCAAACGATATATGGATACAAAAATATTTACGAAACAAGTATTTTGGAATTATGGACAATGAAGGGGCAAGCGATGGATTGTTTGCCGCCATACGAGACGCAATGATGACCGTCGGTAAAACAACCAACATAATTGAATTGCGTGGGAAATTGGCGGACAAAATGACGGAACAAGTGTATTCGCAATATCGTGAGAAATACATCTCTCACCAAAACACCCTGAAAACACAACAGTTGGAATTGAAAGCGATGACCGACCGGCACAACGACCTGAAAGAGCGCATAAAGCATATTCACGACAAAGCCCAACAACAACTTATGATTGCCGAAGGAAAGAAATTAATGACGGAATTTGCGGAAAAGAAAAAAGAGGCAATGTACACCAAAGTCATTGCCAGTGAAATTGACTTTATGAAGGACATAAAATCCCACGAACAATTGAAAAAGAAAATACAAACTTCTCTCTACTGGCCGGATAAATGGGCGTTGGACACGCTGGAACGAAGCATGAATGTCAAGTTCATTCGGTTTTCATCGGGCGCATACAATAACCGCGACACAGACAATGTGTTGTGGTGCGAATCGGCGCAAGAACAGCCACCACCATTTGAGCCCACGTCGTACATCATGCTAGAAACGTCGTGCATCCCGTCGGAAGCAATCAAATGCGGATACAAATTAATCACCTATAAGACCCGGGGTGTGTTTTCGTTTTCAGAAATTCCGTATGACATAAAACTGCTTATTGTGTCCAAGTGTTTGGAAGGGAAGGGCGGGGCATTCAGTGTTATCCCGCAATTCCAGATGTTTCAAAAAGAACTCGGCATTGAAGGGCACGACATTGCGCTGGACATTGAAGAATTACCACTCAGTAATGGCAATGGCAACAACGAACAAAAATACACCCCCGACATTGTGTTCCAATTTTACCACAAGTCAGACAATGGACCGCTTCCGGGCATGGGCAGCGGAGAGAAAATACCGGAATCCGAAAAAGCGTATTTCCGAACACTGGCAGAGACAAAAGACTGGCGCCGCATGCTGTCCAACTTTTGGCAGACACCATTTACATTGGACGGACACACCTGGCAAAGTGTAGAACACTACTACCAAGGCAGTAAATTCAAAAACAATAACCGGGAATTTTACTTGAAATTTTCTCTGGACTCGCGCTCCGACATTGCGAGTGACCCGGCAGTCGCAAAAGCGGCCGGCAGTAAATCCGGTAAATTAAAGGACACCTTGTTGCGTCCCAAGAACATTAGCATTGACCCCGACTTTTTTGGTGGTCGCAATGAACGAGAGATGGAAAACGCAATGATGGCGAAATTCTCTCAAAACAATGATTTGAAGCGCGTGTTATTGGCAACGCGAAATGCCAAATTGGTTCATTATGTGCGCGGGTCGCCGCCGGTTGTTTTTACTAATTTAATGGAGGTTCGGTATAAAATACGCAACAACGCAAAGATGTAATCAAAGATGTGTCATATTGTATGTGCACCACCCCCGAATATCGTCTTCCAAATTTGGTTCTTTTAACAATTTTATGTAATTATCTTTTTTTAATTCAATGGTTGGCATAGTAAACGCATAAAAAAATAAAATGAGTCTATCGCATTTATCTTTTTCTTTTTTTTCGTTTTTTTCGTTTTTTTCGTTTTTTTCGTTTTTTTCGTTGTTATTTTCTTCAAGTTCAAGACCCAGAGGAAAAGGAGGAGGATGAGGACCCCATAAAAATGTTTTGATGTAATAATCGCACATATTATTACACGCAACGTAATTATGTGTGTAGTAAAGCCGGGATGCGAGTTGATATACACTGGCTTTGGTTAAAGAGTTATACAAGGTGGGCTGCGTGGTAGTCATATCTAATTCAAATAAAATTTCTTTCATAGCGGTGTCGTGTATATTTTTTTTTAACCGGATGCGGGCGTTTCTCCGAACCATGTCTACATTTTTTCTGAAATAGTTCATATACACCTCTAATGTTTCATTATTATCGCTATTATCGCTATACGTATATACGCATTCATTACTAATGCGTGGATTTTGAATTATTTCTTCTATCATTGCGGTATGGCAAGACGGAATGTATTTTTCTTGAAAGCAACCAACACACGGCGCGTGCGTCATTGTATGATACGAATGGCTTCTATTTCGTAGATACGGGTCAAATATACTTCCCAATTCCAGGCACGTCAATGTGTTGTTATTTTTATACCATTCATAGCACAATACCCGGCCAAGGGGGCCACATAAACACAATATTGTATCCCCGTTGTTGAATGTTTTGTAGGCCTCTTTTAATTCTTCGTAATTCGTTTGAAAGGCATATTGTTCTGCCACTTTAATTACCCGGTATGGTTTTATGTTAAATCTCTCTATGTTCGCAATATTGGTAAGGTTTTTTTCATTTGAAACAATGATGATAGAGTGAGTATGGGCATACTCCTGAAAGACATCAAATGTGGTGTATGTGTTTGAATTGATTAGAATATTGGCGCAAAGTAAATTTGATTCAACCGGATTCGGCGGATTTTTATAATATTTCATCGCAACATTGTAATCTTTGTTGCGGCATACCTTGCACGGCAATCCTACAAAATAATTTAACCCAGTATAATTCAACGCATTTTTTAAACACTCGGATAATTGTTCGCTGGAAACATCGTCGCCGCGCGATATAATGCCATATACTGGGGTTGGGTTATCCATTGCGATACATTCACCGTCATTTATTTTAATAAAACAAAACGGTGTTTTTGTTTTGAATAAATTATATATCTTTGAAACGTTATCCATTTTTTTTTTAAAGTACGGAAGTATGGAAGTACAGAAGTACGGTAGTACGGAAGTATGGTATGTAATATATATTCTAATACATGTCTTTTATTTGTTTTATTTAGAATAGTATAACAGCATAAAAATATAATATAATACTATTGTATAACAAAACACTACTTTGATAAAATGCATTTTCATGTCGGACATATTTTCCACGAAGTGGAGCACATTGCCATCAATGCCGCCGAGCATTACGTTGAACACGAAGTTGAATCGTTTGTTCAGCGTGAGGCCACGAACGTCGTAGCAACCGTTGTCGGTTCTTTATTGTAAATCATAAATCATAAATCATAAATCATAAATCATAAATCATAAATCATAAATCATAAATCATAAATCATAAATCATATATCATATATCATAAATCATAAATCATAAAAGTGATATTTTCATATAAAATTATTATTATCGTTTTCCATTATAAGCAACGATGATAATACCAATTCACAGAAAATTATATAACGAATTTGGAAAAATAACAAATCTACATCTCTCTACCTCGCGAGAAAAATCCGTGTTTAAAGGTATAGATGACTTTATAAAAACTGTATACACCGAATTAAACCACGCCAATTCTACAACAAAGGCATACACCCCCGACCTCCAAGAAATCACGTCTGATGCGGAATTGCCAAGACCCGACATTTTAGAACCTCTCCGTAAAAAGGAACGGCACGCCGATGCGTTTATGCCGTATGAGATTTACCACTACATCAACCAGAATGCGCTGGGGTGGATACGATTTAAACACACCATTGATTTGGACCCCCACACCTCGCCGCGTGAAATATACATTCATTTTATCGTGTTTGAACGCATTTCTCCCGCCATCATCTCTCAATATCAATCATATTATCGCAAAATTGTGGTGTGGCTGAACTGTTTATCCGCGCTTTCTTCGGCCAAGTGCTCCAAAGTGTTGAATGTATATATTTATATGACACCACACACCAAAATACTGCCAATCAATGGAATGGACCCTGTCATTAGTGCTTTCAACGCAAACACCGGATTAACAAAGGGATGCATGAATCACGGAGAGATTGTGATATATCGCAAAGAAGAATGGTTCAAAGTATTTATTCACGAAACCATGCACAATTTTGGAATGGATTTTCTTCATCTTGATTTGAAACAAATAAATGTCGCTTTTAAACAAATGTTTTCTATCACACAAGAGGTCCTTTTTTTTGAGACATACACGGAGACGTGGGCCCGGATAATGAACATCTGTATCTCGGCGTATTATATCTCGGGATTAAAAACATTCAATGAATTCATGGTTGCCGTAAAAGAAGGCATTGAAATAGAGAGATTGTTTTCCGTGTATCAATGCGTGAAAGTACTGGGATACATGGATTTGTCGTATGATGAAGTAAGTGTGCCAACACCCGGTCATCGCAAGGTTTGTCGTGAATTGTACCGAGAGAACACCAATGTATTTGCGTATTACATTTTAGGCGCAGTGATGATGGCAAATGTGGAGGATTTTATATTATGGTGCACGTATAATAATCGGCCTCATGCCGCCGCCTCATCCCACACACACGACACATTGAGCCCGCGCTTTCTGCCAATACGGTTCAATGATACGGAAAAAAATATAGAGCGGTTTATTTCATTTCTGGGAAGCATATATCGCACTCCGTACACCTTGTCGTTGATAAAACAAGCGGAAGAGAAATTACAAAAACAAATGAAAAGCGGACATGAAACCATATTACACACAATGCGAATGACGCTGGTTTTGGAAGATGTATGAAAAATTGAAATAACTTTTACATTGGAATATGTATTACAACTACAACTACAACTACTACAATCAAACATGAACTCCAATACCAATGATGCATACGAAAATTGGGAATCATTTTCGGATTCTGGCACCGATTTGGAATACATCATCAATATGGATACAATTATGAAAATGGATACAATTATGAAATGCGAAGAGAACAAGTATAATACCCATGTGTATTTTGACAACACTGATAATGAAGATGACAACCAAAATAAAACAGAAATAAATGAATTAAAAAATTGTGCTGTGCGACAATCAAACTGGCTCATTTATGACAATGATTATATCAATGACAACACTGACAACACTAACGATACTACCAATGAAGCCGCATCTACTAACACGTTCTCGGAACAAATAAAGACCAAATTGTGTGATATGGCTTCGCAAATTGCCCGTGATAAACAGCGTGATTCTGATGAAAAATTATCAATTTGGAAATCAATGGCATCACTTCATGATTCTCAAAGTAAAATCCAAATGAAACAACGGGCGCTTGAAAAAGAAATTGTTTCAATCAAACAAGAACTCGCCCACATTCAGGACACGCAAACCATTATGGAACAAAAACGCAAAACCGATATTTACCGGTTTCGTAAAGCACAAGCAGATATACAAGATGAAACCAAGTCGCAATTGTTTGTGAATAAGTTGCTTGATAAACGTATTTCTGGAACAGAAACTGTGATTGATACGCTGACACATACTACGAAGAAACAGGAAAAGGCATTACGAAAAGAGAAGAAATATTTAGATTACAACATCCATAAAGTGAAGAAGCGCATTCATTATTTGAAGCGTGATTTTGAGAACTTGGCAATTTGAAAATATGTAATAAATAAACCTCTTATAAAAAAATCCCTATAATAATGATATTGTCGCACAAATATCATTATTTTTTTACACGAATTACGCATTACCACATCCTTGTTACCTAGTCTTCCCCCTTCTATCTCCCCTCTCTTCCTTCCATCTCCCCTGCCCCACCCCTAAAAAATTGATATTAATTATGTAAAATAAAGTATAGTATTACAACAAGAAACAAAACAAGAACAAACACTTCAAGTATTTAAAAATGGGTATTCGCAATTTAAACAAATTACTTCAATCCAAATGTTCCACCGCATTAAAAAGCATAACATTTGGCGATTTAGCAGGAAAAAAGATTGCCATTGACGCAAGCATATATATGTATCGGTTTATGGGTGAAAACGCATTGCTGGAAAATTTATATTTGATGATTTCATTATTTAGACATAATAACATTCATCCAATATTTGTATTTGACGGAAAACCACCTGTTGAAAAGGCAACCGTCATTGAAACCCGCAAGAAAAATAAGCAAATCGCAGAAAAAGAATATAAAGAATTAGAAGCCGCCATACCAACCGTGAAAGATGATGCGGAAAAACAGGAAATGAAGCAGGCAATGGACGCCTTGAAGAAAAAGTTTATTCGCATCAAAGATTCCGACATTTCATTGGTAAAACGATTGTTGAACGCATACGGCGTGTGTTATATGGATGCACACGGAGAGGCGGATGTGCTGTGTTCGGTGCTGTGTTTAAAGCACAAAGTATATGCGTGTGTCAGTGAAGATATGGATTTATTTGTATACGGCTGCCCCAGGGTAATACGATATATGAGTTTATTGAATCAAACGGCCATTATATACGATATGAAAAAAATACTGGAATGTCTGGATATGACAATGGATGATTTTCGTGGTATATGCGTATTTTCAGGAACAGATTATAATACTGGCGGTGTAAAATCACTCTATAATACGTTGGATTATTATAAGCAATATAGAGCGGCGATGAGAGAATTAAATGGGAATGGTGGGAATGGTGGGAATATAAATGGGAATATAAATATAAATGGGAATGAAGGCGATACGCGCAACAATAACAATATATATGATGCGTCCGGTGGTGCACTGGAATTCTATGAATGGATAGATAAAAATGTGAAAGGTATTAAAAATGTGTATGATTTATATTCCGTATATCAAATGTTTGTCCTCGTCAATAATGACGATATTTCACAATTATATTCACATGAACTTAAAAAATTAAACATATGTAATTCGCAAGTTATAAACAAAAAATCAATAATTCAAATTATGACCAAGGAGGATTTTATATTTGTAGATGATGTGGAAGATGGAGTAAATAAGTCGTGCGCTGTTATTGCGAAAATAAAAGAAATAAAAGAACAGCCAGTTGCTGCGGCTGTAACAATAACGACGATAACGAATAAAGACGACGATTGGAATGAATTTATTCTGGGAAGAGGTAAGGGAATTGATACCCAGCGAAGAGGACACAAGTACAGTTTTCGTGGACGAGGCGCTAGAAAAATAAATAGTAAAACAATAGATACATTACAAGACGGGAATGATGTGTCCAAATTTCAGTTTATTGATAATGACGATGATGACGATGATGCTGATGAATGTGTTGCCGATGCCGATGAATATGTCGCATCCGCATCCGCATAATAATAATAAAATAAGTAATTCAAAAAAAAATAATCATAAAAACATATTTTTATTTATGATTATTGGTTTTTATTGAGGTTTTGTTTATTTTATTCCTGGGGTTTTTATCCTGGTTTTTTATTGGTTTTTATGAATTGATTTTTTTATTTTTTTATTTTGAAAGCGTCTGATTTTACTGAGCGGCAGCAGCAGGGGCGCTCTTGGCAAAGTGAGGAGACATGTATCTTTGAAGGTTGAAGTAAGTCAGTTCCTCACCGGCCTTGAGCTTCAACAACTTCTTGAGCTTGGCATCGGGGTTGATGTTGCGACCATTGCCGGAGTCCTGCAACTTGTGCTCACGGATGTAGGCGTTAATCTCACGAGTGACATCGGTACGGGAAAGAACGCTGCCAACAGGCTTGCCGAGGAAAGCAGCCAACTCGTCAGAGATGGTGGTAGGCTTGCGGAAACCAGAAGGAGTGCGGTCAGTGGCGGGCTTGCGGCGCTTGTTAGCCTTGTTGGCAGTGCGCAACTCACGAGCGTGCTGCTTCTCGAGCTCTCTAACCTGAGCACGGAGGGAAGCAATGGTGCTCTGGACGGACTGGAGCTGGGTAAGAATAGCAGTGTAAGAAGAACTGACAGAAGCCTCAGCCTCAACAGCAGGGGCGGCAGCCTCAACCTTGGCCTCTACCTTAGCAGGGGCGGCGGGAGCAGGGGCAGCAGCAGCCTTGGCAGCGGCCTTGGGAGCAGCCTTAGCCTCAACCTTAGCGGGGGCGGCGGCAGCAGCGGGAGCAGGGGAAACAGCGGAATCGCTTGCGGTCTTAGAAGTCTTAGCCATCGTATCTATGTGTGTTTGTATATACACTATTAGGTGGTGTCCTTTTAAGTGTTTTTCAGGAAACATTTAAGAGACCGCTTTTTTACACATCATATACGATGTCAATCATTGCGGCGGTTGGAATATGCCTAAATATTGGGCTCCCACAAATTGAACGAATTACCAAATTACTGAATTACTGAATTACACTACACAACCGATTCATACAACCACGGCATTGCTGCCCGGGCTTCTTGACTAACAATGGTCAAAGCCGCCAAAACATAATACGCACCAAGACACATGCAATCCCGGTTTGTACCATTTTTTACTAAATTTTCTATTACTTTGGTGTTGATGGAAAGCAAGGTTTCGCGGTTATAAATGTATACGCTTGCGAGTATCACTGGTCCAAAGGGGTTGCCACTTGGCGGACAAATGTTTTGCTTAGTTTCCGGCGTTAATTCTGCGCGGTATTGCCATATGTCTATCAATTCCCGGATAAACCGTATGTGTTGTTCTCGTTCTAAATTCACAAACCAGGAGGCATCGGCGTAGTTGCCGAGAGAATTAATATGTTGAAACAAGTCAATGATTTGTAATTCAAGCCGTTTTTCGGGTGTTAATTCGTCTTTATAACTCATGTCAAATTCATACGTGTATTGTAATAATTTCCCTATTTTCAATTTGTTGTATAAATCTCTCAAAAAAGATGACGGAAATTCGGTTCGGGTGTATGGATTTTTTACATCTGGATACGATTTGACGTATAAATTGTAGAGAGATACGACGTCAAATCCGTAGGTGAAATTGTCGCTATCTTTATAACTTATAAAATTGGAGGCGGTTATGTCTTTTAATGGCTCCATTGTTACAAAGTCACAATCATTTACACATACTTTTGCGGGGCACACATACCGCATGAATTGACGGCTAAAATGCCCTCGCATTGCCTTTTGTATTAATGTTGCTGAATATCCGGCCTTCAAATGTTCGGTTATTCTCTCTACTAATTCTGTTTTATTTCCCGTTTTCTTCAAGCCGTAATGTTCGCATATTTGCTTTAATTCTGGACATACGTATTCGGTTTTCAATGTATGGTATGTTTTATATGTGGGAATTATTAAGGGTTTGGATGTTTTTGGGGATGGGGGGTCGGCCGTTGGTTCTGATGTTGCGGTTGCGGTTGTGGTTGTGGTTGCTGTTGCTGTTGCTATTTTTTTTCGTTTTATTTTTAAACACGGCGGCAATTTTCTTGGAGCCGATAAATCTAATAAATTATTATACAATTCATATGAACTTATTTTTGCGGTCATTTTTAATCTTTATATTTTATGTATAATTATTTTTATGTATGTATTATTCCTGTTTCCTGTATGTTTATAATAATTTTATTCAATGCATGTAGAAAATCCACATAAAACTTTTTTCTTTATTATACATATAGCGTTTTTATAGAATTGTTGAAATACTTACAATTATGAAATCGCAACTTTTATTGCTAGCAATGTCGCTTGCATTTGTTTGTAATGTATCCTATGCGGACAGTGTTCCACTTAGGGGAGGCATTAAACCAACTGTAAGCGACATTGTGGATAGTAAGGCTATTCAAAACCATCATCATGTTGATGAACATCCTATGAATTTGTCTTCTACTCACGAACTTCAACACGACGACCATCATGAAGACCACCACGACGACCACCATGAAGTCCATCATGAAGACCATCATACTATACTAGAACATACATTAAAGAATGAAACAGGAAAAAGTAAAATTCATCCATTTCATTCAACGAAACCTCATATTTTACCAAATTTAGCACCAGTCATTCAAACAAAATCTAAGATTTATGATGGAACAGAAGACCTAAGTCAGTATGAAAATATGATAAACGATGAAGACGATGATGAGGAGGGTGAGAATGAAGATGTTAATGATAATGAAAATGAAGATGAAGCCGATGAGGACGCAGATGATGATGATGATAATGAAGAGGAACAAGAACCGTCGCATTCTAGGCATTTATTGTCGTCTAATGAATACGATGACGAAGACATGTTTGATGACGAGGATGAAGGTTTATATGACGATAATAGTGAGGAACAAGATGACGATGAAGAAGAGAACACGGGTGGTTCAAATGGGCGTAAACTATTGGGTAAGAAAAAGGGGTCAAGTCCAAAGCCTGCGCCAAAGCCTGCACCAAAGCCTGCACCAAAGCCTGCACCAAAGGCTTCACCAAAGGCTTCGCCAAAGGCTTCACCAAAGCCTGCGCCAAAGGCTTCGCCAAAGCCTGTAAAAAAACACGGCGTTACCCCAATGCCTTCCCCTTCCGTAAAAACACGTATTGAAAAAACACAGTCATCAAAAAAGGGTCATTCCGTGAAAGTAGAAAGGCCAAAACACTTGAATACCAAAGCACTTAAAGTACTTGATAAGAGAGAAGCCCAATTAAACAACTGGCTTTCTACCCCGGACGGCATTAAATCCACCAGATTTTGTAAATCTCTCGGGATTCAGCACAAGTTTGATGTTTTTAACGGCTGTTTGTTTGATATGATGACCACACAAGATGAAGAAATCGCCAAAGAAAGCGCAGTTGCCGCCGAAGAGTTTGCGAAAAAAGGGAAAGAATCATCTAATCGCCGGTATTGTATCGCAAGTGGAGACCCTCATTTTACCAACTATGACCGCGAATATTTCCATTTACAAGAGCCAGGTGTTTATACCATCGCAAAAACGGATGACGGCTTATTTGAAATCCAAGAAAAGATGCAGAAGAATGGCGCAAACCGCCCGGGTATCCCTTCTTGCCTTGTTGGTGCCGTGTTTCATTATAAGAACACAAACATTGAGGTGAATGTTCGCAATTTTGAAAAGATTTGGGTGAATGGGTTTGAAACCGATTTGCCTGCCGATTATACTGTCACATTGGGCGGCGTTCAAATTAGATACGGTCGCCAGAACTTGGAGTGGCGGGGGGAGAGAGACCAAACCGTGTCTCTCAAAGTTACTGCTCCGAATGGGTTTTCGGCAATGGTTGCGGGCGGATACTGCGGCGTCTTGGAAACCAATGTTCCCACCAAGTATTTCGGAAAGATGACGGGCATTTGTGGCAACGCCGACGGCGTAAAAAGTAACGCAGATTATACATCACCGACTGGGTCGGTTATGGATGTAAAACGCGGAAAACGCAGTTGGGAAATGTCTGGATATGGCGGACCTACCTCTCCCCTTTCAAAATGGCAATTGGCGTGGAAACCCCGGGGCGATGCCTGCTACTTTAAAGATGGGTGCGAAGGGACTAAATCAGTGAAAGCAAGCAAGAGAGAGGTGATTGTTCAGTCGTCTTCTTCTAAGAAATCCAAGTCTTCTTCTTCTAAGATGTCCAAGTCTTCTTCTTCTAGGAAATCCAAGGCTTCTTCTTCTAAGAAATCCAAGTCTTCTTCTTCTAAGAAATCCAAGTCTTCTTCTTCTAAGAAATCCAAGGCTTCTTCTTCTAAGAAATCCAAGTCTTCTTCTTCTAAGATGTCCAAGTCTTCTTCTCATACTCACCTTGTTTCTAAAACCCGCAAACACATTCACAAAACATTTTCCAAAATTAACAAGCATCTCTCTCGTTTCAAGGTATTGGTTGAGAGAATGTTGACAAAAGCAAAAGAAGAACAAGCCAAATATGAAGCCGAAAACAAGAAGAATTACGACGGCGCAAGCGAAACATTGAAGAAAGTCATTGAAAAATCCAACAGCATAAACAAGAGGTTAATCGCAATGAGTGCTCATTTGGAAACAATGAACTCCACCGCCCAAAAACACTACGCGCAATTGTTGGAAGACACCTCATACTTGGAGAGATTGCGCGTAATTAAACCCAAATTTCTTAAAACACTGCGCGAGTTGGTGGCCAGCATTGTAAATGTAAAAAATATGGTTTCTTCCAACATTGTTTCCGGCGGAGATAAAGACGTAATGTACTCCTATCTCTCTAAGATTCACTTCCATTCTACAAATATCACCGGAGATGTTGCGAGTGCGTTCATCGCACACTACAAGAAATACAAGCATTTAATTGTTAATGAAAACAAGTCCTATAAATTGGAACTTATGAAACTCGCCGCCTTTGAAAAGAAGTATGGCGCCGTAAAAGTTGAGATGAAGGACCATATGGCGGAATACAACCGGATTATGGAACTTGTATCCAAGCTGAGGTCGTCATATGAAACTTCAAAGAAAGACCGCGCGGACTTTGATGAAATGGTTGCTCGTATAGTCAGTTTGATGAAGAATCGTAAATGTTAAAATGAAATGTTAAAATGAAATGTTAAAATGAAATGTTAATGAATGAATGAAATCATAAATTGAATAAATTGTTTAGATACTTTTTTAGACCGTTTTATGGGGGTCTAAAAAAAATTGATTTAAAGATGACACCATATACTGTATAACAAGTTTAACAACAACACAACAACAACCGTCAATCTAGAATGTCCGTCGCCGATCTTATTATCGTTGGAGCCGAATTCAACCCTGCTACCCAAGTCAAGTATTCCAAGCCCAAGGTCAATGCTTCTGGTGGAAAGTCTGTCGGAATCTTGAATGCCAAGACCAACACCGTTCTCAATCTTTCAACCCCTCTTATGCTTACTTGGGGGTTTTCCGAATATGTGGATGACAAGACTGGAAAGGTTACCTATGATTTGTCGCTTCAATTTCCTAGTGATGAGTATAGCACTCCCGCAACCAGTCGTTTCCTCAAAGGTATTACCGAATTTGAGACCAAGTTGAAGGCCGACGCAATCGCAAATTGTAAGGAGTGGTTTAACAAGCCGAAGATGACTGCCGATGCGGTGGATGCTTTATGGACACCTATTCTCAAATACCCCAAGAACAAGGATATGGAATTTGATTACACGCGTGCGCCTACTTTGCGTTGCAAGGTTCCTTACTATGATGGCGAGTGGAAGATTGAACTGTATGACATTGATAATAACATGATTTATCCTAGTGCGGATGGCGCAGCCAGCCCCAAGGACTTGATTGCCAAGGGAAGCAATGTTGCGATTTCAATGCAGTGCGGCGGTATTTGGTTCGCAAACGGCAAGTTTGGTGTTACTTGGAAGTTGTTTCAAGCAATCGTGAAGCCCAAGACCTCCCTTCGTGGAAAATGCCATATTCGTCTCGGAGATGACGAGAAGCAAAAGTTGGCATCGCAGGTGGTTCCTACTGACGTTGACGCAGGTGGTTCTGATGATGAGGGCGGCGTTGTTGCGGCAACAGTTGTGTCGGATGACGAGGATGATGCTCCCGCACCTCAGGTTAAAGTTCAGGCTCCCAAGGTCTCAGCAGCAGCAGCAGCACCAGTAGCAGCAGCAGCATCAACGGTCGCAGACGATGCTCCCGCACAGAAGAAGAAGATTGTTCGTAAGAAGGATTAAATTTGATTAAGAAGACACAGAAGACACAGAAGACACAGAAGACACATAAGACAATAAAGGTAAGAAATAAACTTGTATGTATGAAATGTAAAATACTAATCTATTACAGGTAAAAACTTATTTTAATTATTTATTTATAATATTTTTATTATAAACATATTATAAATGAAAGTATCAAATAATATTATTTCTAATTTATTTTTGTCATTCCCTTTTACATATTTTTTATTTATAATTGTATGTATATCATTTATTGTTTTGTATGGTATATGGCGATGTATGTATCCGAAATACACTGATCCTTTTACTCAAACTTTGATTGGCGGTCCTTCTATGTCAAAATTCACAGATGGATGGGGTATTTTTCATTTCATATTTTTTGGACTTATAACTTATGCTTTCCCGCAATATATTGTTCATACATTTATATTTGGTATAATATGGGAAATAATTGAAAGCTTATCAAAAAGCAAACCATTTTATACGCCAATATGTAATACACTAATTGATACCGACCAAGTACAAGGATGGTGGTATGGACGCTGGCAAGACATTGTAATGAACACCCTCGGTCAAGCGTTTGGGTTATTTTTAAATAAGATTCGTGCGTCTTGGCTGATTTTTCCATTCATGTATATTACAGTTGTTTACATTTCTTATTTGAAAGTACTTGCGAATACTACGGATGAAAAAAGAGAAAATAAACACAATAATAAAATAAACAATAAACAATAAACAATAAACAATAAACAATAAACAATAAACAATAAACAATAAACAATAAACAATAAACAATAAACAATAAACAATAAACAATAAACAATAAACAATAAA
>SXGU01462253.1_pt1 | contig 15858 bp, 10 predicted proteins | sample 3174531 | NCBI WGS metagenome assembly SXGU01 (sample SAMN11356863, study PRJNA531348) | freshwater metagenome | isolation source: freshwater sample F1-140 | place: China: Fuxian Lake, Yuxi | collected 2017-12-25
GTAGTAAGTACCTGCGAACACACCCACGCCTGTGCCACGCTGCCTGCGCTGCAGCTCGGCAAGCATGTCTATTGCGAGAAGCCGCTGACGCACAACATCTGGGAGGCCCGCATTATCCGCGAGGCGGCTGCGAAAGCGAAAGTGGCCACTCAGATGGGGATTCAGATTCACGCCGAGAACAACTACCGCCGTGTCGTCGAACTCATTCGAGGTGGCGCGATTGGTCGCATCACGAGTTGCGATTGCTGGGTTGGAAAGAGTTGGTGCTGCGGGACAGAGGCGCCCATCGTGCCTGCGCCCGCTGATCTCGACTGGGATCTATGGCAGGGCGGCGTTCCGAGCGCTCCCTATGTGGGTGACCTTACCCCCGCGAATTGGCGCAAGTACTGGAAGTACGGAACCGGAACGCTCGGCGACATGGGATGTCACATCATCGACCTCCCCTTCTGGGCGCTCGGTCTCGACGCGACGAACCTGGGCAATGTCGAAGTTCGAACAGAAGGTCCACCTGTTGAAGATGTCGGTTGCCCCGCGTGGCTCGAAGTCAGTTGGGCGATTCCGCAGGCCGATCAAGACCCTCTCGTCGTGCGATGGTTCGATGGGGGTCGCATCTCGCCGACAGCGCAGGAACTTGGCGGTAAGGACCGCCAGGACTACCACGGACGATTCAATGTCCTCTTCCAAGGAACCGATGGATTCCTCCTCGCCAACTACGGCGAACATCTGATCCTTCCGCCCGCCCTGGTCCAAACACGACCAAAGCCATCGACACTCGGCAGTATCTCAAGTTCCCCTGGCCACCATCGCGAGTGGCTCGAAGCGATCCTCGCGAAGGGCGATCCAAGGGTTCCGCAGCCGCTCTGTCACTTCGGAAGGAGCACACTTCTGACGGAGTTCGTGCTCGCCGGAACGCTTGCCTATCGAGCGGGGTGCCCAGTGCAATACAACTTCAAGTCGGGCGAGATTGAAGGCGCACCGCGCGCGAACGCACTCTGCAAGGCGCCGACCCGCGATGGCTGGACCCTCAGTGACGGAGACCTCGACGCGGCGCTCGCCTGATCGCTCTAGGATCTACTAAAGATTGTCCGATAGATCCGTTCATTGGACATGCGCGGCAATCGCTCGATTCGAGCCGCCAAAGACACACAAGGATGCAACCGCTGTGAAGACACGAACCAACCGACTTCTCCTCACCACCCTCGCGCTCATCACAGTGGCACCGATCGGTTGCACGACATCGATGGGTGGGCGAATGGGCGAAAGCCTGACGACGCTTGAGGCATTCCGCCAGTCCAAGAGCATCCCCCCCGAAGTGCTCGAGGGAGCGAAGGGAGTCGCCATCCTTCGACGAGGCGACGGTTCGTTCATCGTCGGCGGCGGTGGCGCGCAGGGCGTGTTCCTCTCTCGAACGCGCACCGGTTGGAGTAACCCAGTCTCGATCGAGAGTTGGTCGGTCTCCTTGGGACTGCAAGCGGGACACACGACGACCGAAGTCGTGATGGTGTTCAACAGCGACGATGAAATCGCGAGCTTCCTCAAGAGCGGAACCTACATGATGGGTGGCGCGGGTGCGGCGTTTGGAAAATCGTCCGCGAGCGTCTCGAGTTCCGGCGGTCCAGTTCCCAAGGTCGCCGTCTACGCCCGCGTGAACGGCGTGTATGTCGGTGCGAGCCTCGATGGCACGAGCTTTCATGTGGATACGAAGCAGAACGCCCGTGTTTACGGCGACGCGACGACCACGCAAGACATCATCGATGGAAAGGTCCCGCCGCCACCTGGCGCCACGGTGCTTTGGCAAGCGCTCGAGGGCTGATGCCGGTTACGCAAGTGGCGTCGGGGCGCTCGCCGGATACCTCTTCTCCCAGGTTGCGAGGACAAGCAGCCCCACGCCCGCACCGAGCGCAGAACCCGCAATGACATCGCTGAGGTAATGCGCGCCGAGCAACAACCGCGACGCGCTCGTGCAGAGCCATAGCGCGATCCACAGCACACGCCACCTTGGAAGCACGCGCCAAAGCACCGCGCACGCCGCCGCGATGGTTGTCGCGTGCCCTGACGGGAAACTGTTCGCGTCGTAGCCGACCGTGAATCGAAGAAACTCGAAGCCGTACTGCCCCGCTTCGTGCAGGAGCTTCGGGCGAAACCGCCCAATGATCGGCTTCATCGCGATCACTGCGAGTCCGCTGAGGCCGACGGCCGCAAACAGCGCGAGGGCCACGCGCGCGCGATTGTGCAGGTGACAAAGCGCGAAAATGGCGAAGCCAATCGCGGACCCGCCAAGCCACCACATTGAATCCCCCGCGCCCGTCACCCATTCGACCGCGGTCTGCACCGAAGGAGGCATGGAATCGCGCAACGCCTCACACCACAGTGCCAGTTCCCGATCCACCATCATGCTCGCGACGAGAAGGAACGCAACGCTTACGCCAACGAGCCAACGGTGTTTCGCAGTACGACATCGCACCGCATGAGCGTACGCGATAACTACTGCGTCCACCCGTTGAGCATGAGCGCGAGGTCCGCAGCATCCACAACGCCATCATCGGTCAAGTCCGCAGCACAACCCGCACACGCGCCCCACCTATTGAGAAGGATTGCGAGATCAGCGGCGTTCACTGCGCCATCTCCGTTGAGGTCAGGACTCCGCACCTCGCACACATCGGGCAGGAGGTCACCGTTGGTATCCGTGCTGCTCGCGCCTGCGACTGCAATGGCATACGCGCGCGGCGCGTCGGACGGGTAGACGCGGTAGGTCCGTTCGGTGTATCCCGTGGCGAGGTTGTACCCGTTGATCGTGCTCCCCGAATTGCCCGAGCACACGAGCAAAGCGCGCCCATCACCGCTCGCCGCCAGATGTGTGCAACCGTTCAGCATCGAGCCATTCTGCACATCCCACGCGCCAAGTTCAGCCCCGTCGGAGAGCGCGAAGGCGATCAAGTGACTCGTCGATCGATCCGCGACGATCAATCGTCCATGCGCGCTGTCGACAAAAAGGCCGTAAGGGTCTCGAGTCGTCGGCATGGCCGGAGCGAATGGAGTCCATGCCGCTCCACCACCAAGGCCGACGCGGATGCCACCATCACTGAAACTCGCAAACCACCGCGCTCCATCTCGGACGAGGTCGCGAAGTTGCGCGCCGTCCGCGGTCGGCGGAACGACCAACGCTCCGAGCGCACCCGCATCGGTAATCTGCGAAACACGGCCGTTCGCGAACCCTACGAATCGTGTCGATGCATCCGCGACCACTGCGCGCCCTTGCAATGCCCCGAGATTCAACACCTGCGTCGCGGTGGCTTCTCCTGCAATCGCTATGCGGGAAAGTTGTGTCTCACCCACAAACCACACAAATCCGTTTGAGGTTGAGGCGATATCGAGGACAGGCTCAGGCAGTGTCGTGAGGGCGCGGATCATTACGCCACTGCGCGGGTGCAACTCGCGAACGACATTTTCGGTGGCGTCAGAAACCCAGATGCTGCGAGACCCCGCCAACGCCGTGAGATCAGGAGTGCCATCGGCGTCGCAGTCTTCGCAAGCGTCCATCCGTCCATCACGCGAACGATCAAGAGACATGTCCGCGCGGATGTCCGCCCAGTCGAGAAGTCCATTGTTATTGCAATCCTCTTGGCAATTGTCGGGGACATAGTTTCCATCAAGATCCGTCGCGGTCCCCAACGAGATCTCCACGCTATCCGCGACGCCATCCTTGTCGCAGTCGCTCGAACAACCGTCCGGCTCGCCATTGAGATCAAGATCCGCAAGACCTCCCGCCGCGATCTGCACGGGATCAGGAACCCCATTTCCGTCGCAGTCCTGACAATCGTCGAGCACGCCGTCCTGATTGCTGTCCGCCTCTTCGCCCTGCGCAATCTCCGTCGCATCCTCAACTCCATCACCATCACAATCGCTTGCGAGGCATGGCGCGAGCGCGACGAAAGCTTCGATCGGGTCCGCAGTGCCGCGATGAAAGCGCAGTTCCACATTCGCTCCAGCGCCCGACACGGTGTGGCAGTAACTCATGATCGTCCCACGCTCGACCGTACCCGAAGCGCACGCGTCGATGCCGTAGGAATGCGTATGACCGGTGCCTAGGTTGTGACCGAGCTCGTGCGCAGTGACGACGATATCCCAATTCGCGCCGAGTGACGCCGTGGGATCAGCGAACGCGCCGATGGTGTAGCCACAAACGGAGTATCCGTAGTCGCTGCATGCCGCATTCAACCAAGCGACGCCTCCATAGGGAAGATTGCGTCGACCGGTTAGGAGCATCGCGAGGTCGCGATCAACCTTCGTACGATTCAGATTCCACCAATCACGAAACTGAGAGAGCGGATTGGAGTCGTTGAAAATGTCCTTGGGAGTCGTGGCGAAAAAAAGCGCGCCTAGCTCGATCGACGTATGGCAGTCGCGCTCGTAGATCGCGCTCACGGCGCCAAAGAGCGCCGCCGCGTACTCGCTGCCCGCAACTGGATCGAGCGCGAAGATCTGCGCGTACTCGTAGTCCATCTCGACCGCAAGGCGAACGAGCTTGTGATCTCCAGGCGCAACTCCGGTCGCCCCTGCGACGCCCCCGCCGCTCTCCATCGATGCGCAGAAGGGCGCGTCGGGAAAACCTATTCCATCCGCGCGCATGAAGTGCACGTCGCCGCTCTGCAATCCATAGGAAGGGACCTCTCCCTGTATGACAAATCGACCGCGTCCATCGGCACGATCAATCATGCCGGCCACGCCACTCGCGCTCAATGTCAACGCCGCCACGGAGCCCGGCTCGCCGACGACCCTCCCGCGATACTGACGCAGCGCGCTGAGTTGACTCGTGAGTGCGGGACTCGGTTTCCCGCCGACCGAGGCGAGAAAGTCCGCCGCGAGGACGCGTTGGGGGGTCAGTTCGAGCTCAACCATTGAACCACCGTCCAATGGAACGGACACTCGGTGCGCCTGCGGAGAGTGCCGCAACGCCTCCAACGCGCGGCTGAGTGCGCCGCGCGCTTCAGCGTGATCCTGCACAACCGGAGGAGCGAGAAACGCGAGTGACGCGAGAACAACGGAAGTCAGAAACATGGATGGAATCTAACCCCAAGTCGGCGCATTCCTCGCAAAATTCCTTGGTTTCGCGCACTCGCACCCTAGGAACTGCCGCCCCCGGCTCGCCCGCCCCTCACGCCGCGGCCAGTTCGGTGTGTCAAGGAATCTCCGAGGTCTGCGCGGGCGTGTTCCACCTGTTGCATGATTGATTGCACGACCTCCGGAAAGATCTTCGCGAGATCGCGTTGCTCAGACGGGTCTTCGTCGAGATCGTAGAGCGAGAGTGGAACCTGCTCGATCTGATACTCCGCCTCACCCCAAGGAGGCAGGCCGGCACGAGAAGCAACGCTCCGTGATGCATGCGGAAGACAAAGCTTCCACTTTCCGACTCTTACTGCTTCAAGCGCGTTGGTGTGGTAGTAGAAATAGAACGCCTCCTGCGAGGGTCTCGCGGACGCATCGCAACTCCAAATCTCACGCACGTCGTTGCCATCGATCGGTCGTGAAGCGACGCTTGGTGCGGCGCGTACAATCGCGGCCATTGTGGCGAAGAGGTCGATGGTCATCCATGGCGTGTCAGATGTTGCGCCCTGCGGAACTCGACCGGGCCAGCGCAATACACACGGCACCCGCACCCCACCTTCAAATGTCGTGCCCTTCCCCTCGCGTAGTCCTCCGGTGCTTCCCGCATCACATCCAAACGCGAGCCACGGCCCGTTGTCTGATGTGAAGAGAACGATCGTGTCTTTGTCCGCGCCGGTCTCTTCGAGGGTGCGAAGTATCTCCCCGACTGACCAGTCAATCTCGCGCAGCACTGCGCCGTACAACTCACACCGCTCAATCGGTTTGAATCGATCACTGGCTGCCAACGGCGTGTGCGGCTGAGGATGCGGAACATACGCGAAAAACGGCTGTTGCCTCGCCGTTGCGTTGCGAATGAAGGCGCATGCTCGCGCCGTCAATCGATCCGTGAGTGCAGCCACCTCTTCGAGATCGTCGATGCTCTCCACCGCAACAGCTCGGTCATAGAGCATGAGCGGAGGGTGCCCTTGAAAGCGCGCTTTCCACATGTCGTGCGAGTATGGAATGCCAAAGAACTCGTCGAACCCGTGCTTCGTTGGATTGTGCTGCTCTCGGTGACCAAGGTGCCACTTTCCGAACACTCCCGTGGCGTACCCTTGGTTCCGCAGCATCTCCGCGAGCGTGAACTCATCCTCACCAATCCCTGCGGTGTCAGTCGGAAACAGTGCTCCGTGAATGCCCACTCGATTTGGGTAACAGCCTGTGAGCAACGCCGCACGCGAAGCGCTGCAGACCGGTTGCGCGGAGTAAAAGTTCGTGAAGAGCACCCCCTCTCGCTCAAGGCGGGCGATGTGCGTCAGGTCCTTCGTGTAACTCGGCGGCGCGTATCCAGGAAGCGCGAGTCCAGGAATATCTCCCCATCCCAAGTCATCGCAGGAGATGATGACAAGATTCGGGAGCGCCGCTCGTGGGTCGGTCGACGATCCTCGTACAAGTGGAGTGCAGGCGCTAAGCATGACGTTCAAGAGCGTCATCGCCAAGAATTGACTGTTCATCGGGCAAATCATAGTTGTTTGCATAAAGCACAAGGCCCTCGACAGAAGTCGAGGGCCCTGTGAGTTTGTGAACGGAAATCAGCTGCTGGTTGCGGAGAAGTCCCGCAGCGAGAGGTTCACTCTCGCTGCGGGAGATTCATTCCGTAGTCCAACTTATGGGCAGGCGCCCCATGCGTTCAGCACTGCCGCGAGGTCAGCGGCGTCCGTGACGCCGTTGCCATCGAGATCAGTCGCACCACTTGAGCCCCAACCGTTGAGCAATGCGGCGAGATCTGCTGCGTCGACCGTGCTGTTGCCGTCGAAGTCAGCCGGGCATGGGTTCGAAGCCGAACCAACACCCAAAGTGCAGATCCACTGCGACGCAGGGTCTGCGTTCGCAATGAGAGCGGGCTCGATGCAGAGTCCGGGGTAGGTAGAGAGCGAGCGCTCGTAAAACGGCGCGGTCGCGCCAAGGTTGTTCCCAATCGCGCCCAAAACACCGTTGGACGCGACATCGCAACCGCCGTTTTCTGGGACTTCGAACACAACCACGATTGGATCAACATTACCCGTCAGATCGACCGGCGTGTCGATGTTCCACGTAACGGTGGCGAAGCCACCGACAAGCAGAACTTCCTGCGAATCGAGGAGAACGAGGTCAGCCCCGACATTCGTCGGTGCGCCGCCGTCGATATCTCGGTAGATACCGATCGTTCCGGTGCGAGCATCGCCATTGGCGTAGGTGCCATCATCGAGGACGTTCATGTTCGCGTAGGCGAACGAAACGCATCCCGCTGCGCCCGAATTCAAACCAGGGAAGCTTCGCGCGAACTGCGCGCCAACAGTGAATGTAGTCGCATTCGATCCGCACCAGAGCATGCAGTTGAAGCCATAGTTGGTCATCGCCAGATCGGCGTTCTGCGAAACGACGGTGTCCACCGCGTTCGTGCACTCTTCGTCGATGAATGGGCAAACCGCTGGTGTTGCAGTGGTCGTGAGCACATAGTTGTTGAGTCCGCCACTGCCGCACGGTGTCCCGCTGAAGCCCGCGGTCGCAACCGCGATCGAGTACACGCCCGGCGAGAGGCAGGCGGCGCTGGCCACTGGGCAGCTACCGGACCCTGTAGCCAAGGCGCCCGATGGGGAGCATGGATCGCCTGGGAAGAGGTACAAAATCGCGTTCGACGCCGAGTACAGCTTGACGCTCACATCGCTGTCAGCAGCGACATTCAGCGTATACCAGTCAACATCGCGCACATCCGCATCCGCCCAGAACGAACCAGCAACCGACGCGCTCGTCGAGATCGACTGCGCGTAGAAAGTCGTGCCGGAAACATCGCAACCACCATTGCTGTCTGTTCCGCAAGCTTCGGCCTCAGATGAAGTCGAGCCTGGGAGCGAGCATGGCAGTGGCACATCGAAAGTGACGGTGCCTGCGCCCACATCAAGGTCGCCGTATCCGCCGAGGCGGACGAGGTAGGTGTGACCCTGATTGACGGTAGCCGTGACATCCGACGCGTATGGCGTGACGCCATCGGTCAGAAGGCAGTTCGTACCATCATCGTTGCAAGCAACGACCGAGCTGATCAGCGTGTTGTAGTTGTAGGTCGCGGGCGAAGTGCCCATGTCGTAGATGCCGATCTTCGAGTCAAACGGCGTCGTTCCACAGTTCTTCACGCGAAGCGCACCGTTCGCGGGCGCAGTCACCTTGAACCAAACATCATTCAGAATCATGTTGGTTCCTGAATTGCATGCATGGTCTGGACCATCGGTGGTTGCCGAGGTGGTATCAAACGAAACAGTCGAACTCGCGCTCACAACCTGGGCGTTCGTCGCACAGTTGTTGGCGGGGCCGCCTGCAACGCAGTTGTGGATGAAGTATCCGCAGGCCTCGACGGTGAGGTTCACGCATGTCGCGTCCCAACCGAGATCACAGCAGAGTGGATTGATCGCACAAACCTGGCCGCAGCAGAGCACATCGCTACATCCTGGGTCAAGGTGCGCAACCGCGCAACTCTCAGTCGACGAGCAATTCGCAGTGCTCTCAGTGAAGCCGAGACTGAACGACACGGCGCCGGACGCCGCGTTCCATCCGCCAACGCGGATGTAGACTGGGCCAGCGCTTGGTACCGGAATGCCCAGCTTGTACGACTGATAGTCGGTAGCGGTCGGGCAGGAGTCGTCATCGCACGCAATGCGAGTCAAGCCGCCGCATGCGCCCGTGTACAACACGACCGAGGTGTCATAGCTAGAGGCGCAGAAATCGAGATCGAGGAGGCCGGGGTTCGCCGCATTGAACTTGAACCAAACATCCTTCGACGCACCCCAATCGAGGTAGGTGCAGCCCTCATCCAACGGCGCATTCGGCGATGGTGTCATGGTGACTGTGCTTGAGGTGTTCACGCCGACAACGGCCGTGAGCGCGTTCGTACACTCATCGCCGGCGACTTGCGCCTGCGCGTGTGCGGCCACGAGCGCCGCGACAGTCGCCGTAGCGAGTGCCAGTTTGTTCAAGTTCTGCATCTTTCGTCTCCTGAATTCAGTTCCAAGCCTCTCCGCCACGCGGTCCCGACACATGTCGATGACGCACCACGCGATGGCGGCAAATACATCAATGCGGCAGCGAAGGACTCGCCGCGACGACTGTAACTATGACTCGACTGTTTCCTTCTCCAAACGAAAGATGCGAGATTCCTGACTGAAACCGCGCAAACAGGGGATCAAACGGAGCACAGCCCCCGTACGGACGACGGCTCGAACTCGCAACCACGCGCACGGCGGTTTCTACAGGTTCTCGACCCTCCACCCAGCACGGTACGGCCGCTTGAGCATCACGCTCGCGGCTGGACTGTTCCTGAAAGAACAGGTGGATGCGTCGTACTCAAGGGTCTTGCCAGGATCGATCGCGCTCATCGCTCCGATGGAGAGGCTTTCACACATGCGACCTGCCTTTTCGAATCGGCTCGCGCACGCCTCCTTCTTGCCTGAAATGCAGGCGTCGACCCAATCGTGCCAGTGATTCGAGTTCCCGAGGTCCTCCGTCGCGATTCCCGCATCCTTACCATCCACAAACACGCGGCTCCAGGCTCCCTCAATGGGGAACCACATGGTGCCCTTCTCACCGACGAGAATCACCCCGCCATCACCCTTCACCACTCCCTCGCCCTGCTTTCCACCCTCCCATCCAGCGGGGAGGCCAATCGCGTTGAAGTCTGGGAACTGTCCGCCATCAAACCAGTGCAGATTCATTCCCGACTTCGAGGTCTTGGAGTTAGCGGCGTAGGTGAGGAGTACGCTCTCACTCTCTGGGAACTGATCAGCGGATGGTCTCACTGGAGTGCAATGCGCCGTCAGGGGTGAGCCGAGTTCAAGTTCATAGAAAGGAACATCGAGCATGTGGCAGCCCATGTCGCCGAATGCGCCGGTTCCCCAATCAATGGTGCCGCGCCAGTTGAATGGCGTATACCCGTCCTTATATGGACGATCAGCGGAAACTCCGAGGAAGCAATTCCAATTGAGCCCGACGGGAACCGTGTCTGCTCCGCTCGGTCGCGGGTTGCCCTGAGGCCACCAACCCGCTGGACGATTCGTCCAAGCATACATGTCCTTGACTGGTCCGATCGCGCCTTCGCGAAGCAGTTTCGCGCCGAATCGACGCCACTTCGTTGCAATGCGCTGCGTTCCCATCTGCGTCACAACCTTTGGGAGTGCGGCCGCAACCTCTGCGAGGCGACGATTCTCAAACGCGCCCTGTGCAAGTGGTTTCTGACAGTACACATGCTTGCCGAGGTTCATCGCTGACATTGCGATCGGCGCGTGCATGTGATCGGCAGTAGAGCAAACAACCGCGTCAAAGCCATCCCCGAGTTCTGCGTAGGCCTCGCGCCAATCACTGTAGGTCGGAACGTTTGGAAATCGCGCAACGACGGTCTCGCCCTTGTCGTTCTTGCGATCCTTGGTCCACGCATCAAGCTGGCGCTGATCGACATCGCAGAGTCCAACGACTTCCACGATCGGATGGCTCGAAACTTGCTCGAGATCTGCGTGCCCCATCCCGCCAACCCCGACCTTCAACACGCGAAGTTTGCCGTTATGGTTCACGCCGCGCCGGAGGAAAGCTGGAGCAACGCCATGGGCGAGAGACGCCGCAAGGGGGGTCGCGAGAGATGCAAGAACGAAGTTTCGGCGCGTGATACTCATGGCGCGGATTGAACCACATCAGCTCTGAGTGGTTGACCGCGGGTGCAGGATTCGGCGGCAGAATCCAGCGCGGATTCGATCATGTGAATCTATTGATCCATGGAAACTTGATGCGCCTTGCCGGTTGAGGGAGCCGCCGCATGCCGTCACGGTTGGCGGTTTGGTTGAACGCGACTCCGGCACTCGCGGCGAGCGGCTCCCGAATGACGCGGTTGAACGCTGGTCACCGAACAGTGAGCGCTGCTTCAAACCGCCCGATCTTGAGAAGCAATCGGTTGACCCGTCGCCTTCAATCGCGCGCGGACGGTGCATGGTGGGCGCACGCCATCGGCCGGCTGCCCGCTCGCGTCCCGAACCAACCTTTCTGCGACTTTCCACACTTTGGTTCCACAGCCCTCGTTATTATTGGAATTTGACTTGCCGCCTTTCTTTGGGAGATTCCTTGCCCGCCGTGTTTTCCGAAGTATCTTCACCGTGGCTGTACACGGCCATTCACACGCCTTTGTAAGGGCCGTGAAGACTGCTTGGAGGAGTTTTTTCCAATCGTTCTTTCAGGAGATTTCGCAGATGAACAGCAAGATCGTAAAGCACATGGCAGCAGCCGCTGCCGCAGCAGTCGTGGCCGGCGCCGCGAATGCCGCAGTCGTGACATGGAACATCAACATGGTGGTTCCGGCCAACATCGATGGTCTCTACGTCAATGTTGAAGCCCAGACGAGCGGTTCAACCGGCGGCGCGGTCGCTGGATGGGATATCAATCCCTACGGCGCAACCAGCCTCTACTTCTACAACTCGGTCGGCGGTGGCGTGATGCGCTACCCAGGTGTCACCACGGGATCCGCAGGCAGCCTCGCACAGGGCACATCCGTCGGCGGTACCGCGAGCTACGGTTCAGGCGCTGTGACTTTCGGTGCAACCGCTGGTAACTGGACGCTCAACGCATCCAATTACTTCGGCTTCAAGTTCGTCGCCGCAGACGGCCTCACCCATTTCGGCTTCGGCCGTATGGATGTGGGCGCGGCAGCAGCGACTCGTACCCTCGCGTTCGTCGCATATGAGACCGTCGCCAACACGGCAATCAGCGTGACCCCAGCCCCAGGCGCCATCGCGCTCCTCGGACTCGCAGGCCTCGCTGGTCGCCGTCGCCGCACGGCATGACTTGAGTGCTCGCGGCGCGGATTCTGCTCGACTGAGCAAAATCTCCGCTCGCTGGCGTAGTAAGACTCTCCAACGAGGGCGAATCTTCGGATTCGCCCTCGTTGTGCTTTTGTTGAACGCTCGCAATCGATTTCCGGTGTGGCGCTTGCGCGGCTCGAATCTCGGGATAGATTGATTCTGTATCGAAGGATGCCTAGTGCGGCGCGTGTTGTGTACGCACTCCGACGGTTTTTCGTCGGGTCCCAATGTGGGCTGGCGGACGAGGGGTCTGTGTTGAGCAGAAGTTCGAAAAGGGAGTTCGTTATGAAAATGCAGAACAAGCTCGCGAGGCATCTTGGCCTCGCCGCGATCGCTGTCGTGACCGGCACCGCAGCGACGCATGCAACGGTCATCACTTGGAACTTGAACATGGTGGTTCCGAACAACATTGACGGCCTGTATGTCAATGTCGAAACGGGTGGGACGGGTGCGACCGGCGGCGCAATCGCAGGTTGGGACATCAATCCATACGGCGCATCAACCACCACGATGAGTTGGTTCAATGCAACCGGATCAGGCATGGTGCAAGGCCTCGGTCAAGGCGGGACGACGAGCGCGACTGCGAGTCTTTCTGTCGGATCCCTCGTCGGCGCCGCTTCGGTTTTCGGCAATACCGCATCGAGTCCAACCGCGGGCGGATGGATGCTGAATTCGGTGAACTACTTCGGGTTCAAGTTCCTCAATGCAGCGGGCCAAGTTCGTTACGGTTATGGATCGATGACCATGGGCGCGACCATGGGTGTTCGTACGCTCAACTTCGTTGCGTTCGAAGACAATGGCGGGGGAATCTCCGTTCCGGCTCCGAGCGCCATCGCGCTCCTCGGACTCGCAGGCCTCGCCGGTCGCCGTCGAAGAGACTGACTCCGTTTCCAACAGTGGTTTTCACAGAGGGCGAGCCTTCGGGTTCGCCTTCTTTGTGTTTTGCGACGCACTTGGTCAGCCTTCGCAGGATGCTTCAACGCATGTCTCGCGGGAAATGCTCCTGCCCGGCACTTCGCATTCTGTAACATCCCTGCATGACCGACCGCAGTGCGCGCAAGTTGCTCTTCATCGGATGGGATGCGGCGGACTGGTTGATCCTTGATCACCTGCTTGATGGCGGAAGAATGCCGAACCTCGGCAGTTTGATCGCCAGCGGCGTTCGGGCGAATCTCACGACGCTCGAACCGAAGCTGTCGCCGCTCTTGTGGACCTCGATTGCCACGGGGAAGACCGCCGACAAACACGGCATCCTCAATTTCGTCGAACCCAAACCAGACGGCAGTGGGCTGCGAGTCAGCGCAAGCACCTCGAGACGGTCCAAGGCGATTTGGAACATCCTTTCACAGAACGACCTCTCGACGAATGTCGTCGCTTGGTACGCCTCTCATCCGGCGGAACCGATTCGCGGTCAGGTTGTGTCGAACCTCCTTCAAGAGGGCGAGCCCAAAGACGCCCTCACGACTTGGACGCTGCCCACACACACCGTGCATCCGCCTTCGCTGACTGAAACCATCGCGGCCGCTCGTCAACGGAGATCGGCGTTCCCGCGAGGCGTCCTTACAGAACTCGTGAAGCGACTGACTGATGTAGGCCCCAACGACACGCGCGTCGAAACACTCACGAAGCTCATGAGTGCGGCCACAAGCGTGGAAGCGAGCGCGCGCGCGCTGCTCTCAAGTGGCGCGAAGTGGGACTGCACCATGGTGTTCTTCGACGCCATCGACACCGTCGGCCACCACTTCATGCAGTTTCGCGCGCCGCGGATGTTGCATGTCCGTGAGCGAGAAGCGAAAATCTTCGGCGGTGTCATGGATGCGGTGTACGAGTGGCACGACGCAGCACTCGGGCGCCTCCTCGCCACTGCGGGCGCGGACACAACCGTCATTCTCGCGAGCGATCACGGATTCCACTCCGATCACCTGCGCCCCAATCTCAGCGAACTTCCACCTGAACGACGCATGGAATTGGAATCGAGTTGGCATCGCCCGCTTGGCATGCTCGTGATGAGCGGCCCTGGAGTTCGCGTTGGCGCCGAACTCGCAAGTCCGAACATCCTCGACATCGCTCCAACTATCCTCGCGCTGCTCGGCATTCCTTGTGGCGAAGACATGGATGGTCGTGTCCTCGCTGAAGCATTGAGCTCCCCTTCCATGCAGGAGCGCGTCCCGAGTTGGGACGGTGTCGACGGCGACGCCGGCCTGCATCCTTCCGAGTTACGACAAGATCCCTTCGAAGCGGCGGACGCGATCAAACAACTCGTCGACCTTGGATACATGGCGGCGCTCCCAGAGGATGTGCAGGGTCAACTCGACCTGGTTCGGCGCGAGAGCACCTTCAATCTCGCCGTCGCGCTGATGTCCCGACGCAGGAGTCTTGAAGCCATCACTCACTTTGAACAACTCCACGCGCAGCGCCCGCACGAGGCTCGATACGCGCTCTGCTTGGGAAACTGCCTGTTGAGCGCGGGGCGTTTTCAAGAGGCGGCGTCCTTGATGGCGGCGTTCTCCGCCCATGATCCGAAAAATGTTGAAGCGCGCCTCCTTGCAGCGAATGCCCTCGCACTTTCGGGCGACCTTGACGCGGCCCGCGGGGCGACTGAAGAAGTGACGCGCATCGCGAGCGCGCGACCGGAACTCGCGCTTCAAGTCGCGCAGGTTCTCACCGTCTCGCAGCGACATGACGAAGCGGAATCGTTCTACAAGCTTGCACTCGGACGAAACGCCCGCGAACCAGCGGCGCACATTGGACTCTGTCACTGCTGCATCGTGCGTGGCTCGTTCGAAGAAGCGGTCGATCACGCACTCAATGCGCTCGAACTCACGCAAAAACTCCCGGAAGCACACCTGTTGCTTGGCATCGCGCTCGCTTGGAGCGGCGAACTCGTGCATGCAAAGTCGAGCTTCGAGTTTGCACTCGCGCATGATGGTGGGCAGGTGGATGCCGTGCGTTGGCTGGCCGTACTCGCCGAACACGCGAAGGACGCGAGCTCGGCGCACACCCATCGCAATCGCGCGCAAGTGCTCCTCGCGACTGCTCCCGAGCGACCACCGGAGATTCGCTACGGCGCGAGTGACTTCGCCAAGAAACACCATCTCAGCGCGATCTGAGCGCGTCGCGTCTCGCAGGTGCCGTCACGCACGATTTCGGTAGAGCGAGCGATCCACGACGGCGGCCATCGCACTCTCGTCGAGAGCGCCGCCGAGGAAGGCGTTGACCTTCTGCGCCTGTTCGAGCGGCGCTTGAAGCAAGTCCGCATGTCGTATCACGAGAACCACAAAGTTCGGACGCGATGCGAGCCACGCATGGACCGTCGCGAGTTGTGCTTGGTAGATCGCGAGCAAGCGCTCGGGCGGAAGTTGACCACCCGCCTTCGCGCTTCGAGCGAGCATCGTCGTTTGACTCTGCACAACCTCGCGCAAGTCGCGATCAAGAAACACGACGCGATACGCACGATCGTCTGGAAGCTCCGGCAGGAGCATGTGAATCACCTTCACGACCTTGCCCGCTGCATCATCAAGCCAGGCCTTATCGGTGCGAAGTTGTTTCACTCGTTCAAACTCAAAGTACCCACGTGGATTGTCTGCGTCCGCTCCGCGCTGCCCATCGGTGACCGCCTGCACGCCGCCGGCGACAATCATTTGCATCACCATGCTCGTGCCGGAGCGAGGCAATCCAGACACAACAATGACGGGCGCGTGCGGCATGAGAGTTGTGTCCAAAGGTACCCGCTGTGCGAAATCATCCGCGGAGATGCACCAAGCGCGCCGTGGATTGGGGTGGGCGCACGAGAGATCAAGCTATTGCGGTGCTTCTGAATCGCCGATAGACTCCCCCACCCGCTTCTGAACGCTTCAGGCGCGGGCTTAGTTGTTCGGGCGAATACTCAAGCGGTCAACGAGGA
>SXGU01202291.1_pt1 | contig 15856 bp, 17 predicted proteins | sample 3174531 | NCBI WGS metagenome assembly SXGU01 (sample SAMN11356863, study PRJNA531348) | freshwater metagenome | isolation source: freshwater sample F1-140 | place: China: Fuxian Lake, Yuxi | collected 2017-12-25
GCAGCTAAAAGAATTATTGAAATAGCTGGAGATAAGTTTAAAAAAGTTTTCTTTACCAATGCAGGAGCTGACGGGGTAGAGAACGCAGTTAGAATGGCAAGACTACAAACTCATAAACATAAGATTCTTTCTACTTATCGCTCATACCATGGCAATACTGGTTCAGCGATTAATGCAACAGGGGATCCAAGAAGATTCCCAAATGAATTTGGATATGGGCATGTGCACTTTTGGGGTCCATATCTTTACCGTTCACCGTTTTGGGCAACTAGTCAGGAACAAGAATGCGAACGCGCTCTTGAGCACTTAGAGCAAACAATAATTTTTGAAGGACCAAAAACAATTGCAGCTATATTAATTGAATCAGTTCCCGGAACAGCTGGTGTGTTAATGCCACCAAATGGCTACCTAGATGGGATACGAGCGCTTTGTGATAAGTATGGAATTTTATGGATTGCAGATGAAGTTATGGCTGGTTTTGGTAGAACTGGTAAATGGTTTGCATATCAGCACTCAAAATCTATCCCTGATTTAATTGTCTTTGCAAAGGGTGTTACCTCTGGTTATGTGCCATTAGGTGGAGTAGTTATATCTGAACCAATTGCCAAAAGTTTTGACGAACAGGTATTTCCGGGTGGACTTACTTACTCTGGTCATCCACTTGCATGCGCAACAGCTGTAGCAACAATTGATGTAATGAAGAGTGAAAAAATGGTGGAGAACGCTGCTGCTATTGGCGAAAAAATACTCGGTCCAGGCCTTCATGAGTTAGCAAAAAAACATCAAGTAATTGGTGATATTCGTGGCGCTGGTGTTTTCTGGGGAATAGATATGGTTACCGATCGCAATACACGCGAGCCTCTTGCCCCGTATGGTTCATCTAGTCCAAAGATGAATGAGATTGTGGCAACTTGTAAGAAGAATGGCTTAATGCCATTTAATAACTTTAACCGAATTCATATGGTGCCCCCATGTAATATTTCAGAGTCTGATGCAAATCTTGGCTTAGAGTTACTTTCAAAATCACTAACTGAAATTGGCTTATAAATATTATTATGAAAACATACAATGTTAGTATTCCTAAAAATCTGAATAAGAATTTAGAATTTTTAAATGGCTAAGTATTTAGGTCTAGATTTAGGTGGCACTAACATCAAAGTTGCCGTTATTGAAAAGAAAAATACTCATTGGCAAGTTATAAAAAAAGACGATCAGCCAACCGAGGCTGAAAGTGGGCCAGCCCATGTTGTGGATAGGCTAGCGAGTCTTGCAAAAGAAAATCTAAGTGAATTTCCAGATTTAGCAGGAGTAGGTATTGCCGTACCAGGTATTTTTAATTCTAGCAATGGCACAATACTTTTATTTCCAAATCTTCCTGGCCCTTGGAAAGACTTTCAAATTTTATCGCCTATAGCAAGTGCTACTAATCTTCCAACCGCACTAATTAATGACGCTCGAGCATTTACATTAGCCGAGGCAATTATGGGAGCTGCTAAAGGCAAAAATACTGTGGCATGTTATGTAATTGGCACTGGAGTAGGTGGTGGTGTTGTAATAGATGGGAAAATTCATCTTGGATCTACTGGCAGTGCTGGTGAAATTGCTCATCAAATATTAAAACCGGATGGTCTAACTTGCGGATGCGGTAGTAAAGGTTGTGCGGAGACTCTTACTAATTCAGCTGCAATAGCTAAAATAGCTGGTACTAAAACTTCTGAAGAAGCTTACATTAAAGCTGTTGCGGGTGATCCTCAAGCATTAGCAGCATTTAAGGAGGTTGGCTATTGGATTTCGATTGCACTCACAAATGTGATGGTAATGCTTGCACCAGACGCAATCATTATTGGCGGCGGTGTTGCACAATCGGGTGATATTTTGTTAAATGAAATTCGCGCACAGATGGCTTTACAATCAAAAATATATCCCGAGTCTGCAATAAATATTATTCCAGCAACCCTAGGTTTTCACGCCGGAGCTATTGGTGCCGCTCTTTTTGGAGCTACAAAAACTGGTGCAGAACTAAGTTTAATGTCTTAGAAGAAATCATTTTGACGGTAACAATTCAATCTTGAAACTAAATAAGTTAACCACACAAAAGAGGGAATTCTTGATATCGTTCAGTATGAGTAAAAATTTTGACAGGAACACTATTGAGATCTCTAGTAAAGGATTTCCGCTAGATTCCTATGGGAAAACAATTGATAAATTTTTAAGGACAAAACCAAATATTTTCTCTTCTAGATTTCAATTTCCAATCATGGTTTTAAAAGAAACTGCTCTAAAGCAAAATATTGATCGAATGGCTCGATTTTGTAAATCAGTTGGCGCAGAGCTAGCTCCACATGTAAAAACCACTATGTCACCCCAAATTGCACAAATGCAGGTAAGCGCAGGTGCATATGCGCTAACAATTGCAAATTTTTGGCAAGCTGAAATATTTAGAAACTATGGTTTCAAAAAACTTATTATTGCAAATGAAATACTAGACCCTGCAGCCATTGAAGCAATATCTATTCTGAATGCCAAAAACAAAGCAGAAATTATATTTTATGTGGATTCACTAGCAGGTTTAGATATTATTAAAAAGCATACTCCAAGTAATGGAAAGCAAAATTTATTTATTGAAATTGGAACTGACATGGGTAGGGGTGGAGTGAGAGATTTGGATTTAGCAGTAGCTATTGCTAAAAATATTTCAGAGGATGGTCGGTTAAATTTAAGAGGGGTAACTGGTTTTGAAGGAGCGGTTCCAAATGCTGCTAGAACAGAGCAGGGAGAGAATTCCGTAACGGAGTTTTGTAAAAAAATTGTTGTGGCGGCAAAGAGAATTTATTTATATAAATCAAGCTATGAATTTATAATAAGTGCTGGCGGAAGCGCTTACTTTGATATTGTGGCTAAAGAGTTAAGCAAATTTGACGAACCAAGAATTTTATTACTTCGGAGTGGTGGCTATGTAACACATGACAGTAGATATTATGAGGAGATATATCCTTTTAAAGGTTCAAATGATGCATTTTTACCAGCCATTGAAGTTTGGGCGCAGATAATTAGTGCACCAGAGAAAGGCTTTGGTGTATTAAATCTAGGCAAAAGAGATGTTGGGTGCGATCTACACAACCCAATACCGATTCTTAAATATGATGGAAAATTAAGTAAGTTTTCTGGTGAGGTTGAGAAGTTAAATGATCAACACGGATTTTTGCGAAGTAATCAAAATTTTGCAGTATCAGAATTAATTGGCCTCGGAATTTCTCATCCATGCACTACTTTTGATAAATGGCGGTTAATCCCGCTAGTCAATGACAACTATGATGTTGTAGATTGCATTCATACATTTTTCTAATGAGGGAGACGCGATGAAGGTTGAACATATACAAGCAAAAGATGCCCCAGCTCCTGGTGGCTCATATTCACATGGCGTAGCAGCAAATGGTTTTCTTTATACATGTGGAATGGGTCCAGCCGATCCAGCAACTGGAAAGATTGTTGATGGTGGTGTCGCTGAGCAAACTAGACAGACTCTTAAAAACCTACAAAAAATTCTTGACACAAAGGGAGCCAAATTTGCAGATGTAGTCAAAGTTACTGCTCACTTACAGGATGTGAATCGGGACTTTGCTGCTTATGATGCGGTTTACCGTGAATTTTTTTCAGTTCCATTTCCAGTTCGGACAACGGTTGGATCTGATTTAATTAATATATTAGTTGAGATTGATCTTGTTGTAGCCCTCTAGGGCGCTATTAATATGGAGGCAAACCAAGAGTTAGCTGGCAAAGTTGTAGTTATTACCGGCGCAGGCAGAGGTATTGGTAAGCAGATTGCAATTGGTGCTGGTTTACGTGGTGCAAAGGTTGCTTTAGTAGAAGTAATCGAAGAAAACCTTGAAGCGACTTCCAAAGAAATTGCTGCAATGGGTATAAATGTAAAGAGCTACCTAACTGATTTATCTAAAGAGTCTGATGTTGTAAATAATTTTACTAAAATTGAAAAAGATTTTGGTCAAATTGATTGCCTGGTGAATAACGCAATGATTCATGACCCACAGGACTTACTTTCAACTTCATTTGAGGTATGGAATCGTTCACTAGCCGTAACTTTAACTGGAAGTTTTTTAACAATTCGTGCATCACTTCCTGGCATGATCAAACGTAAAAAAGGATGCATAATAAATATTGGTACTGTTAACGCTAAGACAATGATTGGTAGTGATGCTTATAGTGTTGCAAAAGCTGGATTACATGCCTTAACTAGAACTGTAGCCGTTAGATATGGACCAGACGGTATTCGCTGTACAACTGTTGTCCCAGGAACTATTGCAACAGATGCTTGGCAAGAGCGAGTAGATCGTAATCCACAAATATTTGAAAAATTAAAACCTTGGTATCCACTAGGCAGAGTTGGAACCCCTATCGATGTTACTGAAGCTGTTTTATTTTTGCTCTCTGATAAAGCTCAATGGATTAGTGGAAGTGAGTTTGTAGTTGATGGTGGTTTATTAGCTGGCTTAGCCCCAATGTATAAAATGGTAGAAGGCTCTGATTAAAGTTGATGGCTGAGAATACTTTTACTATTCGTGGCGCAGAAGTAATCGATGGAAATGATAAACCAGCTATGCGCCAAGATCTGCTTGTAACTAATGGTGTTATTAGTCAGCTTGGTGATATTTTAAAAGGTGGTGAAGAAGGAAAAATAATTGATGGCTCAGGTTTAACGCTTGCTCCTGGTTTTATCGATATGCACGCGCATTCAGATTTAGCAGTTCTAACTGATAAACAGCATTTAGCAAAAGTTACTCAGGGTGTAACAACTGAGGTTGTTGGTCAAGATGGACTTAGCTACGTACCAAATAATCCAGAAACCTTGCTTTTATTACGAGAACAATTATTTGGCTGGAATGCTGATCCAACTGAGCTGAGATGGGACTTTCATTCAGTTTCAGATTATTTAACCGAGGTAGATAAAGGCTCTGCAGTAAATATTGCATATTTAATACCGCATGGCTCTGTTCGTATGTTAGTTAGAGGCAATGAACCAGGTATCGCTAATGCTGATGAATTAAAACAAATGATCAATCTAACTGAAACAGGCATGAAAGAAGGTGCCTTTGGTCTATCCGCGGGGCTTACCTATACACCTGCAATGTATGCAAATGATCAAGAAATAATTGAACTATGTAAAGTTGTTTCAAAATATAATGGATTTTATGCACCTCACCATAGAAATTATGGAGCAAAGTTTTTAGATGCAGTATCAGACTGTATAGAAATAGCGCGTCAATCAAATTCTTCTTTACACCTAACTCATTGCCATATGAGTCATCCAAACTATCATGGAAAAACTGATCTACTTTTCGATCAATTAAATCGTGCTGAAAAAAATGGAATAGATATAACACTAGATACCTATCCATATCTTGCTGGTTCAACTTATCTTCATGCCTTACTACCATCATGGGTTCAAGCAGGCGGTAAGAGTGAAACTATAAAAAGATTAAGTACGATAGATAGTAGAAATAAAGTAATTCATGAATTAACAGTCACCGGTAGTGATGGTAATCATGGTGGCATCATTAATTGGCCAGCTATCACTATCGCTGGAGTTGAAAAACTACATAACCATAAATTTATTGGAGTAGATCTAGTAAGCGCAGCTAATTCAGTGAGTAAGAAAGTAGAAGACTTTTACTTAGACTTTATTATTGATGAAGAGTTAAAAGCTTCCTGTGTAATTTTTGCTGGCCATGAACCAAATGTAAGAGCGATTATGAAAGATCACCGACATATGATCGGTAGCGATGGAATTCTTACCGGAAATCGACCTCACCCTAGAGGTTATGGAACTTTTGCAAGGTATCTGGGAGTTTATGCAAGGCAAGAGAAAGTTTTAACAATGCAGGGTGCTATTGCACGAATGACTGGAAGATCGGCAAAGCGGTTGGGTTTTAAGGATCGAGGTTTTATTTCTGAAGGTATGAAAGCAGATATGGTTTTATTTGATGCTCAAACTGTGATTGACTCTTCAACATATGAATCTCCAAGGGTTGCTGCAAAAGGCTTTGAAATGGTTTGGATCTCAGGAATTGCCACTCTAAAGGGTGGTAGCCGAACACAAGCATTACCTGGGGTTGGGCTAAGGGCTAGGTAGCGAAATTTGAGGATTTATAGCCGATAGATGCCAAATAGTTATATTTACCCGCAAGGAAGCGCCTTGCACGGATTGATAATAAATGGTGAGGTTATCTTCCCTGTCATTAGATGGGATCCTAGGAGGAGTAGATATAAATGAATGAACTTACAAAACGCAGTTTTGCCGCGCTGGCATCACTTGGATTGGTAGCAGGTGCACTAGTTGTTGCCGCTCCAGCACAAGCTAATACCGTAACAATTAAAGTTGTTACCCCTAACTACACAGATGCTATGCCTGCTTATTACAAAGATCTTAATGCTCGCTTTATGGCTGCTAACCCAACCATCAAAGTTGAACATGAGAACCTAAGCTGGGATGACATTTTAGTAAAGGGTAGAACATATATCTCAACTAAGTCATATCCAGATGTTCTTAATTTAAATACTTTTTCAGAGTTTGCTGCTGAAGGTTTGCTATATAAGAATAGCGACCTATATTCAGAGGCCAAGCTTGCAGATTTCGTTACCGCATTCCGCGATAACTCAACATACAATGGTGTCGAGTATGCTGTTCCAGATCTAGCATCTGCTCGTATGTTTTTTATTAATAAAGCTGTCTTCTACGGTGCTGGAAACACAAAGATTCCTACCACTTGGGCTGAGGTAACTACTGCGGCTAAGAAGATCAAAGCTAAGTACGGTTCAAAGGTTTATCCGTTAGCAATTCCACTTGGATCAGAGGAAGCTCAAGCTGAGTTCCAAATCTGGGCAGGCGGAAATGGTGGACGTTACTTTGATGAGAAGACCAGCAAATGGGTTATTAACTCAAAAGCAAATCTTGATACTCTCAACCAATTAAAGGCTTGGGTAAAGGCTGGTTACACACAACCAAACCCTGCATCAACAAATCGTACCGATGCATTTAAGTTATTTAGCCAAGGTAAGGTCGCAATGATTAATGCTTCCGTGTTCTTCCCTTCAACTTTGAAGGATTACAAGAGCAAGGTTGATTATGGTGTTGCACCATTCCCATCAGCTAATTCAAGCAAGAAGCCAATCACTCTAGGTGTCCAGGATTACTTCATGGCATTTAAGAAGACTGGAAACCAAGATGCAGTATCTAAGTATCTAAACTTCTTGTTCGAGGGTAAGAACTATGCTGGCTTCCTAAAGGCTGCTGGTGGATTTATCCCTGCAACTAAGTCAGCCTCATCTGAAGTGGATTCATCATTGCTTCCATTCATTGAGCAACTTCCAAACGCTATCTTCTACCCAGGAACCCTAGGTTCATGGGGAGCTGTAACCGGAAAGATCCAAACCCAGATCGGTACCGGAATTACAAAGGATGCAAAGACAGTTCTAGATTCTTTGCAAAAAGCGGCAGAAGCAGCAGGAACTAAGTAATACAGGTAAGCAGTTACTTGTAAGCTGAAATCGGCGGGGTCTGAGAGAATTCTCAGGCCCCGCTTCTAAATAATTAAGTAAGATTTAAATCTGCAGGATAATCGAAAAGAGGGATTTTGAGCACTGGATTGCTAAAAAAAAGCTCTGCTAAGAATCCTAAAAAATTAAAGGTAAGTCATAATGTTTCACTTCTTAGTGCACTTCCTTGGATTGGTCCTGCATTAGTTCTAATTATTTTAGTTGTTATCTGGCCAGTTATAGAATTGGTAAGAATTTCATTCACCGATATATCTGCTGCCGGAAGCCTGCTTGATTTTAATGGTTTAACAAATTATCGAGACCTATTTGCAAATCCAGACTTATACCCAGTAGCTTCCCGCACATTGCTTTGGGTATTTGGGATCGTGTTTTTTACAGTTTTATTATCACTTCCACTTGCCCAACTAATCAATCAGAATTTTCCTGGCCGAAAGTATGTCCGCTGGGCATTAATTGTCCCTTGGGCTGCCTCTGTCGTAATGACATCCATGATTTGGAGTTGGATACTTGATGCCTATTCAGGTGAGCTAAATTTGACCTTAACTCAACTTGGTTTGATTTCAGAACCTGTGGATTGGATTAACAATCCAGGCAGTTCCTTTTATGTATTAATGTGGGTTGCAGTTTTTGTATCTATTCCCTTCACTACATTTGTATTACTTGCTGGCTTGCAATCAATTCCAGCCGACATAGTTGAGGCAGCGTCTGTAGATGGCGCGTCACATTGGAAAATCTATCGGCAGATAAAGTTTCCCCTGCTTAGAAACTCGCTTTTGATTGCCACCATAATTAATTTAATAAACGTCTTTAATTCATTTCCAATTATTTGGATCATGACTAAGGGTGGCCCAGGTTATGAAACAGATACCACCACAACTTTTGCATATAAATTAGCTTTTATTGAGTCAAACATGGGATCATCAACAGCGTTAGGTGTTATGAATTTTATTATTATTATGATTATTGTTGTTTTTTATTTGCGTGCTACTCGCGCAACTAGGACTGAAATATGAGTTCAACAAAAACTAAGGGATTCTCAATTAAGAAAGTAAGTACAATTCTTGGTGCATACTTCATTGCATGGTTTTTCTTGTATCCATACATCAATATGTTTCTTACTTCAGTAAAGTCACACGATGAATTATTTGCCACACCTGCTACTCATTTTCCTCAAATCTGGCAATGGAGTAACTATATTGATGTTTGGGAGAAGGCTCCGATTGCTGGATATTTGAAATCAAGTTTAATTGTTTCAATTTCGGCTACCGTGCTGGTTTTAATCGTTTCCTTACCGGCAGCCTATTTTATTGCACGCTATCGGTTTAAAATGCGCGGTGCTTTTTTACTTTTGGTTCTAGCAACTCAAATGTTTTCACCAACTGCTTTAATTATTGGAATATTTCGAGAGGTTGATTTCTTTAACTTACTTGACTCCTACCTTGCATTAATAATTCTAAACGCTGGATTTAATTTGGCGTTCTCAATATGGCTACTCTCTGGTTTTTTTTCAAGTATTCCAGTTGAAATAGAGGAAGCAGCGCTAATTGATGGTTGTAGCCGAATTCAGGCGCTTCGCAGGGTCACCCTTCCCATAGCACTACCTGGTTTAGTGACTGCAGTTATATTTACATTCGTAGCAGCTTGGAATGAATTTACAATTGCTTTAACAATCATTAGTTCAGTTGAAAAAAAGCCAATACCAGTTGGTATAACTCAATTTATCGGACAATACGATATAGCTTGGGAATATCTGTTCTCAGCCACCATGATTGCAATAGTTCCAGTGGTAATTTTATTTATTATGATTGAGAAATACTTAGTTGGTGGATTGACTGCCGGCAGCGTTAAATGAGTTCCATTAAATCAAATGCTTTCACTTTTCCATATACTTTTTTTAGAGAACCAGCAAAAAAAGTTATCCCAGAGTTAAAAAGTTATGGGTTATCGGGCATCAATTTAGCTTTAAATTATCATGGTAGTAGAGACCTACTAATGCGACAAGGCCCGCAACTTGAGTACTTATCAGATGGTTTTCATTACTATAAAAGTGATTACAGTAAGTATGAAGATTATGCATTCAAACCTGCTCCAGTAGATCAACTCCCAAATAATGAGCTTATTGACTCTGTCATAAAAGCAGCTGGAGAAAATAACTTTGAGGTAAATGCTTGGGCCGTCTATATGCATAATTCAGCTGTCGCAATAGCTAACCCTGACGCTGCCGTTACAAACGCACTTGGAAATAAATTTTTATCTGAGCTTTGCCCAATTAACCCAGCAGTTGCTGGATATGCAATTGGTTTGACTAAAGATTTAGTAAGCAGAGGAGTTAGTGGAATAACTGCTGAATCTTTACATTTTCACGGCGCAAGGCATGGGGAACACCATGAGCGCTTTTTTATCGAGTTAAGTCCAGCGTCTGAGTTTTTATTCTCACTTTGTTTTTGTTCATACTGTGTTAAAAGTTTTCAAGAAAGTGGTGCAGATATACAGCCACTGTTATCTAATATTAGAAATGCTCTCACTAAAGTATTTGAAAAAGCGGATCCCTGGCTTGGAAAGAAGTTAACTAAGGAGCTTATTGCTGAGATCGTTGGCCCAGAAATTCTTACCTTTCTTACCTGGCGAGAAAGTAGAGTCGCTTTTGTCTATAACGAGATATCAAAGGTAACAAAAGCAGCAGGAGTAATTTTTAAGTATGTAGACCAAGCGCCTCTACTTGATATGAATTCTGCAAAAGCTGTTGAGAATAGTTGGCAAATTGGAATTGATACAAAGCAAATTAATCAAATTATTGATGGTTTTGAACCATTGATATATCGACAGGATGTTACGGCGGTAGCAGATTTAGCTAAGAACTACTTGGAGAGCACAGATGCTGGTATTACTGCGATACTACGACCAACTTATCCCGATAGCACTAGCCCTAAAAATCTTATAAGTAAAGTAAGTGCTTTAGTTGATCTAGGAATATCTAACATTGATTTTTACCTATTAGATACCATGAGAGCCTCTGACTTAGAGAGTATAAAACACTGCATAAATAACTAAATCTGGCCATAATCATATTTCAGTAATCAAAAAACTTCATTAAGTTACACATTTAATGAATTTTAAATATCCACATTCTCTAAATAAATCTAAAATGAAATCTATTTTAATTTATACTCACTCAAACACACATATTGGAGTATAAAATGCTTAGAATCACCATTTACTTAAAATATATAATTAATAAGTTTATTAAGTCTAAAAGTCGAGCAGATGTACCAGGCTGGGTACTAGTTGTACTAATGACAACCGCCTTAGTTACCGGCATCTGGTCAATTGCCGCGCCAAAGCTGACCGCAATCTTGCGCAATTCCTTAGATGCAATGGGCGGTATCAGGTAATTGCGCAAGTTTTTACTAGCAAAATCTCGTGGATCAGTTGAGTCTGTTTTAACAATAATTCCCCAAGTATTTATATTTTTAATAATGTTTCAATTAGTTTTTGTGCAATTTAATCTAATGCGGCAGGTTCATTTATACCAAGCAGAGCTAACTCAGGTTGCTATTTTAGGTAAAGATAGTGGTTATATTCGCTACCCATTAATTGGCGGGGGATCAGTATTACTGCGAGATAAAAGATCTAACTCAACTAAGTTTGTTGACTTTAGTAGCTTGGTAACTAAAAAAGTTGTCTCTATTGCTATCGATGAAGATGAACGTGATTAATTATCTAAAACAGGTGAACCGTGGATCAGCTGTTGCCGAGTTTCTAATATTTACTTTACCGTTTTTTACGATCTTTTTAGTTTTAATAACTACTGTGCAGAGTAGATCAATGGCGGTAGCTGAGAGTAAGAACTTAGCTAGGCAAGTGATTAGGGCATATGTAACTAGCCCTAATGAAGGCTTAGCCAGCACTAGGGCTTATCAGGTAATTAATCTTTATAAATCAACACTCTCACCAACTGCTGCAGCAAATAGGGATATTACGTTAAGTATCTCGTGTTCTACTTATCCATGCTTTAGTAGGGGTAATCGTGTGACAGCTACAATTTCAGTTGGCTTAAAAGATAAAGCCTCCGCTAGTGAGTATGTTGATTTATGGCGGTAGGTAGTTGGTTTAAACATAAAAGTAGGGGTTCGTTAATTCCACTCTCTTTTGGGTTTTTCTTAATTGCTATGACATTGAGTTTTATCTCAATAAATATTTCAGCAGCCTATGCGGCTAAAAAAGAGCTTACAAATATTGGTGAGGCTGCAATGAATAGCGCTGCTCACTCAATTAATCTTCTTTTCTACTACGGTGAAATAAATAGATTTGATAGCAAGAAAAGAGTTCCATTAAATTGCCAAGAGGCAGGTAGTAAGTTTTATACCCTAATTAGTCAATCTAGAGTTTCAGATAAAGTGATTAAAGTAGATACTTTTAATTGTGATCTATATGAAGTCAGTGCACAGATTTCAATAACTGCCCAACTGCCAATTGATATCCCATTTTTTCACCTAAATGAGTTAGATAAGTTAAAGATCACCACCAGTATCGGTGCAAGTTCGGAATACATCCCTAATTAGATTATCCTCTAGCCTATGGCCGCCCGTGAGTATCAAGATGAGATCGCAAAGATCGATATCACTCTTAAATCAATTGAGCACGTACTAAATCTGCCAAAATTAATCACTACGGCTAATGAACTAGAGCAGCAGGCAAGTGCTCCAAACCTTTGGGATGATCCGGTGAAAGCCCAGGTGGTAACTAGTAAGTTAGCTAGGGCGCAATCAACCATAAATAAAATTAGCTCAATTAGAACCAGGTTAGATGATCTACCAGTAATGATCGAACTAGCCGGATCTGAAAGTGATAAAGCATCAGCTTTTAAAGATATTGATAAAGAGTTAGACGACTTAACTAGGGTAATTAGTGAACTTGAAGTGCAGACATTATTAAGTGGTGAATATGATGAACGAGATGCTCTAATGACAATTAGATCAGAGGCTGGCGGAGTAGAAGCAGCTGACTGGGCGCAGATGTTAATGCGGATGTACTTTAGATTTTGTGAACGTCATAATTATAAAATAGATGTCTTAGAAACTTCATATGCTGAAGAGGCTGGTATTAAATCCACTACCTTTCGAATTAGCGCGCCATATGCATACGGGCGCCTTAGCGTTGAACAAGGAACTCATCGCTTAGTTCGAATTTCACCTTTTGATTCACAATCACGAAGGCATACCTCCTTTGCTGGTGTTGAAGTAGTGCCAGTTGTTGAGCAAAGTGATCACATTGAAATTGAGGAAAAAGATTTACGAATCGATGTATATCGTTCATCTGGCCCTGGTGGTCAAGGAGTTAACACCACAGATTCAGCGGTGAGAATTACTCACACACCATCTGGCATTGTTGTCTCTTGCCAAAATGAGCGATCACAAATTCAAAACCGAGCAACTGCAATGGCAGTTCTGCAATCTAAATTATTAGAACGACGCAGATTAGCTGAGCGTGCAAAGATGGATGCGTTAAAAGGTGATAACTCTGGTTCATGGGGCAATCAAATGCGCTCTTACGTTTTAGCTCCATATCAAATGGTGAAGGATTTACGAACTGATTTTGAAGTTGGCAATCCATCTGTGGTACTAGATGGTGATCTTGATGGTTTTATTGAAGCAGGTATTAAGTGGCGAAAAGAACGCGAGTAATCTCAGCATTTGGCTAAATTCCCAGCAATAATTATCTGAAATTAGCGCTAAATCACCACAGATAGGTGATTACTTATCTAAACTACTATCAGAAACTTAGTTGATCTACTAAAGGGGTTTAAGGCTGTGATTCAGTTTGAAAATGTAACCAAGATGTATCCAAAGACCGAGAAAGCCGCTCTTAATGGAGTTAACCTTGATATTAGTAAGGGCGAATTTGTTTTCTTAGTTGGCCTATCTGGCTCGGGTAAATCAACATTTTTAAGATTAGTACTTCGTGAAGAAAGACCAACCACAGGTGTTATTCATGTAGCAGGTAAAGATTTAAGTACATTAGCTGCCCATAAAGTGCCTGAGCTGCGGCGGCAAGTTGGCACAGTTTTCCAAGATTTTAGATTACTTCCAAACAAGACTGTTTCCGAAAATGTTGCCTTCACATTACATGTTTTAGGTTACTCAAATAAACAAATAAGCCGTGAGGTTCCTGAAGTTTTAGAGTTAGTTGGACTTGAGGAAAAAGGGGATCGAAAGCCAAATGAATTATCTGGTGGTGAGCAACAACGAGTTGCAATTGCTAGAGCTTATGTGTCTCGGCCAACAATTTTAATTGCTGATGAACCAACTGGAAACCTTGATCCTGCAACCTCAGTTGGAATTATGAAATTACTTGACCGAATTAACCGTGAGGGCACCACCGTAGTGATGGCAACGCATGATGCTGGAATTGTGGATCAAATGCGTAAACGTGTTATTGAGTTAGAGGGTGGTCATGTAATACGTGATCAGGCTCGCGGTGTTTACGGATATACGGGTTAATAAAGTGATGAAAAAGATAGGGTTACCTGATGCGCGCTAAGTTTGTAATGAGTGAGGTAGGCATTGGCCTACGTAGAAATTTAACTATGACCTTTGCGGTAATGATTACTGTGGCAATATCACTATCACTACTTGGTGTTGGCTTACTTGCTAACTCCCAGGTGCGAGTAATGAAGGATTACTGGTATGACAAGATCGAGGTTTCAATCTTTTTATGTGGCTCACTCTCTGAAAGTGCTTCTTGCGGTAAGGGCGTAATTACGCAGGAGCAAAAAATTGATATTCAAAAAGATCTGCAGGTGCTGCCAGTTGTAGCCGAGGTTTACTATGAATCACAGGCGGAAGCATTTAAGCGTTTTCAAGAGAGATTTAAAGGCTCTGCTATTGCGCAAAATGTAACTGCTGATCAACTTCCAGAATCTTTTAGGATAAAACTTAAAGATCCCGCAAAGTTTGCCGTAATTGAAAGTGCTTTTGCTGGCAGGCCCGGTGTTGATATTGTGCAGGATCAGCAAGCAATACTTGAGAAGTTTTTCAAGTTACTAGCAGTACTTAGAAATGGTGCTTTAGTAATAGGAGCCGCCTCTGTTTTCACGGCAGCTTTATTAATTAGTAACACCCTTAGAATTGCTGCCTTTAATCGAAGGCGTGAAACTGGAGTTATGAAATTAGTGGGCGCCTCAAGTTTTTCTATTCAATTGCCATTTCTTCTTGAAGGAATATTTGCCGCCCTCTCTGGTTGGGTTGTTTCAACAGGAGTCTTAGTCGGATTTAAAGCGGTAGTTGATTCAAGGGTTGCACCCCTTCTAACCTTTACTCAGTTCTTCACCTGGAGAGATGTTTGGGTTGCATCGGCTTGGTTACTACTAACTGGCTTAGTGGTATCAAGTGCTGCTTCAGTTATAACACTTCGCAAGTATCTAAAGGTTTAATTACTTCCTCAAAAAAGATTGGGGGTCACCTGTGGTTAAAGAGCTTGGCAGGAAAGTCATTGCCCAAAATAAAAGTGCCCGCCATGATTACTTTATTGAAGAGGTTTATGAGTGTGGCCTGGTATTAACAGGTACTGAGGTTAAATCACTTAGAGCGGGTCGGGCGTCCCTTACTGATGGTTATGCCATGGCTAAAGATGGTGAGATTTGGGTTAGTGGTATTCATATCCCTGAATACATCCAGGGTAGTTGGACTAATCACATGCCACGTCGTGATCGAAAGTTATTACTTCATAAACGTGAGATTGCTCAGATTGCTGGAGTAATTAAAACAGGTGGTTTAACCCTAGTTCCTCTTTCACTTTACTTTAAAGATGGTAAGGCTAAGGTTGAAATAGCAGTTGCAAAGGGCAAGAAAGCCCACGATAAGCGCAATACTTTAATGGAGCAACAAGTTGCTCGTGAGGTTAACCGAGAGTTATCAAGGCGTAAATCAGGTAAAAGTGCTACACCTAGCAAGCGCAAAAACTCTGATCAAGATTACGATTAGAACCAATTAACAGTATTTAAAATAAGCCTGTAAAATAACCCTTTCACAACTAAATACTGAAAAAAGAAATCGCTTTTCTCTTGGGGGTGAACGGTCTCGACTTTAGTCGTTACTTCAAGGCAAGCGGGCCGAGGAAGCCGTGATGATCTCGTTAACCACAAAAACATGGCAAAACATAAGCGCAAGTAAAACTGCCGCTGATTATCAACTAGCTGCCTAAGCTAGCTCTGTTATCCGTTACCCGAAGTTTGTTCTCGCCTTCGGATCTAACGTCGCTAGAGGACTTACCCCTAACCGTGTTA
>SXGU01147094.1_pt1 | contig 15851 bp, 16 predicted proteins | sample 3174531 | NCBI WGS metagenome assembly SXGU01 (sample SAMN11356863, study PRJNA531348) | freshwater metagenome | isolation source: freshwater sample F1-140 | place: China: Fuxian Lake, Yuxi | collected 2017-12-25
ATCGTTACCCATATTGCCGAACACCATGGTTACAATGTTCACAGCGGTGCCAAGGTCATCAGAGATGTTGGTAGCACGGCGGTAATCTACAGCTTTTTTACCATTCCAGCTCTTAAACACAGCCTCGGTAGCCAAAGAAAGTTGCTTGTATGCGTCCTGAGGGAAATCCTGGCCGGTCTTCTTCTTGAATACATCCTTATAAATGCCGGTTACTTCTTTCCAGTCCTCGGCGTTCATTTCAGTATCAAGTTTGTAACCCTTCTTGGCCTTGTAGTCGGCCAAGGGGTGTTCAAAAGCCTCGTCGTCAATGTCCATCACCACGGTGCCAAACATTTCCACCAGGCGGCGGTAGCTATCCCACACAAAGCGGGGGTTGCCGGTCAATTTGGTCATCCCCTCAGCAGACTTATCAGTAAGGCCAATGTTGAGGATGGTGTTCATCATGCCGGGCATGGAGAATTTGGCGCCAGAACGGCAGGAGACCAACAATGGGTCATTATCATCACCAAATTTCTTGCCAGTTTGTTTTTCTACTTCGGCCATACAAGCCAGTTCTTGCTCCCACATGCCGGCAGGGAACTCGCCGGTTTTGCGGTAAGAATTGCAAGCCTCGGTAGTGACGGTAAAACCAGGGGGCACCGGAACACCAGCGCGGGTCATGTCGGCCAAGCCGGCACCCTTGCCACCCAGCAGGGAGCGGACTCCCTCCCAGTTCTTCGCGTAAACTTCAGCCTCTTTCACTTCTTGAAAGAGGTACACCCATTTTGTAGACATCTAAAAACCTCCGTTAGGAAAAAAATAAGCGGTGGAAATATAACCAATCAAGTTTACCATAAGGAAACCTGAATTCGATTTCAAACCATCTGGACAAGTCACGATTTTCCGCTGTCATCCGAGATTTGGTTTGTGAATCTATGCACGAATAACCCCATCCTTGCCGCATGGATGCCCGATTTGGTTTATAATTTGGAAAACATATTTGGAGGGTTCCCTGTGCAAACTTGCTCGCTTTGTAATGCCACATCCAACGACCTCGCCGTCTCCTGCCCTAAATGCAGCGCCAAACTGAGTGAAAAATCGACCACCGCTGTTGCCTTGCGCAAATTCATTGAAAATCCGCGTGTAAGCTCCATTCGGATCACTGTCGCCAACGATAGCTGCCCGCTTTGTTTTGAATCCCGCGGAACTTTTGACAAGAAGGCTGTTCCCGTCTTGCCTCACAAGGGTTGCAGCCACACAAATGGTTGTCGTTGCGCTTACGAACCGGTCCTCACTGAGGTTTATCCGTAGTTTAGTTAACCCGCCATTGCCTGCCAAACGGGGTCGCCATCCAAGGCTACCCCGTTTTTTATCCAAAATAACTTAGTATCTGCCGGGCAGTATCGCCTGGGGCTTCGATCATCGGAGAATGCCCAACCCCAGGTTGGATCACCAATCGCGCCTGAGGGCTTATTTCGTGGCATTGCCGGGCTTTTTCTACCCCAACCAAAACGTCCGCGTCTCCGTGGATGATCAGCCTCGGAACTGTCAGATCGCGAAAGGTGATGCTGTGATCACTTCGGCCCGCCATCGCCTGCAAGGCAAAGATCGCCGCGTCAGGTTCCTGGCCAAGCATCAGCTCCGCCAACCATTCCTGCTCTTTGCCGCCGGCCAACTTTTCCGCCATCGGCAACAGGCATTGCATCCCTGCCTTTTTTAGCTCTTCTATCTGGCCCATCCGGCGCTGCTGGTTCTCTGGCGCGTCGGCAAACACCTGTGAACCCACCAGGGCCAGCCCTGTCACCAACGTTGCGTGGCTATGCGCTACTTGCAGGCAGACATAACCGCCCATTGAGTGGCCCGCAAAGCAGGCTTGTCGGATGCCCATCTCCGCCAATAACCGCGAGATCGCTTCGGCATAGATGGCCATACCGCCAATGCCATCCGGCAGTTCAGAACCACCAAAGCCGGGCAGGTCCGGTACGATCACCCGCCGCGAAGCCGCCAATAATGCCGCACACGGCTCCCATGCCCGTGAATCCAGCGGGAAACCATGGACCAATACCAACGGCTGGCCGTGGCCGCTTTCCCTCCAGGAAATTTTTTTACCGTCGATCAGGAGCGTTTTTAATTCACTGCCCATTGCGGTTCCCCAACCTTACATATTCCCTTTTTGCTTTTTCAAGTGCTTCTTCTTTGGTATGTATCTCACCACTGGCCTGCCCTTCCCGAATTGCCTCAAGCAATTTTCCCAGCATTTCGCTCGGTTCCAAACCCAGCTGCTGCATTAATTGGTGTCCATTCACCAAGGCAGGTGGAGAGACGATCTGGTCTTTTTGCTCATACCATGCCGCCAACAAAGCCTCAGCCACATCCAACGAAGCCCGCCATTTTTGTTGGGTCAGGGTTTGCTCATACGTTGCACGCAGGTCTGCCAGAGATAACAAGACCAGGTCCACTCCCTCGGTGCCCAGCTTGCGGAAATATCGGTAGATCTGTTTGCGCGACGGCAGGTCGCCTGCCTCGGCACGGTTGGCCAAAAAATGCATCCGCATATGATTGCGAACGATCCGGGAGACCGCGGTGCTCTCGTTGGCGCTCAGTTTCAATTGTTCTGCGATCCTGGCGGTTGTACCTTCTCCCGCCTCATCGTGGCCAAAAAAGCGAATGCGGCCGCTGTCTTCGATGCTGGCGCATGCTGGCTTGGCAATGTCGTGGAAGAGGGCGGCGAAGATAAGGTTGCCTGCCCGGCTGCGGCCTTCACTGCGTTGCTCGCTAAAATGAGCCCTCAGTTGTTGCCTGAACCTGCCCAGTTTAAGCACCAATAAGCCGGTAAACAGATCCGCGTTGGCCTTTTCTTCGTTGTATTCATTGGCTGCCACATCCATTATTTGCTTCAGCTGCTTTATCACCGATACCGTATGCGGCCAAACGTTTTGCACATGCGGTGCCGACTGGGCTTGTTCCTTCAATGGGGCGATCTCCGGGAACAGGAATTCAAGGATCTCCAATTTGTCCATCAGATCCAGCCCCAATGCCGGCCGTGGCCCTTCAAAGATCTTATGCAACTCGTCCCGCACCCGCTCCGCCGATACCTTGGCAAGCGATGGAATTTCACTCCGGATCGCGCTGATCAATCCCGCGTCCATTCGGAATGAAAATTGGGCGCAAAATCGGACCGCCCTCAAGATCCGCAATGGGTCGTTATGAATGGAATGCTGCGCGCACATGCGCAATTGCCTGCTTCGCAAGTCTGCCAGCCCACCGCAAGGGTCTGCCAATTTTTGGGAAGTGATAGGAATGGCCATTGCGTTGATGGTGAAATCACGGTCCAGCAGGTCGTTCTCGATGGTAGGTGCCCGCAGGCCATTAATGTCAAAATGGGCTTTGCTGCCATCCGATCCCCTGCGGATCAGCCTGCAGCAATCCCGTTCTCGGTCCAGAATAAAAAAATCGTACCCAAGCTGGTTTGCCAGCCTGCGGCCGGTCTCAATGCCATTCTTGCAGGCAAAATCCAGGTCTTGGGTCGTTCGCTGCATAAAATGATCGCGAACACTGCCGCCAACCAGGTAGATCTCGTCTGCGTTGGGCAGTGCTTTCATCGCGTCGATCAAGGGATCATTAAATAGGGTGTCCATTGGCCAATATTTCCGTCAAATTCAGGTAGCAGTCTCCAGTGACTCTCCGCACCCTTGTTAATTCGCTGCCGAAACCATCTCCTGCGGGCGATGTTTCCGACATCCGTTGCCGGTTGGTGGCTTTCAATGCATCCTGGCTGGGGCAATCGAGCTTGCCGCACTTCCATCACCGGCTGTTGCCAAAGGTTTCCGCAAACCCATTTTTATCTCAGGTTGCATATGTCGCGCGCATTGCCCACGGGCGGTTGTACATGGAGTGTGCTTTTGCCTAATGTTCGGGGATGTATTTGTCCAGGTCTACAACCCCCACAAATGGCAGGTTGCGGTAATACTCATCGATGTCCAGGCCATAGCCAAACACAAACTTGTTCTCGATCAAAAAACCACGATAATCGATGGCAATATCCACTTCGCGCCGCGAGGCTTTATCCAACAACGCGCAAACCTTAAGCGATTTTGGCTTGCGGGTATTCAACAAATCCATCACCTGGGCTATCGTCCGTCCACTGTCCACAATGTCTTCCACCAAGATCACATGCTGTTCAGAGATGTTGGTCTGCAGGTCAAGGGTCATTCGAACCTGCCCGCTGGATTCGCGTTTGCCAACCCCGTAAGAGGAGATCGCCATACAATCGATGGCATTGGGGGTCTTTAGGTTGCGCATCAGGTCTACCAAAAATGGCAGTGCTCCCCTCAAAATACAAACCAGCAAGATCTTGCTGCCTTCGTAGTCACGATCGATCTGGGCGGCCAGTTCTTTTACGCGTGCCTGAAGGGTTGGTTCGTCGATCAGTATTTCTGCCAAAAACTCGTTGTAATCTTGCATCTCAGTCATCCTTTGGCCTGGTTTATCGGGGTACTTCGTGGTGCTTTCGGCAACGCGCTTCGTACATTTCAGACGCGCCAACGATCACGATCGGCTCATTGTATCGGGCTGGCTTTCCATCCACCAGCCGCTGGGTTCTGCTGGCGGGTTCTCCGCATGCCATACAAATGGCCTGCAATTTGTCCACCTTTTCGGCCAAGGCCATTAGCACCGGCATGGGGCCAAAGGGCTCACCCCTAAAATCCTGGTCCAGCCCGGCTACCAACACACGCACATTACGGGCAGCCAGCCTGCCAACGACCTCAATAATTCCCTTGTCGAAGAACTGGGCTTCATCAACACCCACAACGGTAGCACCCGGGTCTGCCAATTTGAGGATATCAGCGGATTCGGAGACCGGGATCGCCACAAATTCATTACCGGCGTGGCTGGTCACTTTTTCTACCGCATAGCGGTTATCGATCATCGGCTTAAAAACTTGCACCTTTTGGCGGGCGATCACCGCCCTGCGCAATCGGCGGATCAATTCATCGGTTTTTCCGCTGAACATTGACCCGCAAATAACCTCGATCGACCCGTTCGTATGCATCATTGAATCTCCTCGATTTTAATAAGTACAGGCAGATGGTTGTGGCCATCTGCCTGTTAAGTTTACAACAAAAACCGTCTCCGGTTCAAAATTCTATGCTTCGCCCGCGTCGGCTGGCAAATCGTAACCAAGGGCGCGGATCTTCTTCTTGCTGTCGATCAGTGCCTTGCGGCCAAAGCCTTCAACGGCCAAAGCGGCTTCGTCACCTTCGGCAAGCTTGCTCATAAGGGCGCCAATGGTGGTAATGCCGGCTTTTTCTAACGCGCCAGTCACCTTGATGCCCAGCTCAAGCTCTGAGACAGACTTGTTGGGAGACTTTTTGGATTCTTCGCGGGCCTTGGCGGTATCCACGTAATCCTTGCGAACTTGCAGCTTCTTAAGGAAGCGGTCAACCTGTCCTTCAACATCCAAAATGCGGGCTTGCTCGCCAGAGAAAAACGGATGGCATTTGGAGCAAACTTCAACATGGATGGATTTGCGGGTTGAGCCGGTCTTCCAGGTGTTACCGCAGGAAGCGCAAACCACTTCGGCTTCTTCAAAGTAATTGGGATGGATTTTTTCTTTCATTTTCGATCCTACTCCGCTTGCTCAAAGGCTTCTTGCGGAAGAACATTGACGCGCTTGCGGCCGTGTACAATATCGAATACGACCACGCCGTCGATGGTTGCGAAAAGGGTATCATCGGTGCCGAGGCCAACATTCATGCCGGGCTTGATGTGGGTGCCGCGCTGGCGAACAAGGATGTTGCCAGAGAGGACGAACTCGCCTGCGTATTTTTTTACGCCAAGGCGTTGGGCGTTGCTATCACGACCATTGCGGCTGGAGCCGCCACCTTTTTTATGTGCCATTTCTTACCTCTCTTACTTTACATCGATCTTTTCAACCGACAGGCGGGTGTACTGCTGACGGTGACCGGTCTTTTGGCGAATTCGCTTCTTGGGCTTATAGTGGAAGTTGATGGTCTTCTCACCCTTGAAGTGCTCTACGATCGTCGCTTTTACGCTGGCGCCCTTTACAACAGGCGCGCCGACGGAGAATTTGTCTCCATCTACGGACAGAAGAACCTCGTTGATCTCAATCGAAGTCCCGGGTTCGGCATGGATCAGATCAACCTCGATCGTCCCGCCCTCGACGGCTTTATATTGTTTGCCGCCACTTTCCAAAATAACGTATTTCATGGACCCTTTCTCCTGGTCTTCGCTTCTCCTTATACATCGCATCGCTGCCACGCTAAGGGTAAGCCGGGAATAAGCCACCTGCCTTTTGGGTGGGTGGCGAAAAGACATTATACACACGGGTTGCCAATGCGTCAACCTTACGCTTGCCCCGCGGTTGGGTCTACTTGGCAGGCACCGCCGAAAACAGGAACGCCACCACACTTGTGACATAACTGATAAGCCCAACCACCAAGGCAAAACTGGCGATGTAGAATCGGGTGGTGCGTTTGTTGCGCATGCGAATAAGCCTCAGCAAGATCTGGTCGTGGTTCTCGTACTTGATCCGGGTCACCCAGATCATCCTCAGCGGGCCGGTCATTAAAATAAATGCCGAGGTCAGCACCAGCACCAGGCCCACAATAATGGCTACCCTGGCCAACTCCCCACTGCGGGCGATCTGCGGCCCCGAGAAGCCGGTGATGGTCAGCGCGATGGTGATCAGGCTTAGCAACATCTGGCTGCGAACCTGAAGAACATCCAGCGCGTCGGTCAACCGGCTGTATAGAATATTGTTTTGCTCATCCATCACGAAGTGCTTCAGGTTGGCCAATTCTTCTTGCGGGCTCAGGTTGTCTTCATCCTGGTTATTAAAGATATTAAACATACGCTCCTTTGCTTGTTTGGGCAATTGTAACGCATGCTGCCGCTTCGTTGGTGCCCGGTTGGTAGCGTATAATCGATGACCATGGAACAAAACAAAAAGAATATTGACATTAAGGTTTTTGCCGCCCTGTTGGCGGTGTACATCATTTGGGGTTCCACCTACCTCGGCATCAAATATGCCGTAGAGTCGATGCCTCCTTTCCTGCATGCCGCATTGCGTTTCAGCATTTCAGGCGCTTTTTTGTTCGTTTGGCGTTGGCTCGCCGGCGACCCCATCCCCACCCGTGGCCAGTGGCGCTCGGCGGTGATCGTGGGTACCTTGCTGCTGGTCGGTGGCAATGGGCTGATCTCGCTTTCCGAAACCAACATCCCCAGCGGTATCGCCGCGTTGTTGGTTGCCTCCATGCCCATCTTCATGATCCTCATCGACAGCCTGCTTTTCCGTACCCACAAACCCAGTGTGGTCCAGATCATTGGCCTGGCCGTTGGTTTTGGTGGGGTGGCCTATTTGTTAAATCCGTGGCAACACGCCGGCTCCGTTAGTTCCTCCACGTTCGCATTCAGCCTCATCGCCCTGCTCGCGTCCTTCCTGTGGTCGTTGGGCTCCTTGCTCAGCCGCAAGCTTGAAAAACCCCAATCGCTGCTGATGTACACCGGCATGCAAATGATCGCCGGTACGGTTGGTTTGTTCATCATGAGCGCCCTTTTTGGGGAGTTCAACGGTTTTACCTTCGCCTCTGTCACCACAAATTCCTGGCTCGGTTTTGCCTACCTGGTCACCTTTGGCTCGCTGATCGGTTTTACATCCTATGCCTATCTGCTTAAGCACGCATCGGTGTCGCTGATCTCAACCTACCCATTCGTCAATCCCATCGTCGCCATCATCTTGGGCAACCTTATGGCCGGCGAAAGCCTCGGCGGACGGATATTGGTTAGCACGGCCATTATTTTGGCATCACTCGTACTCATCAATTGGCAAAAAAAAGCCTGACACAACCAGCGAACCCTCCGTTTATCCATGCGGCTATAATTTCCATATGAACCGATCCATCCCCGCCCTTGCTTTGGCCAATGGCGATCTTCCCGAACAGGCGGTTGAACCCTTGTTCAGATCGCTTGGTTTCCAGGACTGGAAAAATGCCAATACCTTGGTTCAAAAATTGGGCAAAAACAGTCACCATGGCGGCCAGTTCCTGCAGGTCTTGCCGATCCTGCTCGGTTCCATGCCGGCCTGCCCAGACCCAGACCTTGCCCTGGTCAATTTTGAACGCCTGATCTCAAATGCCGATCCAGCCGGCTTGCTTGCAGAGATGGTCGCCAACCCCCGCGTGGTCGAGATCCTGCTCACCATCTTCTCGGGCTCGCAATACCTTACCGAGATCCTGCTTAAAGAACCCGAAAACCTGACCATCCTGCTTCACCCTGAAAAACTTGCCATCACCAAAAGCTACGAGCAGGTACTTCAGGTATTAAGGCAAGCCACCAACGGCATGTCCATCAGCGAGTTTGCCGACAAGGCCCGTGTTGTGCAAAAAAGGGAACTTTTGCGCATCGGCGCTGCCGACCTGCTGGCAGTGTTGGATCTGCCTACCGTCACCCAGCAACTATCCATATTGGCCGATGCCTGTGTGCAGGCTTGTTTGGAAAGGGCTGCCACCCATACCCAATGCAGCCCCAATGCGATGGTGGTTTTGGGGATGGGAAAATTGGGCGGCCTGGAGCTGAATTACAGTTCCGATATCGATCTGCTGTTCATCCAGCAAGACGACAACACCGACCTGACCCGCACCGCGCAAACACTGATCGACCTGCTCACCCGCGTCACATCCGAAGGATTCCTTTACCGGGTGGATATGCGCCTGCGACCATGGGGCCGGGATGGCGCCTTGGTGCCCTCCGTAAGTGGCTACGCGAAGTATGCGCGCCAATCCGCCAAGTTATGGGAGAAGCAAGCCCTCATCAAAGCCCGCCCCATCGCCGGCAACCTGGAGCTGGGCGATCTTTTCCTTACCCAAGTCGAACCCCTCATTTATAACGAAGACCCGCAGACCATCCGCGCCAATGTGCTTGGCATGAAGTCTCGTACCGAGGAGATCCTGCGCGAGCGCGGCAAGGAATGGGGGCAGGTCAAACTGGGCGCAGGCTCCATTCGCGATGTTGAGTTCGTGATCCAATATCTTCAATTGTTACACGGCCGCGACAACCCCAAATTGCGCAAGCGCTCCTCCCTGCAAGCCCTGCGCCGGCTGCACCGCTTTCACCTGCTTTCCACCGAGGAAACCCGCATCCTTACCGATGGGTATATCTTTTTACGTACCATCGAACATTTTCTCCAGTCCATGCATTATCGCCAAACCTACGCGCTGCCTACCGACCCGCATTCCATCTTTTTGCTCTCCCGCCGTCTCGGTTTTCAAAACAGCGAATCTTTTTTGGAGCGCTACGAGCAACATTGCCAGGCGATCCGTGCCGTGTATGCCCGCCACCTGATGCCCGAATCCGAAGCCAGGCCCGGGCAAGCTGGTAATTTAAATACCGAAGATCCTGTCGTCCTCGAGCACGTCTCCCGTATGGATGCGGAATACGCCCTGGCTTTTAGCCCGCCTGAGATCCTCAACCACGCCACCCGCGCCGACAAGCTGAGCGCGGAAATGCTCTGCTCTGTACAGGTTAAACCGCTGGAACACAACCATTTTGAGGTCACCATCATCGCCTTTGATTATTTGGGCGAACTATCCTTGATCTGCGGCTTGTTTTTTTTGCACGGGCTCAATATCCACTCGGGCGATATTTTTACCTACAGCAGCCCCAATTCAAAAAAAACCGAAAAAGCTGGTTCCCGTTGGTCGCGCTCTGCCCGGCACGAAAAGATCGTAGATGTCTTTTTGGTTCAAGCCAGGGAGGGCCAACCAGACTGGGAAGCCTATACCAAAGACCTGCAAGACCTGCTGGCTTTGCTTCATGCAGGCAACCTGCGCGAAGCCCGCAGCCAGTTGGCGCTAAAGATCGGAAAATTTTTCGAAGCGATCGGCCCGCGTGAATATCCGTTGTTGCCGATTGAAATGACCTTTGATAACGACCAAAACCCGCTTTACACCGTGATCAAGATCCGCACCGCCGACACGATCGGCTTTTTGTACGAATTTACAAATGCCCTGTCGTTGTCGCATATTTACATCAACCGCATGATCATCAGCACGGATGCCGCCAATATCAATGATATGTTGTTCGTCAACGATGAACGCGGCAACAAGATCCTCGATGCCGAAAAGCTGCAAGAGTTGCGCACCGCCGCCGTGCTCATCAAGCACTTCACCCACCTGCTTCCGCGCTCCCCAAACCCAGCCCAGGCATTGCTGCACTTTCGAGAATTCTTGGCCAAGTTATTTAGCCAGCCCAACTGGTCTGCGGAATTGAACGCCCTTGAGAACCCGCAAGTGATCGACAACCTGGCACGCCTGTTGGGCGTCAGCGATTTTCTGTGGGACGACTTCATCCGCATGCAATATTCAAATCTTTTCCCGATCATCAAGGAAACAGATACTCTATCCATATCCAAAACCCGCCAGGGTTACGAGCAGGAATTATCTGAAATTTTGCAAAAAACCCATGCCGGCCCGCAATTGCCAGATGACAACGCGGCCTGGAAAAAAGCGCTCAACGAATTTAAGGACCGCGAAATGTTCCGTATCGACATGCGCCACATTTTAGGCCTTACGGCGGAGTTTTGGGATTTTTCGGAAGAGCTGACAAACCTGACCGATGTGGTGGTAAACACCATCCTTCACCTGGTCGCGGAAGACCTGCGGGTTCAGCATGGTTCTCCCAGGTTGCCAAATGGCGACCTGGCACCATTGGCAGTAATGGCCCTGGGTAAGTGTGGCGGGCGAGAGTTGGGCTTTGCCAGCGATATTGAACTAATGTTTATCTTTGGCGCTGAGGGGCTTACCGATGGACCGGAACCGATTCTGGCCTCGCTTTATTACGAAAAAGTGGTATCCGCCTTCTTGGGCGCCATCAGGGCCAAACAGGAGGGCATTTTTCAGGTGGACTTGCGCCTGCGGCCTTACGGCAATGCCGGCAGCCTGGCGGTCTCGCTGGCCGCCTTCCGCAACTATTACTGCCCCACCGGCCCGGCGTGGCCGTACGAGCGGCAGGCATTGGTAAAAATGCGCCCTGTCGCCGGCGACGCCCAATTGGGCGAACAGGTTTGTGCCCTGCGAGACGAGTATGTCTATAACGGCACCCCCTTCGACGTGATCGCCATGCGGGCGATGCGCGAAAAACAAGTTCGCCACCTGGTCAAGGCTGGCAAATTCAATGCCAAATTTAGCCCGGGCGGCCTGGTAGATATTGAATACCTGGTACAGGGGATGCAGATCAATTTCGGCTCTAAAGATCACGCCTTGCGCCTTACCAATATCCGCGCCGAGATGGTGGCGCTACACCAGGCAGGTTTATTGGCAGATGCCGATTACACCAAATTGCACAAGGCGCACACCTTCCTGCGCTGGCTGATCGATTCTATGCGGGTGGTACGCGGCAACAGCAAGGATGTGACCGTACCCGCGCCTGAGAGCGAAGAATTCCTCTTTTTGGCGCGCCGGCTCAAGTTTGGCAACGATGTTGAAAAACTCAGCCAAACCATCAATCAGGTGCAAGCCGACGTGGTTGAAATGAACCGCCGGTTGCTTCAATAACAAACTACCGCGCAAACGGGCTAAAGTTGGTATCTCGGTCGTAGTGGTCTACTTGCTCTACCTTCTTGGTGTGGTTCACAGCCAAATAGGTTAGCGGCGTCATGGCCACCTCTACCAGCGTCTTAAACAGATAATTGGTCACCACCAGCGTCATAAACAGTTCGCGCGGAAAAATTCCGAACAAGATCGCCACACTAACGAACAACAACGAGTCAACCAGCTCGCCTGCCAAAGTACTGCTAATGGTACGCAGCCATAAAAAACGGCCGGCGGTCATTACCTTTAGCCGTGCCAATATGGCGGAGTTGGTAAATTCACCACCCCAATAGCCAGCCAGCGAACCAAGCACGATCCCGCCACTGGACATGCCACCCAGGATGGCCCCGTACGCGGCATCGCCGGCATATCCCTGCCACATGGCCTCGCCGGGCAAAACACTCACCAGCCAAAAAATGGCCGATGCCATCACCAGGCAAAAGAAGCCGGTCCAGATCACTTTCCGCGATCGCTCGTAACCGTACACTTCGGTCAAAATATCGCCAAAAATGTAGCTAACCGGAAACAGCAAGGTGCCGGCATCAAACGCCAATGGCAACCCCGCGATGGAGACACGCAGGTCGATGATCTTGGCGCTGGAAGCGACATTGCTGACCACCAAAATGGTGACGAATGCCGCCATGATGATGTCGAAGTATCGATAGGTTTTTTCTTCGGTATGGGTTTGCACCATGATCCACCTTTCCTTATTGCTTCCCGTTTTCATCGCGGCTTACCAGCCGGCAAAAAGCGCACAACCCCGTATGGGTGGTTGGCTGGCCACATCGGTCGCAGTCGCGCAATTCGCCAAAGGTTGCCTGGTTGCGCTCGGTTTCTTCCGCAAAAAGCCCGTCTTCCCGGGCTGCCAAATACTTTACATAAAAAGCCAGCTTTGCCCCTGGACGCTGGTTCTCCAGCTGGTTCAGCAATTCCTTGTAGTAGATGGAGGTAGAACCCACAGAGAACGGGCACTCATCATATATATATTCAATATCACGCAGCAAGGCATAGGCTGTCATTTCTTTTTCGTAGAACCGGCAGAGCGGCTTTACTTTGCGCGCCAAACCATTGTGGCCGGGCAGCACCGGTCGTTGGCGCAGCAACAGCTCTTTGTGCCAATTCAAAGTGTTGCCAAACAGGGTCGCCGCTTCATCATCCAGGTTATGGCCGGTCGCCAACACATCATATCCAAGATCCGCGGCGATCCGGTTCATTTCGTGGCGCTTTACCACCCCGCATACCGAGCAGGGCCGTACCTGCCCCCTTGCGCCTTTTTGGGCCAACACAGGGATGCTGCTTTGGTATTGCTCTTCTACATCTACCACGATCAATTTTTGGCCGTGCTTTTGGGCAAAAGCTTCACAAAGCCGGCGAGATTCAGACGAGTAGCCGATCCCCTCATCAATCCCCAAGCCAATGTACAAACCATCCGCCTGGTACCCCAGCCGTATCAGGATATCCCAAAGCGAGAGCGAATCCTTGCCGCCGGAAACTGCCACCAAAACCCGTTCATCCGGCCCAAACATCCAATATTTCTTGATGAACCGGGCGGTTTGCTCTGGCACCCATTGCAAATAATGCTCGGCGCACAAAGCCAGTTTGTGTTGCGGCATGTTTACGGCAGCCTTGCCGCCGCACGCCTTGCACTTCACTGCGCCCCGCCTGAGATCACCGAGACCAATTTAACCACATCGCCATCCTTGAGGATCTCATCCTGCAGGATCATTTCTCCGTTTCGCACGGCAATAACGCCTTCTGGCAATATGTTGGCCTTTTTAAGCGCGTCTTGCAACATGCAACCCGCTTTCACTTCATATTTTTTTCCACGCAACTGCAACTCAACTGGCATGCTTCCTCCGGGGCTAAAATTTTATCACGCAGGCAAGCCGCAAGGCAACCAAGGCTATAATCAACCGTATGCCAAACAACAACCACAACCAACGGGTAGGCAAATGGGGCGAACAACTCGCCATTGATACCCTTGTTGCCAAAGGCTACCAGATCCTCGAACGCAATGTATTTACCCCCTACGGCGAGATCGACCTGGTTGCCCGCAAAGGCCAGCTGGTTGCGATGGTGGAGGTCAAAACCCGAACCAGCACCGCTACTGGCCATCCCGAAGAGGCCATCGATGCCAAAAAACATGCCCGCATGGCCAGGGCAGCCGAGGAGGTAGCCGCCCGGCTGGGGATCGTAGCCTATCAGTTGGATGTGATCGCGATCTTGGGCTTGCCCGGAGCAAAAAGTGAGGTGATCCACTTTGAGAATATCTGACCCGCCCAAACAAAAACTGGTCATCGTGGTTGGCCCTACCGCGGTAGGCAAAACCGAGACCGCCATCCGGTTGGCAAAAGCCCTCGATGGCGAGATCATCTCCGCCGATTCGCGCTTGTTTTACCGCGGCATGGATATTGGCACCGCCAAACCGACCGCCGAGGAGATGGACGGCATCCCGCATCACCTGATCGACCTTGCCAACCCGGACGAAACCTGGTCGCTGGCGATGTTCCAGCAAGCGGCCGCCTCCGCCATAGCGGATATCAACAACCGCGGCAAGCTCCCGTTTTTGGTTGGCGGCACCGGCCAATACATCCGCGCCGTCACCGAGGGCTGGTCACCCCCTGAGGTCAGCCCCAATGCCGCCCTTCGGCTTGCGTTGGAAAACCTGGCCGAGGGCCAGGGCAGCCTGTGGCTTCACCAGCGACTGGCAGTACTGGACCCGCCCGCCGCGCAGATCATAGACCACCGCAACATTCGGCGCACCATCCGCGCCCTTGAGGTGATCTTCCAAACCGGCCAGGCTTTTTCAGCCCAGCGCGTTCGGGGTGGTTCAGCCTACGATTGCCTCTACATTGGCCTGATCCGTCCGCGCCCTCAGCTGTATGCCCGGGTAGACGCGCGCATCGAGAAAATGTTCGCCGATGGCTTGGTGGATGAGGCAAGGGCTCTTTTGGCGGCCGGCTACGACACCACCCTGCCCAGCCTAAGCGCCATTGGCTACCGCGAGGCCATTCAGGTGGCGCAAGGAAGCATGACCCCCCAACACGCCATCGAAGAAATGAAACGCGTCACCCGTATCTTCGTCCGGCGCCAGGCCAACTGGTTCAAGCCCAACGACCAGCAGATCCACTGGTTCAACCTGGAGACCGATCCTTTCACCAACATCCGATCTTTGGTTCTCGGTTTCCTCCAGGAAGGCAAAAAATAAAGGCTGCACCTGGACAGGTGCAGCCTTTTTCATTCGATCCTTTTTAGGGTTCCTACGCCGGTACTTGTGGTGTACCGCTAACCTTGGGGGTCGGCGGCGGGAAGACCGCTTCAAATTCTTCGCGGGTGATGGTCTCTTTTTCCAACAAAAGGTTGGCCACCGCGTCCAATTCCTTGCGATGCTTTTTCAGGATCGCCACCGCTTCGGCATAGCCTTCATCCACCAACTTGCGCACTTCGGCATCGATCTGCTGGGCAACCAGCTCGCTGTAATCGCGCTGCTCGCTGATCTCTCGGCCGAGGAAGATCATTTCCTCTTTTTGTCCGTAAGCCATCATGCCCAATTTGTCGCTCATACCCAGCTGCGTCACCATATTGCGTGCCATGCGGGTTACCTGTTGGATGTCGTTGCTGGCGCCGGAGGTGATGTCGTTGAACACTTCAGCTTCGGCTGCCCTGCCGCCCAATGCGTAGGTAATGGTGGCAATGAACTTGCGCTTGCTCATCAAAATCCGGTCTTCCTCAGGCCTGAACCAGGTTACACCACCGGCCTGGCCGCGGCCAACGATGGTCACCTTCTGAACCGGGTCAGCCTCGGGGATGGCGTTGCCAACAACCGCATGCCCGGCTTCGTGATAGGCAATGATGCGTTTCTCTTCAGCGCTGATCAGCCGGCTTTTTCGCTCCGGCCCCATCACCACCCGCTCGATCGCTTCTTCAAGCTCGGGTTGGCCGATGCTCTTCTTGCCGCGACGGGCAGCCAACAATGCCGCCTCGTTCACCAGGTTTTCGAGGTCTGCGCCTACAAAACCGGGGGTGCCACGGGCAACGCTGCCAAGGTTCGCGGCCTCATCCAGCGGCTTGCCCTTGCTGTGAACATTCAAGATCGCCTCGCGGCCACGCATATCAGGCCTGTCCAGCGTTACGCGGCGGTCAAAGCGGCCGGGGCGCAGCAAGGCTGGGTCCAAAATATCGGGGCGGTTGGTAGCGGCCATCACGATCACGTTGGTGTCGGTGTCAAAACCATCCATTTCAACCAGCAATTGATTGAGAGTC